>Ga0315298_1006653_pt1 | contig 15659 bp, 17 predicted proteins | sample WHS_1_MG_FD_203077 | JGI IMG/M metagenome (GOLD analysis project Ga0315298, IMG submission 203077) | Extremophilic microbial mat communities from Washburn Hot Springs, YNP, Wyoming, USA - WHS_1_MG | ecosystem: Environmental > Aquatic > Thermal springs > Hot (42-90C) | place: USA: Wyoming... | reverse complement strand
GGTTTTGCTCCATAAATTACCTCAGAAACCAAAGCCAAGGCTCTAATGGTTTTTGGGCCAACGCCATAAATACTTAAAAGCTCTTCGTAATTTTTTGGTTTGATTTCAGTTAAATTAAAAAGAATTTTATAAAGATATTTGTTTTTAAAGAAGTTTTCATTTATTACCGGATGAAAATGATATTCTTTATTTTCTAAATTTAAAAGAGTTAATTCTTTTTTGTCATTTTTGACTTTAACCATCTGATTTAATTCTGTTGAATATTTTTCTAAAATTTTAATATCTTTGATTAAAGCATAAAAATTCTGATTTACCAATTCTACTGATAGTTTTTGAGTTGGTTCGCTTTCTTTTTTAGTTAAATTTAAAACATTTTTAAATCTTTTTTGGCTAATCACCCCTAAATGCGGTTCTAAAACTAATTTTTTTGAACCAGTTAAAGGAGAATGAAATTTTAAAGAGTCAGAATACCAATGATAACGGCGAGCAGTTTGATTTTTAGTATTCATCCCCTGTTGAATCACTGCCCAAGAACCATTTTTAGAAAAAATAAAAGTATGATGATAAATTTGAAAGCCGTCTTGAATTAAAGCACTATCAACTTTAGCCGCCATTTTTGAGTTATAGACTAAACTTTTTGCTTTTTCTAAATCAAATCCCAAAACATTACCCCAAGCCAAAATTTCATCTGGGGTTTTTTTAGAGGTTTTTCCTTTGCCACCACAAATAAAAATTCCCAAATCTTTTTCATCTCCTCTAATTGCTTCTTTTAAAGCGGCAGTTAAAATGGTAGTTAAACCAGAAGAGTTCCAATCAAAAGCTAACACAGTGCCTAAAGATTGAAACCAACTAGGATCTGCCAATCTTTTAATAATCTCTTCTGAAGAATATTCTTTTGCCATTAAATAAATAACTTTTCTTGATAGCTTCACCATCCGCTCAAAAAGCCATTTTGGGCACTTTCCTTCATCTAAACCAAAAGTAGCAATGCCGTAGGAAATCATAAAGATAAAATAACTTTATTTTATTATACTATAAAAACAATTATTATTCCAAAAATTAAACAATATAAAGCAAAATAAATTAGTTTTTTCTGATTTAAAGAAAGAATTTTTGTTAAAAGTTTTAAAGAAATTAAGCCAAAAAGAAAAGAAAAGAAAAAGCCAAAAATTAAAGGAATAATTAAATGATGAGAAATTAAAGAAAAATCTTTTATCTCTAAAAGAAAGGCACCAAAAATTAAAGGAATAGCTAATAAAAAAGAAAATTTAGTAGCGATTTTTGAATCAAGACCAGATAAAATTCCTGAGGAAATAGTTATTCCTGAACGAGAAATTCCCGGTAAAACTGCAAAAGCCTGAAAAAATCCAATAATTAAAGAATTTTTAAAACTAATTTTTTCTTTTAAATTATTTTTTTTATAAGAAGCAAGAAATAAAAACAAAGAAGTCAAAAAAAGCATTAAACCAGCTAATTTATAATTAGTAAAAGCTTTTTCGACTAAATTTTTAAAAGGAAAAATTAAAATGGCGCTAATAATGGTTGAGATTATAATATTTAAAATTAAATCTTTTGCTTTTAAAATTTCTTTTAAATCCTTAAAGAAAAAAACAATTAAAGCAAAAAGGGTCCCTAAATGAAAAATTAAATCAAATTGAATAGCAAATTCTTTAATTAAAGGAAAAAATTGTTGGAAAAATACTAAATGAGCAGAGCTCGAAATTGGCAAAAACTCTGTTAATCCCTGAACGATTCCTAAAAAAATACTTTGAAAAATTAAATTCATTTTAGCTAGTTTTTTCTTTAATAAATAAAAGTAAAATTAAAGAAATGATTGTTAAAATTAATCCTAAATAAAAAGGTAAAAATCTATTAACTTTATCCCATAAAAAACCGGCAATAAAATAAGAAGGTAGGGCGCACAAGCCGGTTGTCATTTTATAAATTCCCAAGCCACTGGTTTTATAATCTCTGGGAGAAATTTCAGAAACAAGGGCTCTTTCTGCTGGCTCTTGGGCTCCTTTTGAAAGGCCATAAAAAATAAAGGGAATAATAAAAAATATTGGGTTTTTTATTAAAAGAAAACTTAAACAAACAAATCCCCAAAAAACAAAAGAAATGGCTAAAACCTTTTTTCTTCCAATTTTATCGGCTAATTTACCAAAAGGAATTGAAGATAAAGAAGTAATTAAAATAAACAAAAGATATAAAAAAGGAACATAAATTTCTTTAAAGCCACCTTCTTTTACAAATATTAAAAGAAAGGAATAACTAAAAGAAGCTAAAGCAAAAAGAATACCAACCAATAAAAATTTCTTATAATTTTTTGATAAATGATTTAAATGAAAATTGTCATTATCTTTTGAATAAAGATGGGGACTTTCTTTAATAAAAATTAAAACCAAAATCGCAGAAATTAAAGAAGGAATGGCTGCTAAAAGAAAAATTTTTCGATAGCCTAAATATTTAAAAAGTAAAATACAAATCAAAATTCCTAAAAAAGCCCCTAAATTATCCATCATCCTTAAAATACCAAAATTTCTTGCCCGGTTATTATTTAAAGAAACATCAGAAACAAAAGCATCTCTTGGCGCTTCTCTTATTTTTCCAAAATTGTTTAAAATCCTAAATCCTACAAGTGTCTGCCAATAAAAAGAAAAAGCATAACCTAATCTCCCTATTCCTGAAACTAAATAACCTAACCAAATAAAAATTTTTCTTTTTTTGATTTTATCGCTAATAAAACCTGATAAAGCCTGGGAAATGGCAATCGTTGATTCTGCCAATCCATCAATGATTCCTACCTCTTGCATCTTGGCTTTTAAAACCTCTCTTGCAAAAAGAGGTAAAATCGGATAAGCCATTTCTGAACCTAAATCATTAAAAAAAGAGGCAAAACCAAAAGTTTTTACAACTTTTTTTGATTCTTTATCCATAAATTTAATTAATTTGATACAAAGATATTTGTTTTAATTCTTCTAATACCAAATTTAATCGCTGAGAACTGGTTGAATATAAAGTAAATAAAGTATCGCCTTTTAAAACTTTTTCTTTAATGGTTTTGTTTAAATAAATTCCTGCTTGTTTAGTAGAAGGAGAACCCAATAGACGCGTTATTCTAATTAATTCTTTGAGATTGATTTTTGAAACAATTCCTTCTTTTTCTGATTTAAATTCATAAGAAAATTCTCCTAAAGGCACTTTTTCATAAGTAATAAATTTCATTCCTTGTTGCGCTTCAATGATTTTTTGAAACTGGCTTAAGGCTTCGCCGTTTTTTAACTGATTTAAAGCCATTTTTTCACCATTACCGGTTTTTGTTTTTTCTGTTAATTCTAAAAGGGCGCCGGCTAATTTTATGGCTCTTTTTTCTAAATCTAAAGGTCTATCTGGAGTTTGCTCTAAAACTTTTAAAACATCTCTTATTTCAAGAGCTGGTCCAATTCCCCTGCCAATTGGGCCATCTACTTTTTCAATAATTACTCTTGCTTTAATATTAAATCTTTTTGCTAAATACAAAAAAGTTTTTTTCACTTTTTTTGCCTCGCAAAAATTTGAGATTTTAGTTCCTTCACCAATTGGCATATCGATTACTAAATGGGTAGCACCCATTGCCACTTTCTTTGCCATAATTGAGACAATCATTTTAGAAAATGGCTCAATTCCTAATTCATAACTTACTCTCAAAATTCGGTCATCAGCTGGCGCTAATTTTAAAGAACCTCCCCAAACTAAACAAGCATTTACCTCTTTAACAATTTTTTTAATTTTTTCTAAAGAAAATTCTACTGGAGAAATAGTCTCAATTACATCAGCAGTGCCTGCTTCAGAAGTGACTGCTCGAGAAGAAGTTTTCGGAATTAAAATTCCTAAACTAGAAATAATTGAAACAACAAGCGGGGTGGTGCGATTTCCTGGTAATCCCCCAATTGAATGTTTATCAGCCACTACTTCTTTATTCCAATAAACCATTTCCCCGGTTTCAGCCATTGCTTTGGTTAAATAATAGATCTCTTCTTTTGAAAAACCATTTTTTTGAAAAGCCGAAGTAATAAAAAAAGCAATTTGAATATCGTCTAAGCGGTAACTCACAATATCTTGAATAATTCCTTTTATTTCCTCATAAGTTAATTTTTTGCCTAAAAGTTTTTTTCTGATACTTTCAAGTGATGGCGGCGGTGAAGCCAAAGTTAATTCTAAAATTTCGCCTTCTTGAATAGCGTATCTTTCAATAATATCTTTAAATAAACCGATTTCTCCTTTAAATACCAATTCTTTTGTCAAATCAACACTTACTTGAGTTCTTTTATGATTCCATTTCAAAATTAAATCATCCCCTGGCCGAATGCCATAAACTTTTGCGTCTTCTTCAGAAATCACTACTACCCAGGGATGACCAGTTTTAATATCTAAATGTTTTGCTTTTAAAAAGAAGCTATTATTTTTTTCTTCCATAATTTATTTAAAAAGTATCTTTTCTTTTAAAAAGTGGGCTAAAGGTTCGCTAATATCTAATTTATAAAAATTGTTTTCTAAAGTATTAGTAGTAATAATTCTTTTTGGCTTTAACTCATTAAGTAATTCTATTCCTTTTTCATCAATTAAATGAATCACGCCAAAACTTAAAGATTTTGCTCCTTTTTCTTTTATCTTTTCTCCTAATTTAAATAAAGTTTTGCCAGTTGATAAAATATCGTCAATTAAAATAATTTCTTTGTCTTTAAAATCAAAATCAGTTTCTAAAAATTCAATCTCACCGGTTTTAACATTTCTTTGTTTTATAAAAATATATTTTTTAAAATTTATTTTAAAACAAAAATCGTCAACAAACTCTTTTGATTCTCTATCAGGACCAACAACGATCGTCTTTAAAAAATCAAAATCTCTAAAAAACTCTGATAAATAAGGAAATAAAGAAAAATTATAAGCAGGGATTTTAAATAAATCAGAAATTCTTTTTCGGTGCTCATGTAAATTACAAGTGATAAAAATATCCAAATTCTTTTCTAATATTTCAGCGAGATATAAAGAAGAAATCGGTTCGCCTTCTAAAAAAACAGCGTCTTGCCGGCTATAAGGATAATAAGGAAGAATACCAATTACTTTTTTAGAAATTTCTTTTAACTTTTTAGAAAGAAGAATAAATTTAATCAAATAAGAATTCACATTTTCTTCTTTTTTCTTTTGAAAAACCAAAATCGCCTCATTTATTTTCGGCTCTTTTTCAATTTTTGGTAAAATTTCTCCATCAGGAAAAATTCTCTCTTCTATTTTAAGATATTGCCATTTTAAAAATTTACTTATTTTAAAAGCAATTTCATCACCAATAACAAAGTTTTCCATTTTTTTTATTTTCTAATTTTTTATTTTTTAAAATCTTTAATCTTCTTTTATTATATCAAAAATCCTTCTTTCTTTAAAATCTTTATAATTTTTAAAGAAGTTTTGCCATCACCAAAAGGATTTTTCCAATTTCTTTTTCTTTTTAACATCAATTTAACTCCCTTTAAAATCTTTAAAGGATTTGTTCCTGATAAAATATTACTTTTTACTTTTAAAGTTTCGGGCCTTTCGGTATTTTCTCTTAAAGTCACGCAAGGAATTTTTAAAATACAAGCCTCTTCTTGAATACCACCAGAATCAGTTAAAACCAATTTGGCATTCGTCAACAAATTTAAAAATTCAAAATAGCCTAATGGTTTAATAATTTTAATGCCAGAAGGGACAGTCAACTTAAATTTTTGAATCATTTTTAAGGTCCGAGGATGAATAGGATAAACAATTGGCAATTTATAATTTTTAAAAACTAACTCTAACCCTTTTAAAATTCCTTCTAATTTTTCTTTAAAATCAACATTTTCTTGCCGATGAAAAGTTGTTAAAAAATATTTTCCTTTTTCTATTTTTAAATTTTTTAAAACTTTATCGTATTTTCTGGCAATTTTTAAATTACTTAAAACAGCATCAACGATTAAATTACCAACAACAAAAATTTTCTTTTTAGCTATCCCCTCTTTTAAAAGATTTTCTTTTGCTTTGTTTGTTGGAGGAAATAAATAATCAGCTAAATGATCAGCCAATACTCGATTAATTTCTTCTGGCATTAATCTATCATAAGAACGAAGGCCAGCTTCAATATGGGCTAAAGGAAGGTGAAGTTTTGAAGCAGCCAAAGCGGCAGCAAGCATTGAATTAGTATCGCCATAAACTAAAACTAATTGTGGTTTTTCTTTTAAAAATACTTCTTCTAACTTTATAAGCCCTAAACCGGTTTGATAAGCATGAGAGCCAGAACCAATTTTTAAATTATATTTAGGCTTTAAAATTTTAAGTTCTTCAAAAAAAATTTTATCTAATTCTTTTGAATAGTGCTGACCAGTATGAACTATAAAAAAATTCGCTCTTTCTTTTAAAAGAGCTTTAATTAAAGGAGACATTTTAATGAAAGTTGGTCTGGCGCCGAAAACAATAGCAATTTTTGGTTTATTTTTAGTAATTTTCATAAATTGGAAATTTCTTTAAAAATCTTAAAATTTCCTTTCTAATTTCTTCTGGCTTTTCTTTTTTAACAAGTAACCGATAAATAAATTGAGCAATAATTTTCATTTCTTTTTCTTTCATTCCTCTCGAAGTGACTGTTGGAGTGCCAATTCGAATCCCTGAGGGCCTAAAAGGTTTTAAATCCCCTAATACAACATTGCGATTAGCTAAAATATTGGCTTTTTCTAAAATTTTTTCTGCCTCAATCCCATCAATTCCAAAATTTTTTAAATCAACAACCATTAAATGATTATCAGTGCCATTTGAAACTAAACGAAAGCCATATTTTTTTAATTCTTCTGCTAAAGTTTTACTATTTTTAATAATTTGAAGTTGATAATTTTTAAAACTTTTTTGCTTAGCTAATTTAAACATTAAAGCAATTGAGGCTGTGACATTATTATGTGGCCCTCCTTGCATTTGAGGAAAAACAGATTTATTAATTAAAGCTTCTAAATCAACTTTTTGTTTTTGGGCAATTTTTGATTTTTTGTTTATAAAAATTAAAGCGCCACGCGGACCCCTTAAAGTTTTATGAGTAGTTGTTGTCACGATATCACAATATTTAAAAGGATTAGGATGAAGGCCAGCTAAAATTAGTCCAGCAATATGGGAAATATCAGCTATTAGATAGGCATTAACTTTTTTGGCAATCGCGGCAAATTTTTGAAAATCTATTTTTCGAGGATAAGAAGTTGTGCCGCAAACAATAATTTTTGGTTTATATTTTTTAGCTAATTTTTCTACTTCAAAATAATCAATTAATTCTGTTTTGGGGTTTAAACCATATTGAATGGCTTTATAAATTTTTCCGGAAAAATTTATAAAATGGCCATGAGTTAAATGTCCACCTGAATTAAGACTCATTCCCATTAAAGTATCATTGGGATTAAGCAAGGCATTATAAACTTCTAAATTAGCGGGTGAACCAGAATAAGGTTGAACATTTACTGCCCACTCGCTTTCTTTTAAATTAAAAGCTTTTAAGGCTCTTTTTTGGGCTAAAATTTCTATTTGATCATAATAAAAATTCCCCGGATAATAGCGTTTGAAAGGGTATCCTTCTGAATATTTATTAACTAAAGGTGAACCTAAAACTTCTAAAATAACTTCTGGAATAATATTTTCTGAGGCAATTAAATCAACTGTTTCTTTTTGTCTTTTAATTTCTTTTGAAACTAAATTAAAAAGTTCTTTATCAAATTTTTTTAATAATTTAAGCATTATTTTTTAGCTTTTTTAGCTTTTGTTGATTTAGCTTTTTTAAAATGATACTTATGAGATTCACATTTTAAACGGCTTGGCCTTAGAATCTTTATCTTTTTCACTTTTTCTCTTTGATTTAACACCAACTTTTTCATAATAAAGTAAAGTTATTAATTTTTAAACCAAAGCGATAACCTAAATAATCAGCGGCTTTGCGACAATAAACCATTCTTTGGGTAAAAATTTCAAAATATTCCATAATTGGGGTAATTTTTGTATCAATTGTTAAAGTTAAATTAATTCTTTTTTGTTTCTTATTAATACTAATTTTACTTTGTTTAGTCGCATAATTAACTCGCGCATGGATATCTTCTTTTAAGCTTTGTCTATCTGACTTTAACACCCGGGAGCGACGGACATCTGACTTATCTGCTAAAATTAAAATTGCTGTCACTTCATTTACTATTTCTACTTCGTCTTGATCTAACTCATCTTTATCGTGGCTAGCAATTGCTTGCATAATAGGAATTAATTCCTTAATTGAATATTTATCTTTAAAAGTAGCATAAAACAACAAAGAACCTAAATAATGATGCTGTTTTCTGCCCAAGAAATTAGCCATATCGTGACAAAAACCACTCACCGCCGCCATTTCTTGAATTTCTTTTGAATAACCTAATTCTTTTGCAATTGTTCTGGCTCTATCTGATACTAATTGAGAATGTTTTAAACCATGTTCAGTATAACCTATTTGTTTAAGGCTCTCATCGCTTTTTTTAATAAATTCTAAAATTTGTTTGTTATTGTTAATTTCTTTTAAAGTAATCATAAAATTTATTTTTAAATTTTATTATAATCCTAAGTCACTAGCAATTTCTTTCATTGAATTTAAAGCTATCTCAATGAATTTTTCAAGTGATAAGTTTAAAAGTTCCTCACATTTTTTTATATGTTCACGATTAGCACCTTTGGCAAATGCTTTTTCTTTAAAACGATTTAAAACGTTTTCTACTGTTAAATCATTTATTTTTTTAGATGGTAAAACCAAAGTAGCCGCAACAATTAATCCAGACAAAGGATCTGAAACAAATAAAGCTTTAGCCATTTTTGTTTCAAGCGGGAGATTATGAATTTCATTATGAGAAGCGACTGCTTTTACAAAATCTTCTTCAAAACCTAAATTTTTTAACATTTCGCTTCCTATTAAAGAATGTTTTTCTGGATTATCTTTTGTCGTTTCATAATCAATATCATGAAGAAGGCCTAAAAGTCCCCACTTTTCTTCATCTTCATTAAAATGCCGCGCCAATCCTCTCATAATTGCCTCCACTGCCAAACAATGTTTTCTTAAATTTTGATTTAAGATATTTTTATTTAAAATTTCTAAGGCTTCTTCTCTTTTTATCATGTTTTTTATTTAATTTAAGTTCCCTCTTCAATTTCTTTATCTTCAATAATTAAAAATAAATTATTTTCATTTGAAGCCAAAACTAGCATCCCTTGGCTTTCAGTTCCTATTAATCTTCTTGGTTCTAAATTCTCAACCACTACAAATTAAAACTTGTTTTCAGCTTTTGATTATTATTAAAAAATAAACTTTATGTTAAATATAACTACTATAACAATAAATTAATCTCTAAACAAATGATTAAATTAATATTGGATATTTATTTAATAAATTATTAAAAACAACGCACTCCCTCTATAATTTCGCCTTTTTTATTAATACAATAAAATTCATTATTTACTTTAACTTTAGCAAGGCCTCTATAAAAATATTCCACATAATCATATTTGGGTTCAATAATCCATTTGCCAGTTTTATCAATAACACCATACTTATCATTAATTCTAACTATTGCTGCACCCTCTTCAAAATCTCTTACACTATCATATTGAAACTCAATCACTATTTTTCCTGTTTTATCAATATATCCCCACTTGTCATTAATTCTAACTGCTGCTAAACCTTCCTGAAAATCTTTTGCTTCGTCATATTTTGACTCAATGACTATTTTATCTGTTTTATCAATAAAGCCCCACTTACCATTAACACTAACTGCTGCCAGACCTTCGTGAAAGTTTCTTACATCATCATATTGAGGTTCAATCAATATTTTCCCTGTTTTATCAATAAAACCCCATTTACCATTAATTATAACTGTAGCTAGACCTTCAGAAAAATGTGTTGGTCCACCATATTGGGGTTCTATAATCCATTTGCCGGTTTTATCAATAAAACCATACTTATCACTAATTCCCGCGAATGCTACACCCTCATAAAAATTTCTTATCCAATCATATTTAGGTTCAATAAACCATTTGCCAGTTTTATCTATAAAACCCCATTTATCATTAACACTAACTGCTGCTAGACCTTCATGAAAATCTTTTGCATCTTCATATTTAGGTTCAATTACTATCTTTCCTGTTTTATCAATATATCCCCAATTACCATTAATTCTAACTGCTGCTAGACCTTCATGAAAGTCTTCTACCCAATCATATTGAAGCTCAACCACTATTTTCCCTGTTTTATCAATAAAACCCCATTTATTTTTAATTCTAACTCTTGCTAAACCTTCCTTAAAATCTTCTACTTCATCATATTTAGGTCCAATAATCCATTTGCCGGTTTTATCAATAAGGCCCCATCTCCATTTACCATTAATATTAACTTGAACGTATGCTAAACCTTCATGAAAATCTTTTGCCCAATCATATTGAGGTTCGATGACTATTTTCTCTGTTTTATCAATATATCCCCACTTGTCATTAATTCTAACTGCAGCTAGACCTTCTTGAAAATCTTTTGCTTCGTCATATTTTGACTCAATGACTATTTTATCTGTTTTATCAATAAAACCCCATTTACCATTAATTTTAACTGCTGCCAGACCTTCATGAAAGTCTCCTGCCTCATCATATTGAGGTTCAATCACTATTTTCCCTTTTTTATCAATAAAGCCAAATTTACCATTAACCCTAACTCTTGCTAAACCTTCATAAAAATCAGCTACCCCTCCACCTTCCGGCGGAGAGTCATATAGAGGTCCAAATTGAGGTTCAATCACCATTTTCCCTGTTTTATCAATATATCCCCACTTACCATTAATTCTAACTGCTGCTAAACCTTCATGAAAGTCTTCTACCTCATCATATTTAGGTTCGGCAATCCAGGTGCCAGTTTTATCAACAAGACCCCATCCACCCCTAATTGTAACTCTTGCTACACCTTCCTTAAAATCCTCTATTTCATCATATTTAGGTTTAATAATCCATTTGCCGGTTTTATCAATAAAACCCCATTTATCATTAACACTAACTGCTGCTAGACCTTCGTGAAAATCTTCTACCTCATAATATTGAGGTTCAATTACTAATCCCCCTTTTTTATCAATAAAACCCCATTTACCATTAATTCTAACTGCTGCGAGACCTTCGTGAAAATTTCTTACATCATCATATTGAGGTTCAATCAATATTTTTCCTGTTTTATCAATAAAGCCCCATTTACCCTTAATTCTAACTGCTCCTAAGCCTTCATAAAATTCTGTTGCCTCATCATATTGAGGCTCAATCACTATTTTATTAACCCTAACATCTTTATAACCCCATTTACCATCAGAAGATTTAAATGGGTGAAAATACCACTCTTCTTGTTGGTTTTCTTGGGTTTTATTATTAGTAGAAAAAATATTTAACAAACCACCTTCTTTGTTTTGAACAGTATATATTACGATTCCTGTTCCTACTGCTAATACTGCTACAATACCTATAATAAGAATCAAAGAAATTACACCTTTAGGTTTAGAATGATAAAGATTATTCATAAGCTTAATATTAGATTAAAACTTGTTTTCGGCTTTTGATTATTATTAAAATTCTATTTTACAATAGAGCCAGGAGTGATATCTTTATCAGGAACTAAAAGAGCTAATTCCTCTTCATTAGAAGCAGCTAAAAGCATACCATTACTTTCCTCCCCTAATAATTTTTTAGGTTCTAAATTACTAACTACTACTATTAATTTACCAATTAATTCTTCTGGTTGATAGTGTTTGCCAATGCCAGCGACAATTTGTCTTTCTGTATCGCCTAAAGAAATCTGTAATTTTATTAATTTATCAGAATTTTCTATTCTAATAGCGTTAAGAATTTTAGCAATTCTTATATCTAATTTTTTAAAATCTTCATAAGTAATCATAATTTTATACCCTTATCATAACAAAACTCCGCCTTTTTTGCAAAGGCGGAGTTTGTTTTTTTATTTTGTTTTAATTTGAATCTTTTTCCCTTTTTGTTTGGCCGCTTCTTTCTTTGGCATTGTAATCTTTAAAATTCCCTTTTCATAGGTAGCTTCGACTTTGTTTTCATCGACCTCGACTGGTAATCTCACGCTTCGATAAAAAGAACGGTGGCTAATTTCTTTTCTTAAGTAATCTTTCTTTTTCTCTTCTTTCTTTTCCTCTCCTTCTCCCTTTACTGATAAAATACCATTCTCAATAACTATTTCTGTTTTTTCTGGATCAATTCCCGGAGCATTAATTTCGGCTACTATTTCCTTATCAGTCTCATATAAATCCATTTCTGGAAAGAATTTACCTTTTGAAATTACTGGTAAAAACCAATCCTCGTCCTCAAAGAAGCGGTCCAAATCAAAAAAGGATTTATAAGGAATAATAGCCATAGTTTTTTATTAATTTTATAATTTATTTTTTCGACCAAAAAAATTATAGCAAAATTTTCTAGTTTTTCAAGAAGCTAAAATTTTTCTTTTTATCTTTTAAAAAGTATTTTAAGGTTGGAAAAGTTCTTCAGGAATAAAAGTCACTCTTTTTACTTGGGGAAATTGTTTTAAAGTTTCCTCAATTTGAAACCATAAAATCCCAACCCGGCAAGAGCCACCGACTGTCTTATTTAAAGGATCTTCAAATTCTAAAACCAAAGTTCCGTCATCTTTTAAATTTATTGATTTTACTTTTAATCCTTCTAACGGAAATTCAGTAGTAATTCCCGAAGAGATTTCTTTTTCAGTTAAATTTTCTTTTCCTTTTAATAAAAGTTCTAAGGTATCTTTTATCGGCGTCTGAGAGAAAGGAATAAATCTTTCTATTTTTACCAAACCGTCTTTAGAGCATTTGATATTTCCACTTTCGTCTTTATCTTTTTCTGGATTGTAATAGTAAAGAGAAACTTTTAAAAGTTTTTCATTCTTCTGGTTTATTTTTTTAATAAAAAAACCAAAAATTAAAAAAACAATTAAAGCAATGGTAAGAAAATAAATGATTTTTTTCATATTTTAATTTTTATTATTTTAACACAAATCGCCATTTTATTTTACTCCAATAAGGACCAGCATAATCAATGCCAATGCGAGCTGTTCTTTTTATTTGGTTTTTTTTAATCTTAACTCCCCAATCTTCCAGCCAAATTCTTTTGCTTTTTGTTAAATCTTCACCATAAAAAGATTTATCTAATTTAAAAAAGCGACAAACTTTTCCTGGACCATCTGCTAATTTTAAAATTTTTTTCTTTTCTTTCTCGTTTTTAAATTTGATGATTGGCTCAACTGCCCTAATTAAGACACACTCTGGCTTTCCTTCTTTATAAGTTGAGATATTTAATTGATAATACATCCCATAAACTAAATAAATATAAATATGGCCACCGATTAAGTATTCGGCTTTGTTTCTTTCTGTTATTTTTCCTTTATAGGCATGAGAAGCTTTATCTTTTGGACCAATATAAGCTTCGGTTTCTATAATTTTCCCAATAATCTTTTTTCTTCCTATTTTTCTTACAAGATATTTACCTAAAAGCTCTTGGGCCACTTTTAAAGTTGGTCTAATATAAAATTTTCTTATTAACCGTTTTCTCATTCGTTTTCTTTTTTACTAAAAACAAAAATATACAAAAGTTCTAAAAGTCCTAAAGTATTTAAAATTAAAAGCGCAACAAACCACCACTTATGATTATTTTTTGCCGCTCTCCATAAAGCAACCCCCTTTAAAGGAATGGTATATAAAAGAATTAAAATAAACCACGGATTTAAAATTAAAGATTCGTTCATAATTTTATTTTAAGTTTTTAAAGATATTTTATTATATCAATTTTTAAAAAATTTAACAAAACAACTGAATATATTTCTTTAACGAAAATATCAAATATGGTAGAATTAAAACAATATGAGGATAGTTGTTAAAAAAGAGCCGGGCATTTTTCTTTTATATCTTGCTTTGTTTGGCTATTTTACTTTATATAAGGAATCGCTAAAAGGGCTCTATAGAAGATATTTACCTTCAAAAGTGACAAAAATTACTGAAAATTACTTTCTAAAAAATGGCCTTCCTTTAAAAACTAAAGAATTTTTTGATTGGATTTTTACTAAATTTAGAAAGGAAATAGGAGAATCTACTTTAGGGTATTTTGCTTTACTTTATAGACACCCTTCTAAAGAAAAAGAAATTAAAAAGTTTATTAAAAAAGAAAAAAGAAACATTTTCACTTATTTTAAAGAAATTAAAAATAAGGAGATTGAGGCCATCTCTCTTATAGATTCACAACTAAAAAAATCTCCTTCTTTCTTAAATATTCTAGAAAAAACTCTAAAAAATGATATTCAAACAAAAAAAGAGAATTTAAATCTCTTAAAAAAGACGCTAAAAAAGGATTTAGAATTTTTCTATTTTAAAGAGGGAAAAAATTTAAAAATTACCATTACTCCTTTCAACTACTTCCCTTTTCAGGCACCCTCAATGGTGCTTTTATTAGAAAAAGAAATAATAGTTATAAGTTCTGAAAAATACCACCCTGAGATAATCGAACACGAGTTTTTACACTATTTTATAAATCCCTTAGTAGAAAAATTCATAAAAAAGTTTCCCTCTTCCTCATCTTTAATTATTAAATTAAGTTCTCAACTAAGAAAAGCGCGCTATAGCAAAAACCCCTATAATTTACTCAGGGAAGAATTAATATATACTTACCTTAACTTTAAAAAGAAGCAAAAAAACATTGACTACCAAAAATTTATGAAACTTTTTCCGTGCAAAAACGAAAAGGATTTCCAACTACTATTAAAAAAAAGTTTTTTCTACCGAGATGGGTGTAGAAAATTACAAATAAAAAATCTAAGCGATTTTTTAAAAAAATCTGAATCTTTCTACGAGTATTATATAAAAAATAATTTGGCTGATATTATCTTTAAATTCCTTCGTTTTTATCAAAAAGAAAAAAGTAAAAATAATAATTTAAATTTTAATCAATTCTTTTTTAAAAATTTTCTCTCTTTTCTAAAATAAAACTTTTTTAAAGTTTCGTTACTTAGAAGGTAAAAAGCAACTAAAAGAAAAAGAAGTATTAAAGATTGAATATTTAAGGCAGTAAAAGATAAAAGTCTTTGGCTAAAATTAAGATATGGTAAAAGTAAAGTAATAAAAGAAACAAAAATGATTAAGTTTCTTAAAATATTTGAAGGCCTAATGGCTTTATAGAAAAGGTTTCTTGTTCTTACCGAATAAATTAAAACCATTTCTGTTAATAAACTAAAAACAAACCATAAAGTTCTAACAACAGCAGCTGGATTTTTAAAAATAAAATAAAACACTGAAATAAAAATAAAATCAAAAACAGAGCTTATTAAAGCTAAAACTAAAATATAAGGAAAGATTTTTGAAATTGTATAAACTTTTGGCTTTCTTAATTCTTCTATATCAACATTATCAGTAGAAACTGAAATAAGAGGGGCATCGGATAAAATATTTTCTAAAAGAATTTGATAAGGGAGCATTGGTAAAAATGGTAAAAATAAAGACATTAAAGCAATCGAGTAAAAATTCCCAAAATTAGAAGAAAGGGCGCATTTTAGGTATTTATTAATATTTGAAAAAATAGTTCTTCCCTCTTTAATT
>Ga0315298_1006651_pt1 | contig 15666 bp, 10 predicted proteins | sample WHS_1_MG_FD_203077 | JGI IMG/M metagenome (GOLD analysis project Ga0315298, IMG submission 203077) | Extremophilic microbial mat communities from Washburn Hot Springs, YNP, Wyoming, USA - WHS_1_MG | ecosystem: Environmental > Aquatic > Thermal springs > Hot (42-90C) | place: USA: Wyoming... | reverse complement strand
AGATCGAAGGCGCCGTCATCGAGGGGATGCTGCTTGATGATGTCACCGAAACCAGGAAAGCCGATGGCGTCATAGCGCTCGACATGCTCCTTGCGCAGAACGCCGCCGGGATAATAGAAGGAATAGCCGAGGTTCAAGTTGTAGACCTGCGGACTAGCGGCTACTAGGTGAGGCGGTTTCTGAGCTGCCGTCATGTATTGTACTCGACCGAGCGCTGACGAACCCCAGGTAAGGACCTTTCCGTTTGACCACGGCTGCTTGGCAATCCATTCCACGGTGTCATAGCCATCCATGCCGTTTTGCAGTCTGACCCCCGTGGCCTTGGACGTCTCTTTCGACTTGAAATACCCTCGCCAGTCGGTGACCACATAGGCGTATTCCTCGCTCTTGAAAAGGGGCGCCTTGGGGTCCCCTGCAATGATCAGACCCATCTGCGTCTTCTGCAGCACTTTGCTGTAGGGCGTCTGAATCAGAATGACTGGAAAGGTCTTACCTAGCGAGGGCAGATAGACGTCCGCGGCGAGCTCGGCGCCATCCCGCATGGGGATCAAGGTCGAGGCGAACTTCCAGCCTTGCAGGTTCTCCCACCCTGCAATATCGATCGCTAACGGCGAGGGTGCCGTCGAACTAATGCTTGCCGTGGGCTTAAGCTTATCAATTGTAGCGGTTGGCGTGGGAGGCGTGGCAGCACATGCGGCCATTAACCCGCCGGCCAATGCCAAACACAGAAGGATGAAGACGACATGTCGCTTCGGGTCTTTAGTCGCTTTCCCCAGTCGGAACGCTCTCACTCTACCCCTCTCCGTCTGGGAGAGGGGATCATATCGAAGCCTCTCCCAAAGGGAGGGAGGACTATTCGTCTCTTCCGGCTGAAACCCGTACCCCGTTTTCACCATTCCCAAACCTCACCCATACGCATCACGTTACAGTACCGCCCCTTCCTCTTTGAGGCGGATAATCTTGTCCCAATCGTAGCCCATCTCGAGCAAGACGCTCTCGGTGTGCTCGCCGGCCTCGGGAGCGTGAGTCCTGATCGCCGGCAGCATCCCGTTGAGGTGGACCGGAGTGCGCGGCACACGGATCTTCCCGGCCCGCGGATGCTCGAAATCGACGAGATACTCGTTGGCCAGCACCTGAGGGTCTTCCACCACCTCGGCGAAGGTATGGACCGGGTCGTATAGGATCGTCGTTCCTTTGAAAACCTCGATCCATTCAGCACGTGTCCGCGTCGCGAAGACCGCGTCGAGAATGGCGACCAACTCCGCAGCGTGCATCACTCTCTGTGTGAAGGTAGCGAAACGAGGGTCGTGCTCGTGCTGCTGGATGCCCAACAGCCGGCAGAATTCCGACCAGTAGCGGTCCGGCTGCAGCATCAGGAGCAGCAGGTACTTGCCATCCTTGGTCTTGTAGTAGGCATTAAGAGGGTTCCGCGTGTTGGCGCGGTTATGCCTTGGGAATTCCTGTGGCGTGCCAGGCGTATTACGGGCGGCCATAGTGATCATTAGATTCAGCGATTGCGTCCAGATCGCGGAGGCAAGGAGCGAGGTATCAACGCGTTGACCCTTTCCTGTTCGTTCTCTAACGTACAGAGCCAAGGCGATGCCGCCGGCCAGCAGGGCACCGGTAGGCTGATCGCCGAGACCGAACATCGCTTGGATCACAGGCGATGCTCCCTCTTCTCCCAACTGGGCCATGAAGCCGCCCCTAGCCCAATAGGCGCCAGTATCGTAGGCGGCTTTGTCTGCTTCTTCACCCCGAGGGCCGTAACCGGCGAGATGAGCGTAGATCAAGCGCGAATTCAGCGCCGCGAGGTTCTCGTAGCCTAGGCCCAAAGACTCAAGGGCTTTCTCTCGCATATTGGAGAGAAACACGTCGGCGCCCTTGATCAGTTCGCAGGCGATCGCCCTTCCGGATTCTGTCTTAAGGTTGATCGCTACGCTGCGCTTGTTGCGATTGTCGACCTCGAACACCGGGTTGAAGTCGTCGACGGGCAACCCGAACAAGAGCGCCAAAGCGCGCATGGGGTCGGCATTCGCCGGGTCCTCGATCTTGATCACGTCGGCACCCCAGTCCGCCAGCACCACCCCAGCAGAAGGGCCGGCGGCCCAAATCCCCATCTCGACAACCTTGATTCCTTCAAGAGGCATCATGGTCGTGTCTCCTTAGGCGGCTATCTGTTGCCCGTTATCGGCGGACAGTGGTCACCCCATCGCGTTATGCTCGCTGGGCGCTTCTCCGGGACGCTCTCCAGATAACCAATAACTTGATAACCGACAACTACCTCGTCAGAATATGGATCGTGCAGACCTCGAAGCCCCCCTGGACGTGCCCAAGTCCCACCTTGGCGTTTGGCACCTGTCTCTCTGGCGTCTGCGCCTCTCCTCGCAGTTGCCAGGTCAACTCCGCGATCTGCGCCACGCCCGTCGCCCCGATGGGATGTCCCTTCGACAGCAGGCCGCCGCTCACATTCACCGGGACGTCTCCCCCAAGGTCCGTGCGCCCTTCGTCGATCAGCCGCCCGGCTTCCCCGGGCTCGCACAGCATCAGGTTTTCGTAATGTAGCATCTCCGCTGTGGCGAAGCAGTCATGCAGCTCCACCACGTCCAGGTCCTTCGGCCCTAGTCCGGCTTCTTGATAAGCCTGCTTAGCCGCTTCCTTGGTCATCGGACAAGGGTCCACCCAGCCTACTCCCTGCGGGGTGTAGGCCGTCGTCTTCATCACCGAGGCGGCGATCTTCACCGGCTTGGTGGTGAATTGCTTGGCCTTCTCCGCACTCATCAACAGCGCGGCCGCGGCACCGTCTCCGGTTGGACAGCACATGTATAGCCGGTTGGGCCAGCAGATCATTCTGGCGCTGAGGACCTCCTCGAGCGAGTAGGCGACCCGGTACTGGGAGCGGGGGTTGTAGACACTATACCGGTGGTTCTTCACGGCGATCTTGGCAAATTGCTCCTCGGTGGTGCTATACTCCACCATGTGCCTCACGCCGAGCTCGGCGAAGATGCCGGGCATGAGGTAAGTACCCAAAACGCCCTCGGGGCTGAAGGTGGGGTCTATGTTTTGTGTTCCTAGTAGTCCCATCTTGCCCATTTTCTCAACGCCGACCGCTAGGGCAATGTCGCAGCGGCCATCGGCGATGGCCAGGTAGGCCTCCCTCACGGCCGTGGAGCCCGTGGCGCAGGCATTATATACGTTGACGACGGGGATGCTGGTCATGCCCACCTGCTTCTGGATGCGCTCACCTAGGACGTTGAACTCGTACAAAGAGCCGCAGTAGATAAGCTCCACATCTCTAATATCGGCCCTGGCATCGTCTAGGGCGTCCAGCACAGCATCGGCGCCTAGCTCCTCGGGCCTTAGCTCCGGGAACCGGCCGAACCTGGTCATGCCCACGCCCACAACCATCACCTCTCGCATCGGCTATCACCTTCCTATTCTCTGTGTTGAGTCTTTCTTCTCTACCGGGCGATACTGGTAGGCGATAATGTCGTTGCCGGCGCGGTCTTCGCGCACCTTGCGCACGACCATCTCTAACTTCATCCCTGCGCGTAGGTTCTCCGGCTTCGGCTCCACATCCACCAGATTGGCCGTCACAAAGGGTCCTTCCGAGAGCCTGACCACAGCGGCCACGTAGGGAACGGGGACGCCTGGGGCTGACTGATGGACGATAGTGAAGGTGAAGAGTTCCCCCGTCTTGCCCAAAGCGACCTTTTCCATGTCCCTAGCATAGCATTTGACGCAGACCCGGCGCCGGTCCACGTAGGTCTCACCGCAGTTACGACATCTGGAGCCTTCTAGATAAGGCTCTTCCCCTTCCTTTTCCGGCAGGTGGAGGTGACGCACGATGGGGATCGCCTTCTTCTCCGTTTGAGTTTGGCCGGTCGTCATTGTCTTGCTCCTTAATTATCTATCCGATGACCTCATCCGTAGTGCGGTGGCCTATCCGCTGCTGCGGAGTGGGCGGGGGACAAGCCCCCATGCTACTTGGTCGGATGTGCTCTGTTACGACTTCTCCGTCCAGGAATAGTGCCCGTAGAGGGCAGCGTAGCCCTTGACGGATGGGCTCACGTAGTGGAAGTAGCTCCACCGCCCGGTGAAGGCATACGGCGCGTAGAGATTGATGATAGGCGAGAACTTCTTGAGAATTGTCTTCTGCGCTTCTGAGATGATCGTCTTCTGCTTCTCTGCATCGAATTCGGTGGCCACACGGCCGACGATCTCATCGACTTCCGGATCTGACCAGCGAGCCGTGTTGCCACCCCCAATCCCTGCCGTCGTAAAGATCCGCAACGCGAGGTCTGGGTCTTGGCTCTGGTAGAGCAGCGGTGTCGCTGTCAACTGGAAGTTCCGGCCCAGCGCTGTCTGCGTGTACCAAACGGTCGTCGAATCCTCGGGCACAAGCTTGGTCCTGATGCCAGCAGCCGCCAGTTGCTTCTGGAGAACCTCTGCGAGTAGGCTAGCCTTGGGGCTAGCTGGATACTTGAACTCCACCTCCTTGTTACTGTCCCAATCGGCCGCTGCTAGCAACTGCTTGGCCTTGTTCAGGTCTTTGGGGAAGTACTTCTTCACCTCGTCCGAGGTCATCGCCCAGATCTTGAGATGTGCCTGCACCGGCCCACAGTATTCGGCTTCCCCCAGCTCCACGCGGTCGATCAGTTCCTTAATGTCCAAGGCGTTGTAGACCGCCTCCCGTACGCGCGCGTCCTTGAAGACCCCCTCGGCGTCTGCCCGGATGAACAACATGGCCGGAAAAGTGAGCTCCTTGTCAATCAGCATGTCTGATCCGTAGGTCTTGAACTCCTCGGCCTGCAGCTTGTCGCGGGCCGCGAGCAGGTCGATCTGCTTGGCCTTGAGCGCTGCCGCGCGGGCAGCCTCGTCTGTGATCACCCGTATGACCACCCGGTCGACGTAGGGCCGCTCGGCTTCGTGCCAGGCATCCGGTCGCCTCTTGAAGGAGAGCACGCTCGCCGGGTCGAATTCCTCCAACACGAACGCGCCCGGCCCGATAGCCGTCTTGGCCAGCAGGTCTCTCTCGATCAGTTCCTTGGGCATGACGACCGAAGGAAGCGGACCGCCAAAACCGTGAGGCCCCAACACCCAGGCGTTGGGCTTCTTCAACCTCACGACAAGAGTGGAGGGATCGGGCGTCTCGTAGCGATCGATGTTTGCAAAAAGCGCTTTGTTGGCCGTGCGTGGATTGGCGACGAATGCTTGCCAGGAAGCGACCACGTCGTCGCTGGACACGACTCGCCCGTCGACCGGCGGAATGTTCTGGTGCTTTGCGTTCGGCTTGATCTTGAAGATGTAGGTCAGAGGGTCCGGGTTCTCCAGCGACTGGGCGAGAGACAACTCATACTTGCCATTCACATAATCAGAGTTGAACAGATGATCGTAAACGTGCCGGTTAGTGGGTTCTGAGCTACCGCCGCCGAGTTGAGGCTGTAGATCGGTCATTTGGGCTGGCACACATATGGTTACGGTGCCTCCCCGCCTTGGCCCGGAGGGCGTAGGAATGGCGCTCACGCCAGCGGAAGGCGTGCTCTGTTCACTGGAGGGTCTGCCGCAACCGATCAAGTTGGCCCCCAAGACAGCCGCGCCCAAGGCAGCGCCTGCTCCCCTTAGCATGCTACGCCTTGTCATCGGCCTGCGCAGCAGCGGATGCAAGTAGAGGTCTCTCTCCATGGGCAATCCTCCTCAGAAGCGTTTTCCCGTTAGCATTCAGCTTCCGGCTTCCTGCGGCCAGCGATCAGTCTTGTTCATCAGGCGACGAGCGGCATGTCTCACAGATCAAGGATCACTGTCAAGCACAGTCATGCTTGTCCCATGGCTCTCGCTCTTGGCGAGCAAGCGCTGTCTCCATGCGGGCTAAACCGTCCTTCAGTTTTTGAATTTCTTTCAGCTTGAAGTCTGGATCCTTGAACACTTGGTAGAGCACTCCTCCCTCGACCTGTTCGGGCACGGGGAGGTCCATTAGATAGCAGATTGTTGGCACCACGTCGGTGAGACCACAGGTTCGTTGCAGGCGGTATCCCTTCTTGACGCCCGGGCCGTTGAATACCAGCAGTCCGGCCAGTCTGCCAGGACCCCACTCACCCGTGGGTAGTATGGGACCGTGCTGTGCGCCAAACCATGGGTAGATGGCGTAGATAACGTCGCCAATACGGTCGCCATGCAGACCGAGAATGCGCGCGTCTTTCTTGGAGAGAGCCAGCGACACAGGCCGCTTGCCGGTCCTGGGATCCACGTAGGTATAGAGGGCGTCGATGATTTGCTGTTGCACCTTCTCATAGTCTTCGGGCTCGACGATGCCCTCCGGGTCACGTCCTTTCAGGTTGACATAGATATGGATCTCTCGCTGCGGTAAGGCTTTCGTTTGCGCGGGTACAGGATAGCTGGGCTTGTAGGTATGCGTGCCATGCATGTGGACGAGGCCATCGTCTACTTCCTCCTCCACTAGCACAGCCAGGCCGGCCGGCACGAGGGCGTCGAAAGGGTTGAAGGTCGGTCCATCGGGGGTTGCCCCGTGGTCCGAGACTAGGATCACCAAGGTATCTTTGCCCATGACCTCGAGGATCGAAGCAATCATCTTATCCTGCGCTTGGTAGACCTTGAGATGGGCTTCCCAGGCCGCTTGCCGTTTCGCCTCGTCTGGACAAGTCTCTGGATACAAGTCGGTGATCAGGACGTGATAGAGCCAGTCGGGCGGGTGGCAGTGCATGAAGAAGACGTCCCAGTCGTGTTTCGTCAGCAGCGTCACTGCCGCATCTTCCACCCACTGGGTATACTGCTCGCTGATCTCGACGTAAGTATCGAAGCCAAACCAGCCGTAGGCATAACCGATCATTCCTCCGTCAAAGGCAAACGTGCCCTCCTTGGAAACGATCTCCTTGGCGACCTCGGGCGGCGAGGACCATCCTGACGTTTCGCACATGCAGCCGATCAGAAAGCGGAAATCTTCGGCATCAGGAGATAATTCAATCAGCTTGCAGCGAAAGAACACCTCTCGCTCCGCGCCATCGTCCATGCGGATCTTGGTCGTGATCGTCGGGCTCCATTCGCCTACCTTGAGGGTGCAAAAGGCATCATCCAGATCCTTGGTTGGCGAAAGAGTCGCCATGTCGTAGCCGGCATCCCCCGACTGCCGGACCAGCACGTGCCAAGTGGTCTTGGGCGGCTTGGGATGAGCGCCGGGGAACTGTAACTGGGCATCGGTCTCCAGAGGTTCCTTGCCCATCTCCGGTGCATGCTGCCAGTTCTCTGCCGGCTCGAACCTCGCCCGGATGGTCCGAGGATAGGGACCAGTGGTAATCATCTGGTCGTGACAGAGGCTTACTGCCGCGGCGATGCCCCGTATGCCGTCGCGCCATTGGCCGGCCGAGAGCCCGGCGCCGCCGACCATGATGCCATGCTCCATATGGTTGGGCCAAGACCCCGGGTAATTGAGGACAATGCATTTCTTACCGGCCTTGTCGGCAGCGTCCCAAATTGGCTCCGCCAGCCACCGGTCGCTGCTCATCGCCTGCACCGCATTGCCACTGTGAGGTGTTGTGCCCGGAATGGGCACATGGAAGTCCGTGATCCCATGCGTCCCCGGCCAGGCGCCTGTGGCAATCGTGGCCCAGTTGGGTGGGGTCACCGTAGGGAAGGGCACGAGGCAGTTGTCCGCGATCACGCCACCCTCGATAAGCTTCTTAAAGGTCGGCAATTGCCCTTCAGCGATGTGCTTCTCGATCAAATGCGGTAGCGCGGCATCGAGCCCGATGACTGCTACTTTCTTCGGTACCTGCGCCACTGATCATCCCTCCTAATCAAGCTACTAGCCATTAGCTTCTAGCTATCGATCAGCAACCGAGGACACCGATAGCTGATCGCTGATAACTGCACCGCGTTCTTATAGTCAATCGTCGCTTCCAATGCTACAATTCAATGTGGCATGGGTCAAGTTCGGGTTTGTTATAGCCACCATCGCATTTGGACTATAGTACCAGCCTTCGTGACCGGGGAAAAGCCCTGGTTCTCAGTCGATTTCGGTGCACGGACTGCCCTCGTCCTAACCTTCTCCCAGAGGGAGAGGGAATCAATGCGACTCTCCCAAAGGGGAAGGGGATCACAACAGGTCCCTTCCCAGGCGATGGGATCAGTGGGGCTCCCCCAACCCGGCGGCCTTGAGCCGCCTGGCTACGGCGCCGGCTGCTACTGCCACCTTTGTCAGATCTTGTTCAGTGTGGGCCGCAGAGAGTGCACCCAAACCGTGGGCGACAAAGACATCCTCTAGGAGAAAGGCCAGCTTCACCACCCGTTCCCGAAGCTGTACGTCGCAGAGCGCCGGATCGTTAACCGCCTCCGCGGTGCACAAAGAGGTGTCCCGACGGTAGGGGAAGTCGAGGGTGGCAATGGAGCTACCCGGCATGACCGAAGATGGATTGCCCCCGCAGTGGACGAGCACTCCTTCATCGTCAAAGGCCCTCTGTACCATTTGCCGCAGCCGCTCTCCCATCGTCGCGAGGCAGGGATAGACTTCCTGTTCGTGGTCTACCAAATACTGGATCATTACCCGCCCGGCAAGCATTGAGAGGGGATGACCCGAGTAGGTGCCACCCTCGAAACGTACTCTACGTCCCCCTTCCCGACCGCAAAGCTTCATGATGTCCGCGCGGCCGGCCACAGCCGAGACGGGCATGCCGCCGCCGATGATCTTGCCCATGGTTGTGAGATCGGGTTGAACACCGTAAAGTGCGCCGAGCGTCCCGGCGTGAAAACGAAAGCCGGCGATCACTTCGTCGAGAATCAGAACTGCTCCATGCTGCGCCGTCAGCTCCCGTGCCCGCCGCAAGAACTCGGGTGTCGCCGCCATTTCGCCGCCAGAACCCAACCACGGTTCGACAATGAAGCAGGCGAGGCCATCACCATGACGGCGGAATACGTCCTCCAAGGCCTCGACGTTGTTGAAGCTCGTGATCAGTACTTCCTGCAGTACGGAGCCGGTCACCCCCTCCGTGTCGTTCCCCTGATAGCCTGCCTGACCGAAGCCCACTCCTTTGAGACCCCACGGCTGTGCACCATGCCAGCCGCCGCCTACCTTCAGCACCAAGTCACGCCCGGTATAGGCTCGGGAAAGCATGATCGAGTACATGGTGGCGAGAGTACCGCTAGTGGTAAAGCGGATCTTCTCCGCTCCAATCTGCCGGCAGAGCAGCTCAGCCAACTCGTATTCCCAAGCGTCTTGCACACCGCATTGGAGACCGTGCCCGTCTTGGAGCGCCCGAGCGAGAGCCTCGGTGATCATCGGCGGATTGTGACCAAGAATGTTCGCGAAATGGCCCTGCCAGAAATCAAGAATGGCGTGGTCGTCTAGATCGTACAGGTAGGCGCCGTGGCTGCCCTTCACCCAGACAGGGAATGGGTCGTACATGCGCAGCGCATGGCTTACGCCATCTACCAGTCTAGAAGCCGCGTCCTTATGCGTACGGGCAGATGCTGGGAAACGTTTCCGGAATTCCTCGAGCAGTTGATTCAGTAATCTCCGGCGCCTTTCTTCGTAAGCCTGTAGCGAGTCTGGCATGTCTCCTCCTGTTTTGCGCTGCTGTTCCGCTCTCTGCAACACATGTCAATGTTACCATGCCACTCTGCCCTCCTTCTTGAACTAGGGCTTCTCCGTCCAGGCGTAGTGGCCGGCGGAGCCCACGTGGCCCTGGCCAAGCACCGGATGGAAATGGCCCCAGCGGCCAGTATAGGTGTACGGCGAGTAGAGATTGACGATCGGCGCGAACTTCTTCAAGATCAGTCGCTGCAGATCCAGAATCAGCTTCTTTTGTTTCTCTGTGTCGAACTCCGTCATCTGCCGGTCGATCAAGTCATCGATCTCGGGGTCGGACCAGCGGGCCAAGTTTCCTGTGCCAATCCCTGTCTTGCCCCACATTCGCAGCCAAGTGTCAAGCGAGGCTGAAATGAGAAAGACGTTGGTCGCCGTCAACTGGAAATCCCTCTGCTGCGCCACCTGGGGCTGCCAAACGGTGGCCCGCTCTGAAGGTACCAGTTTGGTCTTGATCCCGACCGCCGCGAGTTGTTGCTGCAGCGCCTGGATATAAAGGTCCCCTTTGGTTGCTCCTCCCGACGTTGGATACTTGAATTCCACTTCCTGGCTGCTGTCCCAGCCGGCCGCGGCTAGCAAGTCCTTGGCTTTCTTGACGTCGTGACGGAAGACCGTCTTTAGTTCGTCAGGAGGCAGCGAGTAAGCACTGAACAGGGTGGGGACCGGACCCGTCAGCTCGCCATCGCCTAGCTCCACCTGGTCGATGAGCCCCTGGATGTCGATGGCGTTGTAGATCGCCTCACGCACGCGTACGTCCTTAAACAATCCGTCGGCATCGGCGCGCATCATCAGCATGCCCGGGAAGTAGAGCTCCTTGTCGATCACCATGTCTGGCCCGTAGGACTTGAACTCTTCGGCTTCGAGCTTGTCCCGGGCTGTCGTTTGATCGATCTGCTTACCCTTGAGAGCTGCAGCCCGGGCAGCCGCATCCGTGATCACCAGGTAGACCACCTTGTCGATGTAAGGCCGCCCTGGCATGTGCCAGCCATCTGGCCGCTTCTTGAACGAGATGGTGTTCGCGTCGAACTGGTCGAGCAAGTATGCCCCAGAGCCGATCGCCGTCTTCTCCATCAGGTTGGCGTCGATGAATTCCTTAGGCATCACCACTGCCGGGTAATTGCCGAAACCCGAGGCGGTAAGGGTCCAAGCATTCGGTTTCTTCATCTTGACAATCAGGGTCGCGGCGTCCGGCGTCTCGTAGCGGTCGACAAAGTCCACGAAGAAAGCCTTAGTCGTGGCCCGCGGATTGTCGACCAGCGCTTTCCATGAGTAGGCAATGTCCTCGCTAGTAACCGCCCGGTTGGGCACTGGGGGCACGTTCTGAAACTTGGCCTTAGGGTTGACCTTGATCACGAAGGTCAGTGGATCGGGGTTCTCGATGGACTGAGCAGTGATGGCCTCATAGGTGCCGTGGACGTTGTCGTAGTTGAGAACCCGATCGTAGGTGAAAGTGGCGACATCGAGGCCTGCCGCGGTGGACAGGTGCGGGTTGATGTTCCCCAGTTGGTTAGCCGATACTAGGGTCACGGTGCCGCCCGCTTTCGGCGTGAGCGGCGTGGGGGAGCCGGCCGCTGGCTTGGCGGCCCCGGCAGCGGCTGTCGGGGTAGTGCCTTGGCTTGATGAGCCGCAGCCGGAGATTCCTCCGCCAATCAGCGTCATGCCGAGTGCCGCACCCGCGCCACGGAGCATTGACCGGCGGGTCACTCGGCGCCGCAGAAGAGGCTGAGAATCGAATTCGTTTTTCATTTCTTCCTCTTTTCGCCAAGCAAGATCGATCGTCGTCTCGACGGCTAGGAACTGCTGGCCGAACTGACCAATCGCACGTCGAGCAGCTTCTCTAGGGGTCTAGCGCTCCTGACCGGCAAGCATCACCTCCATCCTGGCCAACGCATCCCTGAGCCTTTGAATTTCCTTCAGCTCGAAGTTCGGATCCTCAAAAGCCTGGTAGAGCACGCCGCCCTCGGTCGTCTCCGGGACCGGTAGGTCCAGAAGATAACAGATCGTCGCCACCGCGTCTACTATACCACAGGTACGCTGCAGGCGATAGCCTTTCTCGATCCCGGGACCGGTCATGGTCAGCAGGCCCTTCATCGGGCCGGTTCCCATTCGCCTCTGCTATCTTCTTGATGTGTTCAAGCGCGGCCGCGCCGTCGCGTCTCTATCCACCGGAGGCATAGCCACCACTGGCCGTTGGTAGCGGCACCATGCCAATCTTTCCTTCCCGCTCCATTCTCTCGAGTTCATCCTTGCCCAGCCCCAGCAACCCGCCAAGAACATAGGTGTTGTGCTGACCCAGCAGCGGCCCTGCGCGGCGGATGCCGCCGGGGGTCTTCGACAGCTTGAATGGCATGCCCGACAGCATGTGCGGTCCAGCAGAGGGGTGAGGCAACGGCTCGAAGTAACCCCTTGCGACCAGATGCGGGTCGACGAACACCTCTTCCATGCCCTGTACAGCCGCGGCCGTCACCGCGCTCTCTTGCAAGCGGTGCATCAACTCGTGGTTGTCTTCCTGTATGGTCCAGCTTTCGATCGTCCGGTCTAGCTGATCTTGGTGCTGCAGCCGAGAGGCAGCATCGGCGTACCGGGGGTCAGCGATCAGGTCCGGCCGTTGCATTAGCCGGCATAGCCTGGCCCATTCTGCGTCGCTGGACACGGCTATAGTGATCCAGCGGTCTTCACCCCGGCAGCGATAGCAGCCATGCGGTGCCTTGGTGGGATGGCGGTTCCCGGTTCTTGGAGGTATCCGGCCATTCATGGAGTATTCCATAAACATATCTCCCACCAGGCTGGCGGTGGACTCCAGGTGGGACAGGTCGATGAATTGGCCTTTTCCCGTCTGCTGGCGGTACCATAGCGCCGATAGGACGGCGGCAACGCCGAAGTTGGCGTTGATCGGGTCGCAGACGTTGTCACCTGACTTCATCGGTCCCTCGCCTGGGTATCCGGTGAGCCCATAGAGACCGGCATTGCCCTCCAATGTGGCACCAAAGGCGGCGAACGACGAGTAGGGCCCACTAGAGCCGAAGCCGGGCATCGACAAGACGATGATCGCCGGGTTAATGCTTCTCAATACCGGGTAGCTCAGACCCAGCTTAGCTAGAGTGCCAGGGCGGAAGTTCTCTAAGACCAAGTCGCTGATGCCTACCAGTCGCTTGAAGATCGCCACACCCCACGGGGCAGTCAAGTCGAGAGTCACGCTGAGCTTGTTGCGATTCGTTTGATGAAACCATGGAGTCTGATTAATGGAAAGGGTTCTCGGGTCTACTGGCTCGCCCGGCAGCCCCGGGGATGGAGATAGTTCACCACGTGAACCATCGATCCGGGTCAGCGATTCGATCTTGATCACCTCGGCTCCCATGTCGGCGAGGACCTTGGCCACGCGAGGCTCGGCCAATAGCTGGCCCAGGTCGAGAACTCTGATGCCAGTGAGAGGAAGCACTCCATCTTCGGCAGCAGTCGATCTCTCCGGTTTCGGCGGTGGGGTTGGTCTTGAATCCAGCGAAAGCCGCGAGAAGATCTCTTCGTTGTGCTCGCCAAGGAGCGGCGCGCGGGTGAAACGCATCGGCGTCTCCGCCATCTGGAACGGAGCACCCAAGTAAGTTAGCTTGCCGGTTTCGGGGTGCTCGATCTCGATCAGATACCCACGTTCACGCAACTGAGGCGAGTGAGCCAGGTCTTCCATCGTGGCGACATAACCGAAGGCGAAGCCCGCTTCTTGCCCTGCTTCGAAGATTTCCATCTTGCCATGGGACATTAGCCAGGGTCGGAGTAACTCGTCGATTTGCTCGCGTCGCTGAACCCGGCCACGCATGGTGGCGAACTCCGGCTTGGCCAGTTCGGGCTGGCCGACCAATTCGGCCATCGCCGGCCAGTTTTTCGGCGGGCCGCCGATGACCACGGCATGACCATCACGGCAGGGATAGATGGTCCAAGGATGCCACTGGTGTTGGTTGCCAACCCGACGGCGCGGCGGAAAGCCGAAGGAGAAGTTGGCGATGACGATCTCCATCAAGTCGGTGTTGGCCTCCATGATCGAGACATCCACGTGCTGTCCTTCCCCGGTGTTAGCGACGTGCAGAAGAGCAACCATGGTCCCGTTGAACGCTGTAATGCCAGCAATACACTGAGCCAAAGAGCCGCCGGTCTTGATCGGTTCGCGATCCGGTTCGCCTGTGGTGTACATCAAACCACTAATAGCATTCTCCGTCAGTTCATCGGCCCGATAGTCGCGGTACGGCCCCGTCTGGCCAAAGTTAGAGATCGACGTCATCACCAGTCGGGGGTTGATCTTCTCAAGGGCGACGTAGTCCAAGCCAAGGCTCGGCATGACCCGCGGAGCAAAGTTCTCGACCAAGACGTCGGCATCTCTCACTAGCTCAAGCAGCCGGCTGCGCCCGGCCGCAGTCTTGAGATCCAGCGTCACGCTTTTCTTACCTGTATTCAGATAGAGGAAGGTGCCACTCCTTTCAAGACCGGGAAGATCGCGCCAGAAAGGCCCCAGGCCTCTCGCAGGATCGCCTACTTCTGGCCTCTCGACCTTGATCACCTCGGCACCTAGACTAGCCATCAGCTTTGTGCAATAGGGGCCGGCAATGTAGTGGGTCAGGTCTACTACCTTCAATCCGGATAGCGCAGCCTCAGCCATGTCTGACCTCCCCATTGTTGCTGCAACAAGCACATGGTACAATACCACTCTGTGAGGTTCAATACGGAGATTACTATGGATCTCATAATCCTCAGGTTATGAACTCGTCCGGCCTCAGACGAGGTTAGGGAATGGATCTGGCACACCTAAGGGTCTTTCGTGCGGTGGCCGAGTGTGAGAGCTACAGCCGTGCTGCAGAGCAGCTTGGCACAAGCCAGCCCTATGTCTACGTCCAAATCCGGGACCTCCAGAAACAGCTTGGCTCTGCCCTATTCACCCAGGTTGGCAAGAGAGCCTTACTGACCGACGCGGGTCGTACTCTTCTGGCCTATGCGAACCAGATGCTTCAACTGGAGGAGGATGCCGCTTGGTCTGTGCGCATGTCTAAGGGCCTCCATCGAGAGCAACTGACGGTAGTTGCCGGCATAGTGGTAACCAACTACCTCCTACCGGAAGTCGTGGCTGCCTTCAGAGAGCGACTGCCCAACATCGATCTGAGATTAGATACCTTTCTCCCAGGCACCGCCCTTACCGAGCGCTTCATGCGCTTTGAGACGGATCTCGCCTTCTCTGCCGTGGCCAGCTATATGCGCCACGCCATCGCGGAGGAAGTCTGGCGCATGGAGATCGTGCCGTGTGTCGGCGCCAGCCATCGTCTAGCGGAGGCTGCCTTCGTGTCTGCCAACGACTTCTCCAAGGAGGAGTTCATCTGGATCGGCTACGCGACAATCACTCGCCGTGTTGGAGAAACAGTGCTCAGAAAGCTCGGGATAAGGCCCAGGTCCGCACTCGTATTGACGACCCCTGAAGCCGTGAAACAGGTAGTGATGGCCAACTACGGCGTCGCCTTGATCCCGCGCCCGGTGATCGCCGAAGAGATCGCTGCTGGACGGATCCGCCCTCTTACTATCCCGGGCTTTGCCGCAAGTTTCCCGATCTACAGTATGCGTCACCGATCGAGAGATCTATCGCCGGCTGCGGCCATTTTCTTACAAATGGCTAGCGAATCGGCGTTCAAGGGCCCACGGACTTCCGGATTGGCATAATGGCCTACTGCTTCCTTCAGCAGTGCGCCAGAAAGCGCTCCAACCATCGCAATATTGACCATATGATCGAGCGAGCGCATACTTGGATTAGTTGGGCCGGCCCAGCATTGCCTCAAGGATGATCCGCACCATTGCCGCCTAAGGTTTTCTTCAACGACGAATCTTCTGCGCTGCGAAGCGCATCTGACCTGCGTCTTGCGCCCGGAGCTCATCTTTCCGTGCCGGCGCAGACTCCTCGGAGCCTCTTGCATAATGGAGAAGAAGGGGAGACTGAGGGTGGCTACGGGGGCTGGAGTAGGACAAAAGAGGAGCGAACGGCGGTTTGGGACGGACCGCAATGATGCTTTGAAGGGCACGTCAGGGCTTCAAGGTGGAGATTGCCA
>Ga0315298_1006650_pt1 | contig 15670 bp, 16 predicted proteins | sample WHS_1_MG_FD_203077 | JGI IMG/M metagenome (GOLD analysis project Ga0315298, IMG submission 203077) | Extremophilic microbial mat communities from Washburn Hot Springs, YNP, Wyoming, USA - WHS_1_MG | ecosystem: Environmental > Aquatic > Thermal springs > Hot (42-90C) | place: USA: Wyoming... | reverse complement strand
AATTTGCCAAGTTGATCTTATTAGCTCGACGTTCCTGAGCTATAATGGGGACATTCCACGCGAAAGGAGTTGCCCTGGCGGTGTTTCGGTCCATCACTGTGGCGTTCACACTGATTGCCGTTTGGATATCGGTGCTTGCTTCCGCTGCCCCAGGAATGCCAACGCCAGGCCAGGCGAACGCGGCACCGGAAGCGCCGCCCCAGATTAGCGGCGAGTCAGCGGTTGTTCTCGATGGCGTGACAGGTGACATTCTATACCAGAAGAACTCGCACGCGCACGTTGCGCCGGCAAGCGTCACCAAAATAGCCACGGCCATTGTTGCCATCGAGAACATCGACGTGCACCGCAGAGTAGTCGTCGATTTCGATAGCTACCAGATGGTAGTCGACACGGGTAGCACAGTCATGGGCTTGAAGCCAGGGGATAACCGCTCGATTGAGGATCTGCTGTATGGACTTATGCTTCCCTCTGGCAACGACGCCGCGGTCGTAATCGCTCGTACTGTAGGTGGGACAGAGGCCAATTTCGTGGAGATGATGAACGAGAAAGTCAAATCTCTTGGCCTGCACGATACCCACTTCAGCAACCCGCACGGCCTTGACGCTGATGACCACTACTCGAGTGCCTATGACATGGCTGCCCTGTCCTTCTACGGTATGCGCTATCCCCTCTTCCGCAGCCTATCCGAAGCGAAGAAGTACGAAATTAAAGGCAACCGGCCCTATACACTCTGGAACCTCAACAAGCTCCTGTACAATTACGATGGCGCTGATGGGGTGAAGATAGGTTATACCGAGAACGCGCTGGAGACAATTGTGGCATCGGCGACGCGGGGTGGACAGAAGCTGATAGTGGCAGTGATGAGATCAAACTCACGCTACAGTGATGCCACGCTTCTGCTTGACTATTACTTCAAAGCATTGAAGCAGGGAGAAGTGACGCGCATTCCTGCCCCCACCGCGACTCCGTTGCCGACTTCAGTTCCCCCGACGGCTACACCGTCACCGCCAACCGCCGTCTCCGTTCCCGCCCGATCTCCTACGGCTCCGACTGGGGACAACTCTGACCTGCTTACTGCCATTCTGAACACCCTGTCCGCGATCTCAAATGCGATACGCGGTTTGTTCTAGCTAGTCGGTCCCTCTGTCTCCTCCACTCGCTGTCCATCGGCAAGGTCCGCTCTGGAGGGGGCGCTGGCCGGCGGCAGATACAGGGAGGCGATCAACGACAAGAGGGCAAAGCCCAGAATGCCCCAGAACACCCAGTGCAGGGCCAAAGCCAGGGTTTCTCGCATCAGTGCAGAGGAGCCAATACTCTCCTGAGTCGATGAGTCGAGAGCGGCCCCAATGCTAGTTAGCGGAATGATTTGATCAAGGTGTTCGCCTCCCACCGCCCCAGTCAGAGCAGTCGCTACCTGGCTGTTCAGGAGGATACCGAGCAAGCTTACTCCCATGATTCCTCCTACAGCGCGAAAGAATTGTACGGATGACGTTGCCAGACCTTGCTGATCACTTTTCACGGAGTCCTGCACTATGAGCAGCAGCGCGGTTGTGCTGAATCCTAGACCGAGGCCAATAGTTGCCAGCGCCACAGGGGTCAAAGCCGCGGTTGATGATGGCTCCAGCAGAGTAAGCATCAACGATCCGGCAAAGATCATCACGCTCCCGAGAACTGTGGCGTGGCGATAATCCAGATGGAGAATGATGTAAGCCAGGATTCCGCTCCCGACAAGCCATCCTAGACCTAGGGGAATCGTGGCATAGCGGTCGGCAACGCCCCCCGGGATACCATGGCAGAAGAGGGGCACGTAAGCCAATGCTGCAAGCGTGGCCGTGCCAACAAGGAACCCTGTAATGCTGCTACCACGGATGACTCTGTTGCTGAACAGGAACGACAGAGGCAGCATTGGGTCTTTAACTGAAGCTTCAATCATAACGAAGAGGCCCAGAATGGTTGCGGAGATCGCGACCATTCCTGCCGTCTCTAGAGAAAACCAGTCAGCTCTGGACGTGGCTGTTTGAAGAGTCGCCAGGAGCACCGCTATTCCAGCCGCAAATGAGATGGCTCCAGCGTAGTCTACACGTTTCCTCGTGGCTTGGCAGAGTTCCTCTCTAAAGCTAGTGCCCAGAATCAGGGCGGACAAAAGCCCAATCGGCAGATTGATGAGGAAAATCCAGTGCCAGCCTCGGCCCTCAGCGATCACCAGACCAACTGCCGGTCCCAAGATTGTTCCCGCGCCTAGCGCAGAGCCAAATAGCGCCTGAACCCTGGCCCGCTGTTGACCGGAAAAGATGTCGGCAATTATTGTCATCGCCACTGGAAGGATTGCCCCTGCACCCAATCCCTGAATCGCCCTGAACGCTGTCAGTTGCTCGGTTGTCGAGGCAACGCTGCAAAGAACCGATCCAAGGACAAACAGCAGGGCGCCGGAAATGTAAACTGGCTTTCGGCCGTATACGTCGGCCAATCTGCCACTAATGGGGATCGCGATTGTTGAGCTTAGCAGATAGCCCGAGCAAATCCAGCTATAGAAAACCAGGCCTCCGAAGGAGTTCACAACGCTGGGCATCGCTGCGCCAGTGATGATCAGGTCCATAGAAGCAAGGGAAGCTCCCATCATCAAGGATGTGAGTATCAGCGTTTTCCTTATGGGGGACATTGCTGGCCTCCTCATACAATCGGATTATGAGGGCACTCTGGGGCTTCGACGCGCGAAGCGTCGTTACGGAGGTCGACAGTATCGTGCCCACAGGTCCTATGTCTCAGTCGCGCGGCACAGGCATTCTCTCGTTTATGCAAGTTGTGTACCACACTTTGGAATGGCACGAATATTGCACGGATTGGCGAGCGGGAATTATGTCTATGAATGGTCAGTCCCAAGTGCCAGAGGGACCCGTGAGTCGCAAGAGAATACTGTTCATTGAGCTTGGCGAGGGAATCAGTGGACTGATGATGGCACTGCCCTCGATTCAAGCGCTGGGGCTGTCTAACCCTCAGGCGGAACTGGATGTGCTCACCTTATCACAATGCGCGCCGCTTCTTGATGGGGATTCATCGATTGCGAGGATTCACACTGTTGCTGGCGAGGAAGAGCTGTCGGACTCCAGCGGGTGTCCCGTGAAAAGGGATGTCGCAGAGGTGCTGAAGAGTGGGGCCTACGACGTAGTAGTGTCTGACTCAAAGCATGTCGAAATTCGACAGTTGGTGGAGAATTGCGGCGCAAGCGTCGCGGTGAGCGACCTATTATGGTCAGCGCCTGCGGATAAACTGGTGGAAGAACAGGCTCTGGCGATGCTGGCGCAGAGACAACTCATCGACCCGCACTATATAAACTTGGTTGGCAGGATTTCGCTTAACGAAGAGGAACAAAAGTGGGCCAGGTGCTGGCGAGGAAACAACCTTGTCAGCCGGTACTCCACAGTCATCCTGAATTGCAGTGCGAAGAAACCTGCGCATCGATGGGCTCCTGAGAACTTTATCTGTGTCGGACAGTGGCTGGCCTCGCAGCGTCACTATAATGTAGTGGTCTTTGCTGAAGACGATGTGGCTTTGGCTGCGATGATCTCCCACGAAATAGGCAAGGAGGCGACGATTCTGGCAAGTGTAGGAATCCGCCAGTTTGCCGCAGTCGCGAGTCTGTCTTCCCTCGTTATTTCGGCGGATACAGACTCAGCACGGGTGGCTGCTGCTTCTGGTGCCAGGGTAATCGCGCTCTTTGGCCCTACGTCGGATGCACGATACGGCCTGCGGCCTCCAAACGTAAATATCTGCGGCCCTCGAACGTGTACAGGTTGCAATCCGACAGGGCTATCCGATCTGGCTTGCCGGGAATCCGGCCAGTGTGTGCTGGAACGTGAGAGTTCGTGTGTAAATAATGTAGCCCCACAACTGGTGATTAGGGCGGCCGAGCGACTGCTACATTGGTAACACACTGAGTAGCGGTGCACGCTCCTTTGCTTTAGTGAAAAACGGCGGTTCAAAGCCAGTTGCTGACAGCCGATTGGGAATGCTTGATTCTCACCGCGAAGAATGGTACGTTAGCTGTGCAAAGAACCAACAGAACCGGCGGACTGACGAGATGGGCTAGTTTAGGCGATGGCGAGTGTTATGGTGTTCAAAGATAGGCAAGAGGCGGGCAGGCAACTCGGGGAGAAGCTGAAGGACTACGCAGGCAAGGACACTCTGGTGCTAGCTCTTCCTCGCGGAGGGGTAGTTGTCGGCTACGAAGTTGCCAAGATTCTGCACGCCCCCCTTGACGTGATCATAACGAGGAAGATAGGGGCGCCATCTGCTCCCGAGTACGCTATAGGCGCTGTGGCCGAAAACGGGGAGGTGCTGCTCAACGACCAAGAGATCAGACTACTCGGCATACCCCGAAGGTACATTCAAGACGAAATCGAGCGACAGAAGGGCGAGATTGAGCGCAGGGTGAAGCTATACCGTGGCGGAAGGCGTCTCCCGAACCTTGGTGGCAAGCGTGTGATTCTGGTGGACGACGGCATTGCGACAGGCTTCACAATGAAGACCTCGATACAGGCTGTGCGAGCCGAGAACCCTCGGGAGATTGTACTGGCGGTGCCAGTGGCGCCTCCCGAGGTGATTGACGAACTGGCATCCATGGTGGATGCCGTTGTGTGCCTCGCTACGCCTAGCCCATTCATTGCCGTAGGTGCGTGGTACAGAAGCTTCGAACAAACCACAGACGATGAGGTAAAATCGCTTCTGGCCGCGGCGCACAAGACAGCTCTGCGGCAGGAACCGCCCCAACATTAGCACGTCGTTCCGGCATGGTTCATAAGGCGAGGGGGATGGGGTCAGAGTTTGCGCTGGTTGGCCCGATTGTTACCGCATCTGTGAACCACCTCGCCGTTCCGAAACCTTGGCACGCCCCTTGCGGCAGTGTTTGTTGAGCTCGTGAGTTTCGGAGGTGATGCCCTGTGAGCACAGAATCCCTTATGCGGTTGATCGACGATGCCTCGCGTGACCCAGCCCTGTGGAACCGCCTCATGGAGTGGCCACAAGAGGTGCTGGATGAATACAGCGTAAGTGACGACGAACTTGAGGCCCTCAGAAATGGAAATCTGGGCCAACTTAAGGAATTCGGGGTGGACGAGTATCACTTGGTGAAGGCCCGCAATCTTGCAGCGTAGCCGCACTACCTCCGTTCGGTTCGTGTGACTTGTGCCGCGGTATACCCCACTATTTGCGAGTAATCGCCTGAAACGTCTCCCGATGTCGCGTAACGGAGAATGGTTGCGTGCGTTGCCCCCAGAACCTGTGCGGCCACAAGCATAGCAGCAACTGGCCCAGGGCCACACATAGTTATGTGTTGCTTAGATACGATGCGAAGCAAATCAGCGGGAGCGATGCGGGTTATGGCTTCCAGGATCAATTGGTCGTCGCGGACTGCTTTCTCCTGCGTCTCGTAATGGGTTAGATCGGTGCTTGCTATGATGACCAGATTGGCATTCCTTCCCGCCGAGGCAATTGCACGCCCGAGCTCAGCGCTCAGATTGAAGTCCTGTGAGGCCATTAGTATAGGAACAATGCGAATGCTCTCGCCGTAAACATATTGCAGGAACGGCAACTGGACCTCGAGCGAATGCTCATAGAGGTGCGCAACCGGGTCAATCTCGACTGCGGGTGCTTTGGACTGGATATCCAGGGCCATCTGAGTATCGACTGGTGCCAACCCCAGGGGTGTCTGCCAATACTGGGTCGAGTCTATGGCTATATCGGCTCCATATCGGCGGTGGTTTGGCCCGATGAGCACTACAACGTCGGGCCTACCATCGTGGGCGAGGGATGCGTAGGCGTGCGCTGCTACGGGTCCCGAGTAGACGTAACCTGCGTGAGGGCACACAATCCCAATGATCTGACGAGCCCCCTCATCGTTTACCTTCGGCACGTCGCCAGGTCCGAGCCGATGTGTGAAGGAGGACTCGATTTGGGCCCTAAGCGACTTCTCCTGTCCAGCGTAAAAAGTCCCGGCCACCGCGGGCCTTCTAACGGTAGCACTACCCATTGGCACCAACCCCCTGGAGCGTCTATTCGCCTATCAGCAGTGTACTTATATTCCTGTTCGAGCACGATGTCAAGCACCCGACAGAGTCGCACAGCCCGTGTTGTGATAGGATTCATTATCTCGCAAACATCTTCGCCAAGCTCGGCGTTAACAGGCGGCATGTCACCCCCCAGATCGCCCGACAAGAAGAAACCCCCCTTGGGGAAGCCAGTCGTCAACATCCTGGTGTGCCGACAAGGTCTACCAAATGACTATCCTGACATTATGCATACTTCAGCGCATACTCTCCCCACAAAGGAGGGAAGCTTATGCCAGCACCACGCAGAATCTCCGCCAAAGAGGCACGCGCCAACTTCGGCGATCTCCTCGGCCTGGTCTACTATACCAGAGAAAAATACGCCCTCAGCGAGCAAGGCGAGGAGCAAAGAATGCCCGGTTAACCGCTCTTTCCCACCCAAACTGAAAGACGCCCTTTACTTCACCAGGCAGACTATCTCGCTAACAGCCCAACACTGGGTATGCGTCAGCCCGACAGAGTATCCTTTGGGCCATCACGCTATCCTCCGGAGCGGTCGCGGATCTCGTTTGTTCTTGACATAACCACACGACGGTGCTACACTTAGGACAGATAGGCGAACATACCTTCTCCAGTGACCCTGGGGAAGGGGTGCCTGTTGATTACTGCGTGTGCAGGCGGAATAGCCGGGCTGCAGAGCCCGTTATTCGTTGGTATAGGTGATTCGCAGATTCCAATGGGGTACTCTTCACAGGGAAGGGGGTGGAGGAGAGAGATGGCGCCTAAGAAGGAAATGACGGTACGTGAGGCAGGCAAGAAAGGCGGAGAAACCGTCAAGGAGAAGTACGGTCCGGGGTTCTACTCTAAGATCGGCAAGAAGGGCGGTGAGACCGTCGCCGAGCAGCGCGGCCGCGAATTCTACGCGGAGATCGGCAAGAAAGGTGGCGAGGCCTTAAAGGCCAAGCACGGTCGCGAGTTCTACGCCGAGATCGGTCGTCGGGGCGGCGAAGTCGTCAAGGAGCGACACGGTCAGGAATACTACTCGAGGATCGGCAAGAAGGGCGGTCGCGCGAAGAAAGCGGCCGAGAAGACCAAGTAAGGCCGAACAGTAGCGAGAAAAAAGGTCGCGCACTCAGGTGCGCGACTTTTTTTCTTGGTACAGGTGTTGCAGTGAATTGACGCAAATGGATTACATCTATTGCGATGGCGACGCAGTAGGCCGCAGACTCCACGCTCTGATAGCCAAGTCGGAGCTCAAAGAGGCGGCCCAACTCAGCGGAACGGTAACAAGAGTCCTGCGCCGGATCAAACTAATGTTGCAGGATGCAGGCATTGAAGTCGTTTTGGCCGGCGGCGATAACTTGTTCGCGCGTGGCAATGCTGAGCACGCGCTGCTGGAGCGTGTCATCGCTCTTTTCCACTCCGAAACCGGCCTAACTATGTCGATAGGCGTTGGGAAAACCCCTGGTGATGCTATTCTCGCCATCATTGTGGCTAAGTCACTCGGTGGCGGAAGGCTTATCTGGCGCTGACGTTTTTAGGCGACGTGATATAATGCTTATTGGCCGATGCGTCCAGCTCGGGTTCGTTCTGGTTCACGGAGGGGACAAGATGCTAACAGATGAGCAAACCGAACGATTTCAAAGACCTGATATCATCAGACCACCAAGCGAGTGGAGGAGCTATTTCCTTCCACTGACAAGTGGCTGCTCGAATCATACGTGCGCCTTCTGTAACTACTACGGGTCGAGGCTCAGGATACGAGACGTCGACGAGGTTATGGAGGAGATAGACATCCTGGCTTCGTACGTGAGATACGGTGTTAAAGTACCTACTGCTCCAAGTATCATCTACGCCGTGGCCCGAAACTGGGATGGCAAGCGAATCTTCCTGCAGGACGGCGATGCTTTGGTGTATCCATACGGTAGACTGGAGGGGGTTCTGCACCACCTTAAAGAGCGCATTCCAGACCTTGAAAGAGTAGGTACATACGCAACGCCACAGGACATCTTGCGACGAAGCCCGAAAGAACTGAAACGTCTACGGGAGCTGAAACTAGGTATCGTCTATATGGGAGTCGAGAGCGGTGACGAGGAAGTGCTCAAAGCAATTGGCAAGGGGGTGGACTACGCCCAGATGGTCGCTGCCGGAAGACGCGTAAAGGAAGCAGGAATCACTCTTTCGGTCACGGTTATCCTGGGGTTGGCAGGAGTCCAGGGAAGCGAGAGACACGCGCGACAGACGGCACGAATTCTCACCGACATCGACCCCGACTTTGCCGGAGCATTGACTCTGACTCTGGTTCCAGGCACTCCAATCTACGAACAAGCGTTGCGCGGCGATCTGGAGCTTGTGTCTCCGTTTCGGTCCTTGGAAGAGCTAAAGACCATCGTGGAGAACTCAGACTTCTCGGATTGTTTCTTCAGTTCGATGCACGCCTCGAACTACCTTTCAATACGCGGCAGGTTACCAGGTTACAAGACCCGAATCCTGAGGGATATCGAGGCGGTGTTGAAGAGTGGAGATCCAAGCCTGCTCAGGCCAGAGTTCATGCGGGGACTTTAGTCTGGCATCACCACATCGAACCGGCGTTTGATAGCCTGAAGGCTGGCGCAATATGGCATTGTAGCGCGTCGGAGAGAGCACGTACCCGAGTTCGTTAGCATAATGGCAAGCGGAACAGGGAAACGCTCTACTTTCACCGAATGTGGCTCCTAGCTGATAGCGGCGAAAGCTGGAGCGAGCGTGCTGAAGTGCTGCGGCCAGGAGATGGTGAAAGAATAGCTAAGGTTGCAGAAACGGTGCTGGAAGTGTTGGGCTAGCACGTGGGATTAGGGTGCATTCGGATAGAGCTGCCGATCTCGTATTGCTGAGTGACAACATCATAACTCTTCAGCCGGATTTTCCCAGGGCGGAGGCCTTGGCGGTGAGGGATGGTTTGATCCAGGCCGTAGGGGCGAAGCGCGAGGTGCTCGGGCTCGCTAGCTCTCGGACGGAGATCGTTGAATGCGAAGGCAGGTGCGTTGTACCGGGGTTTCACGACGCTCACCTTCACTTGCTCGCTTGCGCCAGCAAGCTGATGAGCGTCGACTGCAGTCCTTCCGCGGCATCCAGCATCGGTGAGATACAGGAAGCCATTCGAGCCCGAGCGCGCTCAGTTCCTCCGGGAACATGGATTCGAGCCGGGGACTACGACGAGTTTCGACTTCAAGAGAAGAGGCATCCAACCCGATGGGAGTTGGATGCAGCCTCGCCCGAATCCCCCGTCAAGCTGCAGCACCGGTCGCACCACGCTTGTGTTTTAAACAGCGCTGCTCTGCGCCTAGCGGGGATAAGTAGCGATACTCCTCCTTCTCCTGGTAGAATAGTCGATTTTGATCCGGTCACTCACGAGCCGACCGGCCTGCTGTACGAATACGAGGGCTACCTAAGCGAGCGGATAATCCCGCCCTTCAACGAAGCCGAGCTTCGTCTCTCCCTACGCGAGGTTTTCGAAGGATTGCTGGCTGATGGCATCACTTCTGTCCAGGATGCCACGTTCAGCAACGGCCTTGCCGAATGGGAAAGGCTCGACTACGTGTGTGCCAGCCTTAGGATGCGTCCAAGAGTTGGGTTTATGGTGGGCGAGCCCAACCTGGGGGATTTCATCGAGCGTGGGATGGGCCCCGGGTTTGGGAACGACTGGCTCCGTGTGGGAGCGGTTAAGATAATGTTGACGGAGACGGCGGGAGACTTCCATCCACCCCTGGATGTTATGGCTCGCCAGGTCTGGCGAGCGCACCAGCACGGTTACCAGGTGGCTATTCACGCCGTGGAGGAATCCACTATCTGCGTGGCAATAGGAGCTTTAGCCTCGGCGATGCGAGATGACCCAATGCGTTCCCATCGAATAGAGCATTGTTCCGTGCTGCCGATGGCCCTGGCGGATGAATTGGCGGGCCTAGGAATAGTGGTGGTGACGCAACCATGCTTCTTGTACTACAGTGGCGACAGGTATCTGGCCCAGTGCGAAGATCACATTGGGGAATGGCTCTACCCTATTCGAAGCCTGCTGGACAGAAGTGTTGTAGTTGGAGCCGGGTCAGACGCTCCTATATGCTCTGCTCGTCCTTTGGAGGGAATCTACGCCGCAGTGAGCCGCTGCTCACGAGAGGGACGCATCGTGGGAGGGGGCGAGACCATCTCTCCCCAACAAGCGTTGTGGCTCTACACAACTGGCGCTGCGCAAGCTTGCCGCGAGTACCACCGGAAAGGCTCGATCCAACCTGGAAAATTGGCGGATTTGGTGGTTTTATCTGCGGACCCAACTGCGGTTGACGCTAATGAGATAAAGGACATTCAGGTCCAAATGACCATTGTTGGGGGCCAGGTAGCCTGGCACGGGAAATGAGGGAGGCAGGAGTTGAACTACGAGAGGATTGTCGTCGAGAAGACGGGTAATGTCTGCACAGTCACATTGAATCGTCCACAGGTGCTTAACGCCATCGATAGCCGACTGGCGCGCGAGCTTGTAGATGTCGCGGAGAGAGTAGACGATGATGACAATTTGCGCGCAGTGGTGATAACAGGAGCTGGAGGCCGCGCGTTCTCGGTAGGTATGGACCTGAAAGAACTCGTGGACGCTGCCGAGGGCATCGAGGATCGGCCGATGCTTCTGGACATAAGAAGCAGATTGTGGACTAGCAACCCGTGGGAGCGGTGGGCTTCTCTGTCCAAGCCGAGCGTTGCGGCAATTCGAGGACTAGCGCTGGGTGGTGGACTTGAGCTGGCACTTGCATGCGATGTCCGCATAGCGTCTACAGATGCAAAGTTTGGCTTTCCGGAAGTGCGTCTGGGGATGATTCCTGCCCGAGGAGGAACGCAGCGCCTTCCGCGCATCGTAGGACGTGCTGCAGCGCTGGAGATGATAATCACTGGAGATGAGATCGACGCTGCCGAAGCTCTACGGGTCCAGCTAGTGAGCAAAGTGGTACCATCCGAGGCTGTACTCGCCTCAGCAATACAGGTTGCTTCGAAGGTCGCGGAGCACGCCCCGATAGCGGTAAAGTTCGCTCGCGAGGCAGTTAATAAAGGGCTGGATATGACCCTCGACCAGGGTTTGCGCATGGAAACAGACCTGTACGTACTCCTGCAGACGACCGAAGATCGGTCGGAGGGTATTCGTTCGTTTGTGGAGAAGCGCGCACCCAAGTTCACAGGGAGGTAGGCAATGGGGGAAAGCCAGGCTCCGCGCGTGCTCGAAGACGTGCTGGTGATCGACCTGTCAGAGCAGGTGGCTGGACCCTACTGTACCCGCTTGCTGGCGGGCCTTGGAGCTGAGGTAATCAAGGTGGAGAGGCCTGGGGTTGGGGATGTAGCTAGACGTGCGGAACCGCTTACCCCAGTCGAATCACTGGAGTGCGGTGCTCTCTTCCAACACCTCAACGCTTCCAAGAAAAGCCTCACACTGGACCTGGAATCGCCGAAGGGGAGAGACTACCTTGGGAGGCTGACCCAGCAGGCGCAGATAGTGGTGGAAAGCTTCGCCCCTGGCTACCTGGATGTGCTTGGCATCGGCTACTCTTCCCTGGCGCAGGGCAACCCGGGACTGGTTATGACTTCCATCTCTAGCTTCGGCCAGGACGGACCATACCGGGATTACGCGGCCACTGACCTTACCTGCGTGGCTGCGGGGGGGATGCTCTACTTGTGTGGTGATCCCCAACGTGAGCCCCTTAAGATCGGGGGACTGCAAGCGGAGTACCTGGGCGGGCTCAACGGAGCGATTGCGACGCTAGCCGCATTGTGGGATGCCGAGACATCAGGAAAGGGCCAGTGGATCGACGTATCAATAATGGAATCCGTAGTGTCGGCGCTAGAGGGCACGACGGTGGCCTATTCATCCGGTGGAGAAATTCGCCGGCGCCAAGGGAACAGACACGGGCAGGCTTGTCCCACGACCATTCTTCCCTGCAAGGACGGCTACGTCGGCATAACATTCGCCAGTGATGAGGATTGGAATCTCTTCGCCAGTATGTCGAACCAGAAAGAGCTACTCGCCCCACGACACGCGCGTGGCGAAGACAGGCTGCGCTTTGCCAACGAGATAGAAGAGATACTTCGGATGCACTTTATGGAGCGAACGCGTGAGGAGGTTTTTCATTGGGCTCAGGAATTGCGGCTCCCTTTCTCGATGGTTCTCACCCCTGAGGAACTCCTGAACGATCCCCAGCACCGCGCTCGAGACTTCTTCACTGCAGTGGATCATCCGGTGCTGGGAGAGGTGCTCCAAGTGGGAGCGCCGTTCGTAATGGGGGAGACGCCGTGGAGGGTTGGCCGAGCACCGCTACTGGGAGAGCACACAGAGGAGGTTCTGCGGGAGCGGCTGAGCCTGGATGAGGGCGAAATGTGGGCACTCAGGCGAGAAGGAATAATCTAGAGTTGACGGGAATCAGGGTGGTAGACCTCACCTCTATGTGGGCCGGGCCGTTGTGCACGAGGATTCTGGCTGATCTGGGAGCCGAGGTTATCAAGATCGAGCTGAGAGCGCGGCCTGACGGTACACGGAGCAACCCTGGGTTCTTCAGTTGGCTGAACTGGAACAAGCTTGGGATAACTATGGACTTGAGCCTTGATCAATCCAGAGAATGCTTCAAGCAACTGGTGGCCAGGAGCGATGTTGTGGTCGAGAACTTCAGCCCAAGAGTAATGGCGAACTTCAATCTCGATTACCCAGCCTTGAAGGAAGTTAAAGCGGATATCATAATGCTCTCAATGCCAGCGTACGGCTCCACCGGGCCGTATGCTAACTACGTTGCCTATGGTCCCGGCCTCGAGGCCTCGTCGGGGCTCTCCGCGTTGACTGGCTATAGGGATGGTCCACCAACGCTGACCGGTTCAGCCTATGGTGATCCAGTGGCGGGACTGCACGGTGTAGTGGCCGTTCTCGGCGCGCTTCGCCATCGGCGGCGCAGTGGAACAGGCCAGTGGATTGATCTTTCGCAAAGAGAGGCGCTCTCACAGATGTTCGGCGAAGCGTTCGTCAAAGCTGCTAAGGGGATTCGAGAGCTAAGGTCCGGCAATCTGCGTTCCGATATGTCGCCGCACGATTGCTATCGCTGCCGTGGCGAGGACAGGTGGATCGCTATCGCCGTGCGCACGGACGAAGAATGGCGCCGACTGTGCGAGACAATGGGCTGTGGGTGGCTGGCAGATGATCCGAGGTATCTGACCTTGGAGGCCAGAAAAGCTAATCAAGAACAACTGGATAGGGAGATCGAATCCTGGACAAGGCAGATGGATGCTCACGAAGCAGTGCGTCTGTTACAGGAAGCCAGGCTGGCCGCAAGTGTTGTTAACAACGCACGTGACTTGGTCGAGGACACTCACCTGGCGGAGCGTGGGTTTTTCCAACGGGGAATCGATCTGGAAGGAAGAGCCTGTGACTTTCCCGGTTTGCCGTGGAGGGCAAGTGGAGCGTCGAGGAACACAGGCCATCCTGCGCCGCAATTAGGGGAGCACAACCGCGAGGTCCTGGGAGGCCTGCTGGGGCTGTCCGAGGCACAAATTGAGGAGCTACAGGGAGCGATGAGATGGGATTCAAAACGCTGATCTTCGACAAGAAGGGCGAAGTCGCCTACGTGACGCTTAATCGGCCGGAGGTCCTGAATGCCTACAGCATTCAGATGCGCGACGACCTTTACGAAGTTCTCACCTTCGTCAGGGATGATCCTGAGGTTCGAGTTGTGATCTTTGCCGGTGCTGGGCGGGCCTTTTGTGCAGGAGCAGACCTGACCGAGTTTGGCACTGCTCCCTCGCCAGTTATCGCCCGAGAGGTCCGCTGGAAGCGTGACTTGTGGGGCGTGCTCAAGGATATGCCCAAGATCACCATTGCGGCAATGCATGGGTACGTCTTTGGATCTGGAATGGAGATGGCGCTGCTCAGCGATTTTCGGTTGGCAGCGGAAGGCACACGCTTCGGGTTACCCGAGACGGCGCTCGGTTTCATTCCTGGAGCAGGTGCTTCGCAGGCCCTACCAAGAATAGCCAAACCAGGGACAGCGCTGGCTATGATACTCGCTGGCGAAAGGATCGACGCGCAAGAGGCGCGCCGGATTGGCCTGGTACATCGAGTCGTTGCCCGGGAGTCGTTGATGGCAGAAGCAGAGGGATTGGCACGGAGAATTCTCTCTGCAGGACCGCTTGCTGTTCCTTTGGCCAAAGAGGCGGTGAGCAAAGGCCTGGATCTGAGTCTCGAGGAAGGTCTGCGCCTGGAAGCGCGGTTAAGCGCCTTAGTGTGGTCAACGGATGATGCTTGGGAAGGCTTGCGCGCCCACGTAGAAGGGCGGGCTCCTCAGTTCAGCGGAAGATAGGCCGATGCCCTACCTGCGATGTCCTGGCGACTCTTGGAGAGGGTAACTCCTATTTGCTCACCTACGTTTGGAGCGGTTCATCTGACTTTCCTTCGGTCTGAGTGCAGGTCATCATATCTCGAGCTATGATTCTGATCAAATCATCCAAAGATTCGGCGTAGACGCTGGCATCTAGAGAGAGAAACTCTCTGCGTGCTCCTATTTCCACTGCCAGTTGCTGTAATATTGCCGGGGGCTCATCCCCCGCATCGTCGAGGGCGATCGAGATCAGTCTAACAGCAGAATCCAGAAACATCACACTGGCTCGTTCTGCCGGTCCTCCCACGACATTACGCGCCGTTGAGACGAGGTAAGCAACGACTTCCAGTATGTCATCTAGCCTAAGATATCGTTTTTCCATCGCTCTGTTGACGTGCCCCGTAACGATCTTTGAAAACGACCTCTGAGAGAGGTCGGCGTGGTGGAGCTTCAGGGGTTTCTCGTGGATAGCCCAGAGTGACAAGCAACTCGGGTTCGACTCCGTCAGGCAGTCCCAGTAGCTCTCTTATACCGGCAGAGGAAAAGGAGCGCACCACGCACGCGCCCAAACCAAGGGCGTGCGCCGCGAGGAGCATATTCTGCGTGGCCATAGCGCAGTCGACAATGCTCAGGTATTCATCGAAGCGCCCTTTCCCTCCCGGGGGGTCGCTACAGACGGCGATTATGCAGGGCGGCACTGAAGAGATGCCTGGTGAAAGTCGCTTTACGAGTTGCACCAGAGACCGATCCTGCACCACTACAAATCGCCATCGCTGGCGGTTCCCTGCTGAAGGAGCCCATCGGGCGGCCTCCAGGACCTGCTCCAGCAATTCTGGTTTCACCGGCTGGCGCAAAAACTGCCTGATGCTGCGACGGGTAATTATTGCCTCAAGGACGTCCATACCGTCCGCTGTTGCTGGCCCTCCCTCATCTCTAAAAAGGCTTCAATGCTTTGGTAACAGCGACCTACTGTAGCGGTGGGTCACAGTGACCGCTGATGCCTACTCCATGAGCAGAGGATAACCTATTGATGCCGGTTCTGCAAGCTACTCTTTTGAAGTACACGTGTGATGGCTCTCCATCCATTATTCATCTGACCTCTCCCTCGTTTGGTGGCTGATTTGCAGGGCTAGGTTGTCCCTTGATTCGCAACCCTGGATGTGTTAGGAAAAATTGAAAAGTGAACTGCTGTAAAGTTCAAAAGTGAACTGTGGTGGGCGTATGCTCCTCCGGTAAGGAGGGACGTATGCGACAGATACA
>Ga0315298_1006649_pt1 | contig 15672 bp, 24 predicted proteins | sample WHS_1_MG_FD_203077 | JGI IMG/M metagenome (GOLD analysis project Ga0315298, IMG submission 203077) | Extremophilic microbial mat communities from Washburn Hot Springs, YNP, Wyoming, USA - WHS_1_MG | ecosystem: Environmental > Aquatic > Thermal springs > Hot (42-90C) | place: USA: Wyoming... | reverse complement strand
ACGAGAGACTCAAGAGGGGGTTTGTTAATTGTTTTTTGGCGTGGTTTTGGTGGAGAAATATGAGTCTTAATCTCTTGGACCTCTTGGGGGGGGAAATTAAATGACGGGGGGGGTTGTTTTATTGAGACCTCGGAAGTTGGAAAAAGGGTGGCGATTTGCCTTAAGAATTCTTCCTCTTTTTGATCTAGAGGATTTTTAGTTCCATCTTGAGGGAGGGTAGTTAAATATTGCTGCATTTGAAAAATATCAGCCGGGAGGGTTTTTTGGTTTGGAACCTGAAGACGCTTGATTGGTTGGAAAACTTCTATCGGCTCCGGTTTTTTTTGCCAAACAAACAAGGTGGGAGAGAAAACTGCTTTAATAAAAGCCAAAAGCCAAACAGAGAGAGGTCTTTCTTCAATCGGAAGAAAAGCAAAAGCAAAACCTAAAAATACCCAAAAAAAGGACAAAAACAATTTGAGGGGACTCCATAGAGGTAAAGAGTAAAAAAACAAACCCATTACTACCCCTCCGGCTAAATAGCCGAATTGTTTTAGGGTCATATCTCCAACCAAGCGAAATTCGTAAGAAGAAATATGTTGTGGTACCGGATGCTGTTGGACAGGCATATTTAATATTCTAAACTGTTAACAATCGCCCTTCAAGATAATCAAAATATATCAAGGGTGGAAACTTTTGGCGGGGGTGTGTAAAGCAACGTGGTCCGACTTTGCGTTGGATCTTACGTTGTAGTAAAATGAAAGCAAGATGAAAATAACAAGCCAGCAAAAGAAACAACTCCAAAGGGTGGGTAAAAAATATAAATTAAAATTGGTTTTGTTGCATGGGTCTTACGCTACCGGGAAAGCCTGTAAAGAAAGCGATTTGGACATTGCTGTTTTTGGTAAAAAACCGATTGGTTTTGAAAAACTCCTTAAGCTTCATGGAGAGATAGCTAACATTTTTGGGGATAATGAAAGACGGGAGTTAGATTTAAAATCTCTTCACCAGGCTGACCCCCTTTTTTGTTATCAGGTAGCGAAAAACAGCCAGCTTCTTTATGGGAGCAGTTTTGATTACGATGAATTTCGGGCTTATGCTTTTAAGGCTTATTATGATGCTAAAGATTTATTTAATTTGGAGCATAAGTTAATTAAAAAGTATCAAGAATATTTAAACCGAAAATATGGTTAACAAAGATTTTGTGTTGCGAAAAATCAAGCTAATCCAGGAGGATTTAGGCCGGCTTGAAGATTTGGAAAAATATTCTTTTTCTCAAATTGTTGCCGATTTTGTCAAGATGAGCGCGGTTGAGAGATTGTTGGAAAAAATCATTATGTGGGCTATTGATATTAATCAACACTTAATTGCCGAACTTGGAAAAGGAGACGAAAAAGTTAGGGGTTATGAAGATACCTTTTGGGTTCTGGCAGATTTAGGAGTTTATAGCCAAGATTTTGCCAAAAAAATTGCTCCCTCCGCCGGCTTAAGAAATCGCTTAGTTCATGAGTATAATGATACCAAGGTGGAGATTATTTATAAATCAGTTGGAGAAGTAATTAGCCGGTATGCTAAGTATTGCCATTATATTTTAAAATTTCTCTCAAAACACTCTTCAAAAAAATAATTGGAAATTTTTGGAGGGGGTGTGGTAAAATTAGGGTAAGATGGCGAAAAAACGGAGGGTTAAAATTCTTGAATATAATGCTATTTTCACTCCAGAGGAGAAGGGAGGATTTTCTGTTTATGTTCCCGACCTCCCAGGTTGTATTTCCCAGGGAGAGACTTTTGAAGAAGCACAAAAAAACATCAAGGAAGCGGTTGAGCTATATTTGGAAGACGCCGATGAAGTTTATTTTATTACCCCAAAGCAAGCCCGTCGTCAATTTATTACTCCTATAGAAGTACAAATTCATGTCTAAACTGCCCCAGGTTTCTGGCAAACAGCTAACGAGAGCTTTCCTAAAAGATGGCTGGATCAAGGTTGGTCAGAAAGGAAGCCACTTGAAGTTGATAAAATATTACCAACCGATTGGTAAGGCAACGATTATTATTCTTCAACACAAAGTTATTAAAAAAGGCACCCTTTCGAGGATTTTAAAAGACGGCAAATTAACGGTGGAAAAGCTAAAAAAGTTGCTTTAAACATTCTCGTTTATCTTTCACTTTATGGTGGAAATTTTTGGAGGGGGTGTGGTAAAATAGGGGCAAGATGGGCAATGGACTTTTAATCGAGACCACCAAAGATTGGGTAATTGTTAAAATTCCTCGCCAACTGCTTAAGGTGAAAAAGAAGGCCGTTTTGACCGCGGAAAAAGCCATAAGGATTTTTAAAAAGGGAAAAGAGGAATATCGTGCTGGGAAATTAACTCCCATTTCCTCTTTAAAAGAAATTCTTTGAAAAAATGAGAGAGCGCCCAATCCGCTTTGTTTACCCTACCTCAAGATTTAAACGTTCATTTAGAAAATTACCTCCTAGAATTCAAAAATTAGCCATAAAGAAAGACGAGGTTTTTCGGAGAAACGCTTTCGACTCCAGGCTAAAAACCCACAAACTGAAAGGAAAACTTCAGGATTTTTACTCTTATTGGGTGAGCGATGAATATCGAATTGTTTTTGAATTTGTCAAGGGAGATACGGTTATTTATCACGATATAGGAACCCATGAGATTTATCGATAAATTTTGGGTGGAAATTTTTGGAGGGGGTGTGGTAAAATTAAAGTAAGATGCAGCCATCAAAAAAACTTCTCCAAAAAATAATAAAAGCTCTTGCGCCCTACAAACCCCAAAAAATAATTCTTTTTGGGTCAGCAGCGTCGGGAAAATGGAGGCGGGGTAGCGACATAGATCTGCTTATTATTAAAAAGACAAGTAAACCTCATACCGAACGAGTTTGGGAAATCCAAGATTTTTTATTTGATAAAGTAGATGTTCCGGTGGACGTGGTGGTTTACGCCCCTGAAGAATTTGAGTGGGCGAAAAAGATTAAAAGCGTGTTTATCGAGGCGATTTTGGAAAAAGGCAAGGTGATTTATGGTTAAGGCAAAAAATGATCTTCGCCCAGAAGCGGCCCTTCGTTGGTTTGAAAAAGGAAAACGGGAGTATAGCTTTTTGTGCGAAAGTTGACAAGGAATTTTTGGACCTAAAGGAAAATTGCAAGATTTTAGATCCTTATTATATCGAAACAAGATATCCTTTAGATTTTCCCATTGAGTATTCCAAAGAACAAGCTGAGCAAGCAGTAGATTTGGCCGGGGAGGTTGTTGATTTTGTTAAAAGAAAAATTAAATTTTAGCTGGAAATTTTTGGAGGGGGTGTGGTAAAATTAGAGCAAGATGCCAGAAGGATTATTGGTCGAAGAAGAGGGTCCTTTTTTGGAAACGCCAAGGCCGGAGCGGCCTCCTTATTATCCAACCCAGGGTGAAGATTTTTTAAATAGGTTGGAAGGGGCGGAAACGGTAGGGGGTCTTGAGTCTGTTGTTCTAGAAGTTCTTTCATGGAGGGAGGGATTAACTCTTGGATGTAGGTACTATGACCCTGAAGATCTAGATACTCTTTCTTATTTAGAGGAGCTTTTTACTACAGTTGAGGGAGGAAGAGCAAGACCTGAAAGCTTTCAAGTAGACGCTAAAATGAAAGAGGTTATTGAGGGGAGAATAAGAAGAATAAGGCAAAGAGCAGAAAAAGAAAGAAAATCGTTGAACGAAAAAGAAAGAGAAGAGGAGAAAAAGCTGACTCGTCTTCTTAATCATGTTAATGCGCGCATATTAATTGACGCGGCTTTTCGTTTAAGGTGGTCAACTTGCGAGAGTGATGAGGATGGGGCTTCTCGTTTTCAGCTCATTACTAGATTAGGACAATCTCCCAAACCGGATTCTGTTCATTGGAAAGCAGCACTAGCAGGAGACTTTGGGGAAAAAGTAGATCGGGTTTTAAGAGAAATTATTAGAATGGGAATGCCTCCAGAAGAATTAAAAGAGGTTGGACTTGCTTCTGTTGATGATGTTCCATACACTATTTATGCCGAGGGTTTTACCGCAGACACTTTTAAACCTTGGTTAAGGCACTTAATAAAGGCTGCCAATGGCGATATGGGTGCGGTTTGGTTTGCCTGGCAGTTGGCTTTGCTTTGGGAAATTCCCGCGTCTTTAGGGGCAAGGGAAGTCAATGGGGCTATTAAAATAGGCGACCCTCCAATTGTAAGTGACTTATTTGCTAAAATATGCCATTGCGGTCATAAAAGAAGGGCGGATTGGGGAGTTAATTCTCGTTGGGAAAGAATTAGAACATCGAGATATTCCTGTGGTCAACCCTTTTCTTTACTTCCCAAAGCCACTGAAACCCTTCTTGACAATTTTCTTAGAGAAACAACAGTGGGGAAAAAGGGAGGAAAAGTTTCCCTGTGGGACCTTTTTTGGAGAAGGGGAGTGCTATTGGGGGAGTTGCCGTGGGTAGCAGAAGAAACCAAAGATCCTCGCGTTTTGGATGTTGCCGAAATACCTCGGACAAGCTTTGCGGGGTGGCTTCTAAGAGCATGGAAAGCATTTTCAGTATACAAGGATCTTACTACTATTCCTCCCTTATCAGATCTTGGGAAACCTACATTTTTTACCGATAGAGCGAAAAACTGGGATTCGGTTTTTGGAGAAGTAGATGAAGCATTGCCACCCGAGGAAAATCCTCGAACGCTGTGGGTGCTATCAATATTATATTTTTATTCTCCAGCGCCCCCTCAAAGAATTAGTACAACCGAACACGGAAGCATAAGGCAGATAATGTATGAGAGAGGAGTTGAGAATCCCGAAGAATTTAGATATAAAACCCCCAATCCTTATGATAGAACCGCTTCTCCCACAACGGTAGCGGGAAAAGAACCGGAGTCTAAAGAACCAATTTCGCTTCGTACTATTCTTGACATCGCCGTTGCTGCTGGTTTTTTAAGAGAAACAGACAGAGATTTTATTTTGGCTTCTCTTAAAATAAGAAAAATATAGGTGGGATATTTGGTTCTTAAATAAGAAACTCAACTTTTTTATTGCGTTTTTTTAAATAATCCGGGTGTGGCTTATTTACTTAAATACGGTGGCGATAGATTCGGTTATCTTCTTCCATCCGGATTGCGTGAGGGCCTCCTTTTCTCTTACTAAGACTGTGGTAGGCGTAGATACCGGAACTCCCCAGCCGCCAATTGTTCTTTGAAGCATATCAGCAATTCCGGGAATTATTATAAGAGTACCAAATCCTAAGACGGCTTTAACTAGAGAGGCTCCTCCTCCTACTAGGGGAGCTGACCACATTGGAAAATTTCCTATTTTTAAGATAACAACATCGCCAAGAAAAATAATTAAGGCGGTGATGGGAAATACCAAAATATTAGCCAATAAAGAACGAAACCACGAAGAAGCCATTTTTTGTCCCGGAATGGCATCTATTGCTATGAGTAAGGGGCCCAAAACTATAAGAAAGACAGTCATTGCATAGGCTTTTATAAGCATAAAAATAATGCGGATTAAATAAGAAATAACGGAAATAATCCATCCAAGGGCAAGGAGGAGTATTCCTCCGCCCGCACCGCTTGCTAGAGCTGCTGCCGCGCTACCAGCTTCAGCCAATCCGAGCACTGGAACTAATACTCCTAATATCGCTCCCAACAAAATTCCTGCGGCTATTATGACGCCTGCTGTACCTATAAGATTGGTGATGCCTTTAAGACCTACCGAAAAAAGCTTTCCTACTGTATCCATTAGGCTACTCGTCATATATTTTTTAGAAAGATCAAAAGCCTCATTAGATGTTATTGCGCCTGCACCTTCTAATCCCGCCGCAAAAAAGTTTACCGCCACATACATTAGGTCGATAATTAGTCCTGCAATAGCGTAGGAAAACGTAATTAATATTAATGTAACTACTAATCGGGGAATGGCGCTTTGGATAGAAATTACCGTTTGAGGATTAATTTTTGCTCTAAACATAATAGCAAAACCAACCAAAACAAAAATAAGGGCAAAAAGTAGATAGGCAATATTTCTAAATCCTTTCCATAATCCTAAAATTGGGCTTAAGGCGCTAAATGCAAATTGGGTTTGGGCATAAGCCGGCTTGATAATTCCCAAATTTCTTCCCAAATCAGCAAAATATTCTACCGAAGAGGCAGGAGGATGGGTGTACAATTTGGCAATTAGATTGGTAGCTACTCCAACGGCGCCGCCTGGCCTATAGGAAGCCGGCGCTGTGGAGTTAATCTCTTCTAAAGAAGGAAGTTCGCCAATAAGCATTGTGATTAGTCCTTGAGTAAGCCCCGTAAGGACCCCTGGGGCCCCGTTGCTGTTTAGTTGGTCAGCGCCGGCAATCCAACATTCCAGGGAAAAAGAGTTTCCCTGACCGCAGTTCTTTAATTCCTGTTGAAAACTATAAATATCTGCCTTAACAACGGGCGGCCACGCCAAAAAGACTAAAAGAAAAAAGGCGCTTAAGGCTAAAAATAATTTTTTCATTGGTTTTATAATAATTTAAACTCTCAAAATTTGTCAATAGGCACAGCAGGCCCAGTTGCAAAGAGCGCCGCATTCGCCAACTTCTCCAATATCGTCCCTCACGCAAACGGTTGGATTTTGATATTGACAGGGTCCATAACCTCCGGCAGGATTTGGGGAAAATGTTTGCAGAGAGCAAACTTCATTACAGTCTGTCGCTCCGGACGAAGCGTAGGGAGGAGAACCACAGTTTTGGTAATCTTTTGCCTGGCGCCACATTAAAGGATAACACTTCCCTCCTTCGCAGATTGGGTCACCATCGCAACGAGGATGGTCTCCTTCCCTAACATAATCACAACCAGAAGAGGTTGGCGTACAATCGGTTTTGTTTAATTTTTCAAAGTCTATCTTTAAAGCAGTTTTTTTATAATCGTTAGGATTTCTTGATGGACAAAGGGGGTTTATCTTAGAAAGGTCTATTTTTGACGGATAAAGAGAGGCAAAGAAAAGGCAAATGTCTTTTTGTCTTTTCCCCAATTCTTTATAATTCAGTTTGTCTGAACCCTCTTGGGGATGAAAATTTTCCGCGTTTTCCGGAAAAATATGGGAGGCGTTGGCGGTTAAAGAATAGCTTGCTTTAAAATCAAATTTTTTAGGCAGTAGCGAAGAGAAAAATTCAGTTTCCCTTAAAAAGGTTTTTCCCTCAATTAGATTTCCTCGAGTTTTAGTAAGAAGGGTGGTTGAGGTAGAATCACGGGTGGTTTTTTGATAAAGGTTGCGGGTAGGATTAACAAGATTATAAATTGTTTCAATTATTCGTCTAAAAATGCTTGGAACATTGAAATTTTCCTGGAGGGCCAAAATGTTTTGGGAAGGAGCAGAACCAACCTGTTTCCCTGGAGAATTAAGTAAATTTGGGTTTAGGCTTTTTTCCACCGAAGGCTGCGGGGGCTGAAAAAAGGTAGGCTTGAAATTGGTTATCTTTATCCCTGGCTTTAGAAACTTTAAAATTGCTGATTCGGCAATTAATCTCGTCCACCAGCTGGGAATTTCTTTTTGAGTTAGGGGAATTTCCTTGGAGAGTTCGCCCTGGCTTCCATAAATATAACTTTTGTACCAGGTTTTAAAAGAATTGTCTTGAATAAAAATTTTTTCCTGAACAGAAGAGGGGAAAAGATAAGTTAACGCTTTTTTACAAGCTTTTTCCGTTTGTGAGAAATCAGGAACATCTGCCCTTTCCAAGCGGAGTTTTCCTGATAAACTCTCCGCTTCGTTTGTTTCGTTTCTTCCGCCTTGGGGATTAGTAGTGCTAATTTCTTGGGTGCTTTCCCCGCTGTGCTCGTAAATTACGGAAAAGTTGGTGGTAATTGGCAGACCGTTTAAATAAGGTGCAAAAAGAAAACCCCCACAATATGAAGCCAAATCAATAATTTGAATTCCGTTTGGGGTAAGAACCACAAGAAGGGTTCTGTCTGGATGGCCGTCTCCATTTTCGTCCTGGAAAAAAGAGGTGGTTATATACATTGCTCCTGGGAAAGTGTTTGGGTTTTTTAGGATCTGCTGAAACGCCTCAATCATCATTTTTATCCAAGTCTCTTTATCGTCGGGAGATTGAAGAAGATGACCTCCTTCCCAAGGTCCTAATTCGGCAATAATAAACTTGCTAAATCCGGCCTCTCGTTTGTAGAAATCTACTTGCCTTAGATATTCCCCTACCATATTTTGAAAATTGCTTTCGTAAACATTAACAGCCACTCCATCGATTTTTAAGCCCTGGCTGGCAAGGTAGTTAAGTATCTGCCTGCCGCTTTCTAAGTCAAAATTATTTTGATGAGTTGCCATTGGCGGGAGAAAGATCTGATAGGGCCGATTTTTTCCCGCTGCCTCAACGAAGCTAGCAAAAACCTGCCTAAATTCTTGGAGATGCCCGGGGACATCTTTCATCTCTCCTCCCCCCCACTCCTCAGGAAGATTAACTTCGTTGCCAAAGTAAACCACCGGCGGCTGAGAAAAACTAACCTGAGAAAGCACATTGTTAAGGGTTTGGGCGGCAGTTCTTGCCTCTTCTTCGCTAATTTTTGCCCAACCATCGCTACCAATAACAGAGGAAGAAATTCTAATTATAGGCTGAAGTCCGTTTTTTCTTAGTGCCTCAAGATTAGCGACAACTTTATCGGCATTTTCGGGAGAAAGATCTTTGGTGGTATAAATGATGGTTACCGGCATTTGTTGATGCGGGTAGACAGAAGAGTATTCGTTTCTTATTTGAATATAGTTTGGAGGTTCGGCAAACTCATTTGGGCAAGCCAGTCCGGTGTTGGCAGCAATTTTTGGACCAAGAATAGCAATTGGGCAGCTTGAGTAGTCAGCTGGTGGGTTACAATCTGCCAGGGTAAAGTTTTTAAAGATAAAAAAGAAACAACCCAAAAGGCTAAAAAAAAGGATTTTTTTCATTTCCCGGGAATAGAAAATTGAGTAACATCAATGCCAGTAAATTCTCCGATAAAACGCAAAATTAGCCAACCACCCAAAAGGAGAGCTAAGCCTAAAATGGCATAAGTGATTGTTTTTTGGGCGGATTCTTTTGCTTTGGGTTCTCCTCCGGAAGTAAGATATTTAAATCCACCAATAATCAACATAACAAAAACAGCAATTCCCGCTAAACGAACAGCTAAGTTTAGAGCCACTTGAACAATACATTCAAAACCCTGAATAGTGGCAACCTCAATAGGCGCGCCTCCGCCCGGAGGAGTAACAATTACCGAACAGCCATTTGCCTGCCAATTAATCATACCCCCACTTTACTTAAAACTAAGCATTTAGTCAAGTAACATTCTTACACTTGGGGGATGGTTAGGGTAAGAATAGAAATTCCGAAGAAGGTTTCAATTAATTTTATAATTGCCCAGGCGGCAAAAACGATAACCAGCCCGATTAAGGCGGCGGTAATTGTGCTTTGTGCTTTTGCTGTTTGCTCTTTGTCGCCCCCTGAGGAAATCCACTTAATTCCGCCATATATTAAAAAGCCGAAGGCTACAAGAGCAGCAATTACCAGGGCAAATTTTATCAGAGCGGAAACAATAGATGGAATAGTAATATCTCCCAAGCGCTCAAACTGACTTCCTTTTGGCTTAAGATTAATCTCGCCTTGGGCAAAGACTGCTAAATCTTTCATTTTTCACCTCCTTTCTAGAGATTTTAAATTACAAAATTTTTTCTGTCAAGTTTTTTTATTGACAATCTCCGGGATTGACATGGCATAAACCTGCCCCTACAGTTGTTGTTTCCCAAAGCCCTGACGACCTACAAATACAGCAGTTTCCTTCTCCAGGATAATTGCAGGGCCCGGGAGAAAGAGTTCCCGGTCGGCACCTCTTACCGTTTAAAGCGGAGCAAACATATTCAGAGGAAAAGTTGGTGCTACCCGTTCTTCTTTCTCGATTGATACCAAAAAAGTCTTTTACTAATCCCAAAATTGCCCAGGCAGAAAAAGTAATGATAATACCAATTATAGCGGCAGTAACTTTTCCCTGAGCTTTAGTCATTTTTTCTTTGTCTCCGCCGGCTGTTGCCCACTGAATTCCTCCCCATAAAAGCATTGCTAAAAAAACAAGCACCGCAATTAGAAGGAATAGATTAATTAAGTTTGGGACGAGGACATTTATATCTTGCACGCCCTTCCATGGATTACCAATAGGTAAATCTTCAAGGTATTTGCCAATATCGCTGACGACCGTTGGTATTTGATAAAACATTTTAGTTTAGGGCGTTGGCCACTCAATTTTTAAAATTTGTAAAAATTCAAGTCCTAAAGCAGGGGCGATGAAATTTATGATTGCAAAAACAGACATAAAAATTACAAAGCCTATTAGGGCATTAGTGACTTTTCCCTGGGCTTTAGTCATTTTTTCTCTGTCTCCCCCGGCGGTCATCCACTGAATTCCTCCCCATAAAAGCATTGCTAATAAAACTAATCCTGCCACCGAGAAGGCAACTTTTAAAAAATTAGCTATTAGGCGAGCAATTATATCTGCTCCCTCGCCTGTGCCAAGATTTGGCAACACAGGATTGTAAATCATTCCTGGTGTTGGTGTCATGGCTTTAAAAGATTAATTATCCCTACGATATTTAAGAAATTAAATCCTAAAAGAGCTCCCAGCAGGGACATCACCGCGTAAGCAGCGACAACAACTACCAATCCAATTAAAGAATTGGTGATTCTTTTAGTAGCGTTAGTCATTTTTTGCTGGTCTCCGCCGGCAGTCATATAACCGTAAGCGCCAATGATAAACTGAAAGATAAACCAAATTCCGGCAACAACAGTCATTACCCCGATAATTCGGGAAATGATACTAGTAAACGCCCCAGCTGCTTCTTTAATTCCTTGACTTCCTAAATTTCCCCATGGACCAAATCCCTCTTTCCCGCCGATTTGCCCAAGAGGCGTTGGTTCCGCGGCAAAAGCCAGGGAAATAAAATTAGCTCCTCTCCAAAAACTTTTGACTTTTGACTTTTGACTTTTAACTTTTTTATGGTCCATAGATTTTTGGCTTAAGGATTGCTGTTGGGTCACCAAATAACAAATAACCAAAAATTGCCGCTAAAACAAAAGAACCTAAAATGAAAAGCAAGCCCAGCATTGATTGCCAAATTTTTTGCCAGGCTGCTTCCATTTTTTTTGGGTCTTCCCCTGCGCCTAAAAATCCATAGCCAGCTAAAATTAAATTTATAAATGCCCAAATTCCACCAATAACAATCAAAAGGCGAATGATGTTGTTAAAAAACTTAATTAACCCACCCGGGTTTCCTAAAGCCCCTCCGTATTTAGAGACAAAGGGTTCTGGAGGAGTAATTTGGCCAATTACATCAAGCATTTTAGCGATTAAAAATTTTAATCCCGGTTATAACTTCAATTATTTGTATTATCCAATAACTTAAAAAAATAATCAACAGCCCGGCAATTGAGGCAGTTAAAGTTCCTTGCCATTTTTTTGCCTGCTCACTTTCTCCTTTGCCGGCGTTGATGATGAACATCAAACCAGCAATTAAAACTAAAGAAAAGGCAATTACTCCAGCGAAAACATAAACATTAGGAAGAACGGCGGAAATAAATCCGCCTAAACTCTGATAAGCTGGCGCGCTCCCAATTCCTGGGGTTACTCCTGGTGAGGGTTGTTTTAGCCAAAATTGCTCGCCAATATTAAATGCTAGTTTTTCCACAGTTTAAGTTTACCAAGAGGAAGAATTGCTGTCAAATTTGCAACCTAATGGGGGAATTGCTAAAATTAAACTATGGAAAATCTAGAAAAATATTTACCAGCGGTCAAAAAAATTTTCCGCCAAAACAAGGTGGTTTTTGCCCTTCTTTTTGGCTCGGTTGCTTTTGGGAAAGAGGGGAGATTAAGTGATATTGATTTTGCCGTTTTTCTTGAAAAAGGAGTAGATTATTTTAATTCCCGCTTGCGTCTTCTGGACCAATTAGGGAAAATAATTAAGTCGTTACCCGTAGACGTTGTTGTTCTTAATAAATCTTCCCCTATTTTGGCGCAGATGGTTTTGGAGAAAGGAAAAATAATTTTTTGTCAGAATGAGGAGGCCCGAGTGGGGTTTTATTCTGAGGTTTTTCGAAAATTTGAAGAGGCAAAGTTTTTAAGAGAGCAATTTTATAACTATTTAGAGCAAAGAGTATTTGAAAATAAAATGGGGGAAAAACTTTATGGTTGACAAAGAAACAGAAATTATTATTAAAGAGAGGGTTAGAAAATTAGAAGAGGCAGTTTTTCAACTCAAAAAACTGCGGCATTTAGGAGAAAAAGAATTTTTGGCCGATAAGACAATCCAATACGCGGCGATGTATGCAATGATAATAGGAATTGAGGCTATCTGTGATATAGGGAATCATATTTTAGCAAAGTATTTTAATCGGGCAGCCGAAAGCTATAAAGATGTTATTCTTCTTTTAGGTGAGGAAGGAATAATTCCTAAAAGTTTTGCCAAAAAATCTTCCAAAATGACTGATTTTCGGAATATTTTAATTCATCTTTATCTTAAGGTTGACGAGAGAAAAGTTTATGAAAATTTAAAAAAAGCTCCTGAGGAATTTATAAAATTTAGTCAGTATTTTTTAAAGTTCTTAAAAGAATAAAACAAAAGTGAAAAAAATTGATTTTAGCCAGGTTTTGGAGGAGAAAAAAGAAATTGTCTGGAAGGAGATTGAAAAATATCTTAAGGATTTAACAAGGTTTCCAGATTATTGCCAGATTTCTCCTAAATACCAACCATTGGTTCGTTTTCACCAAAAAATTACTTCTGAATATCCTCAAAGAAAAGGAAAATACATCAGGCCAACTTTGGTACTTTTGACGGCGGCAGCGATGGGTTTTCCCGAAGAAAAAGCAATCCGGACCACGGCGGCAATGCAAGTCTCTGAGGACTGGATTTTGAATCACGATGATATTGAAGATGATTCTTTGGAGCGTCGGGGAAAACCAGCCCTACATCGCCTTTATGGAAAAGAACTGGCAATTAATGCCGGTGATGCTTTACATATTTTGATGTGGAAAATTTTGTGGGATAACAGGCAGGTGGTGGGAGAGAAAAAAGCAGGAGAAATTGCCGAAGAGTTTTTTCAAATGCTTAACCGAACTACCTTGGGACAAACTATTGAGATTTACTGGACGAAAAAAAATAAAGTTAATTTAACCGATGAGGATATTTTGCTTATTTTAGAAAGTAAAACTGCTTACTACACCATCGCTGGGCCGATGAGGCTGGGAGCAATTTTAGCCGGCGCTTCTGGGGAACAACTGGAGGCAATTTATGAATTTGGCAAGCCCCTGGGTTATTGTTTTCAGATTCGGGATGATATTTTAGATTTGACTTCTGATTTTGCTGGCTTAAAAAAACAAACAGGAAATGATATTTATGAAGGGAAGCGGACAATAATGCTTTCTCATCTTTTTCGCACAGTAAAAGGAAAAGACAAAAAACGCTTGTTAAAAATTATGGCAAAAACAAGAGAAGAAAAAACAGTTGAAGAAGTAAACTGGGTAATTGGTCTGATGAAAAAGCACGGCAGTTTAGAATATGCTCAAAAATTAGCAGAAAAATTTGCCAACCAGGCCCAAGAAATTTTTGAAAAAAAGCTTGGGTTTTTAAAGTACCAGCCTGCCAGGGACCAATTAAAAGCGGGAATTGAGTTTGTTTTAAAAAGAGAATACTAAGATGGAGAATTTAATTTTGATAAAACTTGGCGGTAGTTTAATTACCGATAAAACCAAACCCTACACTCCTAGATTGGGAGTCATCTCTCGTTTAGCAAAAGAAATTAAAAGAGCCCATTTGAAGGGTTTTAAAATGGTGGTTTCCCATGGAAGCGGTTCATTTGGCCATACCTCTGCGAGTAAATATGGGACTGCGGAAGGGATTAAGAGAAAAAAAGACGTTTTTGGTCTTTGTCTCGTTCAGCAAGATGCTTTTGCCATAAACAGGATTGTGAATAAAATTTTTTTAGCTAACAAAATTCCTTGTTTGTCTTTTGTGCCTTCTTCCTTTTCCTTTGCTAAAAACAAGAAACTAAAGGCGATTTTTGTGAGGCCAATAGTTGAAGCTCTTAAATTGGGAGTTGTTCCTCTTGTTTTTGGAGATGTGATTATAGATGAGGGGCAGGGTTGTTGTATCTTTTCCGGAGAGATGACTTTGGATAATTTGTCTTTTGCCCTCCAAAAGCAGGGGTTTAAAATTGAAAAGGTGATCCAGGCGGGAACTACCGATGGGGTTTATGATTTGGACGGAAGGATTATTCCTAGGATTACCTTAAAAAATTTCAAGGAGATTAAAAAAGCTTTAGGCGGAGCGGAGGCAACTGATGTTACTGGAGGGATGTTCCATAAAGTGGAAGAAAGTCTAAAAATGGCAAAACGGGGTATAAAAACTTGGATTATTAACGGCCTGAAGAAGGATAATCTTTATCAAGCGATTGTTGACAAGCCCAATTGGGGGACGTTAATAGAATGAGAAGGAATCTATTTGATAAAAAAACAATTTCAAAACTTAAAAAATTTATTGCCAGTAAAGTAGGTAATCCTGAAGAGGCAGAAGAGATCTTGGGGGAAACTTTGGTTTCTGCAGCTGAATGTTTAAGGCTTTATTCTGGTGGTTCTTCTTTTTTTACCTGGCTTTGCGGAATTGCCAAACACGAAATCGCCGATTTTTACCGGAAGAAAAAAATAAAAACAATTTTGTTCTCTCGTTTGCCTTGGTTGGAAAATCTTGCCTCTGAAGCCTTAGGACCGGAGCAAATTCTTTTGCGCAAAGAAGCGATTAAAAGGACGAAAAGAACACTTAAAAATCTTTCCGAAGGATATCAGCGGGTTTTGCGACTAAAGTATTACCAGGGGCTTTCAGTTAAAGAAATTGCCCGCCAGTTAAATGAAACAGTCAAAGCAATTGAGTCGAGACTTAGCCGCGCTCGAAAAGCTTTTGCCAAAGCTTTTGTTGCTAACGGTTTTGAAAGAAGGCTATCTTCTTCTGGCTAATTCTTATGGGTTTTTAGTCCATCCTTATTTGACTTTGAAAAAAATTAGTCGCGACCGTTCGCAAGCAGCAATTTTTGGAAGTTTGTGGCTTGGAGCTTGGGTTGGTGTAGTAATAGTTTTTTTACTTTTAAATTTAGTTGATAAATTTTTTCCGGCATTAGTAATTTTTGCCAAATGGGGATTTTTATTGGTTAAGCTTACAGCAGCTTTTCTTTTAATTTTTAGTCTTTATTTGGGTTATGGGTTTTTGTTTTTTGGAGGAAAAATAAGTCCTTCTTCCATTTGGAGAACTAACGCCCAAAGATATAGACTTGTAGGTAGTAATTGTGGAGGGTGTGGTATCCGGCATTTTCCACCGCGACCAGTTTGTCCGGAATGTTCAGAGGGTAAAACTCCAAAAGGTTCTGAAACAAATAAAGAAGGAAGTTCAGCAATTTATTGCGGTCGTGGAAAAGAGCGGGGCGGATAATTGTATTTTAATTATTTAAAGTGGTAAAATTAACCTGTTTAATTAATTAAACAAGAAATTTAAATAATTAAAATGGCAAAAATAGAACTTGACCCTAATAATATTCCTCAACATATTGGGATTATTATGGACGGTAACCGGCGTTGGGCGGCAAAAAGAGGGTTAACTGTTAATCAGGGACATGAGGCAGGAGCCAAAAATTTGGTAAGAAT
>Ga0315298_1006648_pt1 | contig 15672 bp, 8 predicted proteins | sample WHS_1_MG_FD_203077 | JGI IMG/M metagenome (GOLD analysis project Ga0315298, IMG submission 203077) | Extremophilic microbial mat communities from Washburn Hot Springs, YNP, Wyoming, USA - WHS_1_MG | ecosystem: Environmental > Aquatic > Thermal springs > Hot (42-90C) | place: USA: Wyoming... | reverse complement strand
GAAAAATCAGGTTTGTTCCTGCCCGTTTTAAAAAGGTCTATCTTGATTGGATGAAAAATGTAAAAGACTGGTGCGTCTCGCGGCAAATCTGGTGGGGGCACCAAATACCCATCTGGGTCAAGGAGGGGGACAATCAGAAATTCTCTATTGGTCGCGCTAAAAAAGGCTATCGACAGATTGATGATGTTTTAGATACCTGGTTTTCAAGTGCGCTTTGGCCTTTTGCTGTTTTGGGTTGGCCCAAAAAAACAAAGGACCTTAACCAGTTTTACCCCACCCAAGTTCTAACTACTGCCCGCGAAATCATTTTTCTTTGGGTGGCGCGGATGATTTTCTCCTCTTTAGAATTCACCCAAAAAATCCCTTTTGAAACGGTTTTGATTCATCCAGTGGTTTTAAGCGAATCAGGTAAACGAATGTCCAAATCTTTGGGCACTGGTGTTGACCCAATCGCCTTGATTGAAAAATATGGTGCAGACGCTACCCGGTTTGGTATCGCCTGGCAACTTACCGGACTTCAAGACCTCCGCTTTAAAGAAGATACAATTATCGCAGCACGGAACTTCTGTAACAAAATCTGGAATGCCAGCCGGTTTGTCCTTTTAAACACCGACCAAAAAACACCTCCTCTAAAACCACCTCTGCCCAAAACTTCTTCTGACCGAAAAATCCTCCAGGCACTCAACCGAACCATCAAAGAAACAAACACCGCCTTAGAGAAATTCCAATTTGGTAAGGCGGCTCAAAACCTTTATCATTTCTTTTGGCACCAATTCTGCGACCAATACATTGAGGCATCCAAAAAACAGCTCCAGGAGCCTTCAATAAGGGAAAATACCCAAAAAATTCTTTTATATCTTTTGGCAACCTCGCTCAAACTCCTGCACCCTTTTATTCCTTTTATCACCGAGGAAATCTGGCAAAAACTGCCAGGCATCCAAAAACCATTAATCATCTCAGAATGGCCCTCTTTAAAAAGGAGGAGTGTTGAAAAAACTACTTAAAGTAGCAGGGGTGGTTCTGTTTTGTCTGGCGGTCTTGATTGGTCTTTGGTTTGTGTTCAAACCTTGGCGAATCAAAAAAGCAGAGCAATATTTGCAAAAAGGTGACCTTCTAAGCTATGCCAAAGCGGCTACCCTTCTCCCTTTCTCTCCGCTTGTCCATTTAAAGTTAGGAGAAAACTATCTAAACGCTGGAGATTTGAAAAAGGCTCAAAAAGAACTCCAAACCATTTTGGGACTCTGCCGTCGTTTTGCCTGGAAAAACAAAAATCTGGTCTCTTGCCCGGAATATAAACAGGGTTATCAACAATTGAAAAAAATCGAAATTATTCGCTCTCTTCAAAACAATGAAATCAAAAAGGCAGAAGCAGCGATTGCTGAAGCGATTGAATTAAATCCCCAAGACAGCGAGATTCAATTTTATTTAGGCGAGATTTTCTTAAGTAAAGGGGAGGTCAAAGAAGGTCTTTTGTTTTTAAACCATCCCCTCTCAAATCAGAGACTGGAAGAGGAAAGAAAAAATCTGCTTGAGGTTTTCGAAAACAGAATTGATTTTTCTAATCCGCGTCTTTTTATTCTTTTGGGCATCTCTTTTTTAAAAAATGGTCAGCCATTTTTGGCGGTGAAAGGGTTTGAAGAGGCGATTGAGAGAGATAATCAATATCGCGATGCTTGGCTTTGGTTAGGAAAGACCTACCTTTTTCTTGCTGAAAACAATAAAGCAAAAAAGGAACGGTTTTTAATGCAGGCAAAACAGTCTTTAGAAAAAGCGGCTGAGATTGATCCGATCTCTCCAGAAACCGCTCATCTCTTGTCTCGGCTCTATCTTGACCTCAACCAAACTGATTTCGCCTCTAAGGAGAAGCAACGAATTCAACTTCTTCAACCGAGAAAAACCACAGAGTAGACAAGTCAGATAAAAGATATTATCTTTAAGGTAGGAAAAGAAGATGAACAAAAGACGGGCAATTGGGTTTTTGGTTCTCTTGGTGGTGTTCTTCGTTACGATCTTCAGCATTCTTCCTAACAGAGAGTCTGTTTCTGTGAAGGCTGATGAGATTAACCTACCTGGTGGATCCGCCGGTTCCGCATCAATTCCTGTTACGCCTGGTTATGGAACCCCTGAGGCGATTAAAAGCTCTAATTATAGTTATGAGGATATAGAGACCCTAGAATCTCGTTTAATAAAAGTCCAGACAATCATTAATACTTGGGTTCAAAACAAGAATGTGTCTGCGGAGGAGGCCAAACCAATACAAGAAAATATTTCGCACTTGTTAAATCTGGCCGAAAAATACAAAAGTTTAAAAGCTCAATTAAACAACTCACAGGATGATAAAACAAAACAAGACCTACAAAAAGTAGAGGGCGAGTTCTACGATGTTTTAGCAGGCCCTCAAAAAGATAGTTTACAAAACCAACTTTACAATTTAGCAACTAAGTATCCAAACCTATATAGCGATCTTGATAATGAATCGAAGTATGCCTGGAATAAAATCATTTCTAAGTCGCCAACAGACAACTCAACGGATTGCGAAAAAAAGGCTTGCGAGGGTTTGGGTTGGCTCCAAAGAACAATCTGTCAATTAGGGTGTCTTGTTGTTGATATTTTTGCGAGTTTTACTGAGTGGGCGATTGGACTATTGGATAGCGTTTCTGGTGTGAGTTTTCAAAATGTGATTCTGCCTGAAAAGGTTTTTGCTCAAACCGATCAAACGACCCAAAACCCCCAAGCCCAAACCTCTACTCAAACCACCCAAAATACCTCCTCTCAAACCTCTTCAAACTCTTCCCAAACGCCAGAAAAACCGCCCCCACCATTGTCAAAATCTCTCTCAAATACACTGCGAGACGCAAAGATAGTTGCTGGTTGGCAGTATGCGCTTAGCATTATTGATATCATTGTGGTTTTTGGCATCCTTTTCATCGCTTTTGCTCATATCTTAAAACTTAACCTTGATACCTATGCTGTTAAAAAGAGTCTTCCTTGGTTGGTTGTTGGATTTGTTTTGGCGCATTTTAGCCTGTTATTCTGTCGCGTGCTTGTAGATTTTGCGACCCTCTTGGCTGATTTTTTCAAAAGCAAAGCCCTCGCACAGACACGCACTTCTGGTCTTGGCACAGGGTTAGAGATATTAGTCTTTGGACCAAAAACCGTAGGAACCACTTTAGTCGGAACCTTGTTAGGAATCGTCCTTTTCCCAGGACTTTCTGGGGTTGGGTGTTTATTAGTGGTGACGGTCTTTATCGCCTTGTTAATTCCAGGGTTGCTTATTTTGGCTTTGGCATTTCTTCTTTATATTCGGATTTATATAATTTTAATTTTGGCCGTGCTTTCGCCGGTTGCTTTTGTCTGCTTAGGCTTTCCACCTCTTCAGAAATACTTCGGAATGTGGTGGTCGTGGTTTTCTAAGTGGGTTTTTTTAACTCCTATCACTTACTTTATCATTGCTCTTGGGTCGGTAATCGGGACGGCAAATGGCTCGAGAACTCTTACAGGATTCCAGGGATGGATGTTTGGTCTTATGGTTTTAGGATTAGCTCTTTATGTGCCTCAAAAACTCGGTGGTGCGGTAATGGCTGCATGGGGACGATTTGGCCAAAAGATAAGCGGCTTAGGGAAAGGAGGTTATCTTAGAAAACCAGTAGAAGAATTTGTCGGTAGAAAGGCGGCTTTAGCAAAAGCAAGAATAAAAACAGGAGAGGTTCCTATCTCACCCGTGCCTGGCGTCCGAGGCAGGGGGCTAGGGGGTCTTGTTTTAAATAGAACAATAGATAGGGAGGGTAAAATGAGAGAGAAGATGCGTGAAGGAATAATAAAAGCAGGTGTTTGGGTAACGGCCCAACGGTTAAAAGGGGAAATTGAAAAGATGGCTATTCAAAAAAGAGAAGAAACTGTCTTATATAGCGCGTTCGGTGGGTTGTTCAAGAAGGTTCAACAAAAAGAAAACGAAGGCGAAAAACTGTCGGTCGAAGATGGTCGAGTTCAAAAACTAGCCCTCAATTATTTCAAGGACGAATCCGCTACCTATGAATTTACCCCTGTCAAAGTCTTGCTTGAGCAATTAACCAAATTGGATGAAAAAAATCGTAGTCTTTTAGAAAAGTATTTGGCAGGAGAACTCTCTGGTCCTGAAATGATAGATGTGGGGGCGAGAATTTATGCTTTGTTTGCAAAACAGTATAGTAGAAACCCACAAGAAAGAGCGGCTGCTGCCGAGGCTTTTCAAGCAATAGCTCAACAGACTACAAAAGATTTTAACAAACAAATAGAGAGTATCCCCCCGAACCGATGGACTATCAGTCGTTTACTTGAAGCACCTGCCCGCAACCCTGAGCTGGAAAGGCAACTTTTGGTAGAAAAAGCCATCCAATTAAACCAAGCTGTGCAACAATCTGAGGGTTCACCATTGAAAAACGCAGAACAAAACGCAGAACAAAAAGCAACAAATTCTGAAATTATTCAAAGATTAATTTCAGAAATACACGAATTAATCCGAACAACAGGAGCAAAAATCGGAGAAGATTCTTCCATCGCTACCGGACTCAACTCTTTAGGAATTCAGCACCTTATAGACCTTAAGAATCAGGCTAATAACCTGGAAAATCCAGATCAGCGCAAACGGATATACCATGACATAGAAACAAAATTAAAACTGCTTTATGATATCAACATAACCGAAGACCGTAACAACCCTGATAACCTTAGACAAACAGTCATCTCGATGAATATCACTGAGGGAGCGTTAAGAAGGATTGCTGATATTTTGCCGAAACAACCAGGAACAATGGATGCACAACTTAAAGCAACCACATCCCTCCAGATCCAAGATGTGCTTAATAGAGTTATTCCAGAATTGGCGCGGTCAGTTAATGTTGAACTTAAGCCGTCAGATGTGGAACAAATCAAGCGGGACCTGGCCGAAAAGATAATTGAAAAACATCAAGAGAAACAAACACAAGAAGATTTGAATTCCTTCTTGGATGAACTGCGGACCAATATTAATACAGTTAATGATTACAGAAGAAGTTTTTTGGAAAAAATCCACTCCTCTTACGCTTCCCATGGTGCTACAAGGTCTTCTTCCTCACCTCCTCCAACCTCTCAATTCAAAAATATAATATAAATATATATGGCCACTAAAAGGAAAAACAAGAAGAAATCCTCAACATCTTCTTAACCTTTTAGAGTTAGCAGAACCCGGACAAACCAACTTCTGGTCTCTAAAAAACTTGCGCAAGATGACTTACTCGCCCCCAAACTCCCTTGTCAAACCAAAAACTCTTTTGTATGATGAACTCAAAGGAGGAAAATGCCGAAAAGATATGTTGTCCCCCAGTACATCGAGATGGCGGATAAAATTATTGGACCGTTGAGCATTGTTCAGTTTTTATATCTCTTGGCTGGCGGGGCGATTTGTTATCTTGCTTGGACATTGCTTCGAGGAGCAACAGCCATTCTCATCACCTTGTTTGTTGCTCCGATTTCTGTTGGTTTGGCTCTGGTTAAAATCAACGACCAACCGCTTCCTAAAATGGCTCTGGCCGGAATACAATACCTGCTGCGACCAAAAGAATTCATTTGGAGAAAAACAGCGGAAGCAAAAGAAATTGTCATCTTTGACCGCCACCTTTTGGAAAAACCAAAAAAGTCTCCTGCTAAAATAGACCGAACCCAAATCAAGAGCCAATTAGCCCAATTGGCTACTTTGATTGATGCCCATGGTTGGCACCATCAAACTGGTCAAACCCACGGACCAGGCGAAGAGGCTTTTAAAATGCGAATCAAATCTCACCAGGCTGTTAAACCCTCTCACTTAGAAAAATGAGTCTTTTTTCTCCAAGCCAAAAACCCTCTACCCAATCCCACCTCAAAATCGCGGAAATCCGTGATTCGATTGTCGTCACAAAAGACGGTAGCCTGAAGATGGTCTTTCTCTGCTCAGCAGTCAATTTTGATTTAAAGTCAGAAGAGGAACAAGAAATCATTATTCACCGCTACCAAAACTTTCTCAACTCCCTCACCTTTCCTATCCAAATCCTGGTTCAATCACGGCCCGTCAACTTAGGCAATTATCTCAACAAACTGCGGGAGTTAACACAAAAACAAACCAACCCCCTCTTAAAAATCCAGATGGAAAGTTACATTGTCTTCCTTCAAGAACTGATTGCCACCGCCAACATCTTGGACAAAAGATTTTATGTTGTTGTTTCTTATACCCCACCAATTATCAAAACACCTAAATTGGGCGGGGTAGGCAGCTCAACCCACAAAATCTATTCAGACCAAGAGTTTGAAAATTACAAAAGGCAACTACTTGAGCGAGGGAACCTCATTGCCACAGGTTTGGCTTCGGTTGGTCTCCGCTGTATCCAATTAAATACTCAGGAGTTGATTGATTTATTTTACACCACCTACAATCCGGAGTTGGCAAGCACCGAAAAATTGCTCCCTGTTGAGGAGTTAAATACAGAGGTAATTCAAAGAGGAGCTAAAAGCAATGTTTAATCCCAAACCAACCCCATCTTCCCAACCCTCCCCTCCTCAGCCACTCACCAAAGAAGAACAAGCGGCCTATCAGGCTTTTCAAAAAGGAATGGTGGGAATTTTAGATTTGATTGCGCCGGCTGCCTTTGTCATTCGACCCTCTTACCTCCAACTTTCAGAGATGTATGTCAAAACCCTCTTTATTTATACCTACCCGCGCTATCTTTACACCAATTGGCTTTCTCCGATTATCAATTCTGATGTCACAATGGATATCTCGATGTTTATTTACCCCCTCTCCACCAAAGAAATGATGAGCAAGTTAACCAAAAAATTGGGTGAACTGGAGTCAACCTGGTCGATGGAGCAGGAGAAGGGGAAGGTGAGAAACCCAGAATTAGAAACCGCTATCTCCGATATTGAAGCCCTTCGCGATGTCCTCACCCGCGGCGAAGACAAACTCTTTCTCTTGGGTCTTTACTTTACGATTTATGCCCGTTCGCTGGAAGAGCTGAACACAATCACCAAACAATTAGAATCCAATTTGGGTGGTCTCTTTTATACAAAACCAGCCGTGTTACAAATGGAGCAAGGTTTTAATTCCTGCTTGCCGTTGGGCAATGATGAATTGGCTGTTTGGCGCACACTGGATACCGGTGCTCTTTCCACCACCTTCCCCTTTACCTCAGCCACCCTCACTACCGAAGAAGGTGTGCTTTACGGGATCAATCTTTCTAACAATAGTTTGGTCATTTTCGACCGTTTCTCTTCGGAAAATGCCAACCTCACCTGTTTTGGTGAATCGGGCGTGGGTAAAAGTTTTGCCATCAAATCCGAGGCGCTTCGCTATTTAATGTTGGGTACCGACATTATTGTAATTGATCCGGAAAACGAATACCGAGAACTCTGCGAGACAGTGGGTGGCACAGTAATTGATGTTTCTTTAAAATCGCATCAGCGGATTAATCCCTTTGACTTGCCTAAACCGCAAGTTGTTGAAGAGTTATCGGGCAAGGAGATTCTGCATGAAAATATCGCTATCTTAAAAGGTCTTATCTCTTTAATGGTCGGTGGATTGACTCCGGAAGAAGACAACCTCTTAGAAAAGGCGCTTTTTGAAACCTATGCCCTCAAAGATATTTCCACCAACATTGCCACCCACCAAAACCCTCCACCTCTTCTCTCTGACCTTTACGCTGTTCTTCAAAGCATGAAGGGAGCAGAAGGAATTGCCCGCAGGATGTCAAAATATGTTGAGGGGATTTACGCTGGACTCTTTGACCAACCAACCAATGTTAGTCTCCAGAAGGGCTTTGTTGTCTTTTCGATTAAAGAGCTTGATGAGCAACTGCGACCAGTGGCAATGTATTCGATTATGCACTATATTTGGGATCGGGTCAAATCAGAACTGCGGAGACGGATTTTGATTATTGACGAAGCCTGGTGGATGATGCAGTACGAAGATTCGGCTCGCTTTTTATATTCCTTGGCTAAAAGAGGTCGGAAATATTGGCTTGGCCTAACCATCATTTCTCAAGATGTTGAGGACTTCCTTGAATCAAGGTATGGTCGGGCGTTGGTCACCAATGCAGCCCATCTTTTGTTTATGAAACAATCGCCTGCTGCGATTGAAAAATTGGGTGAAGCCTTCAAGCTGACTGAAGGAGAAAAAGAATGGTTGATTACTTGCAATATCGGAGAAGGATTATTTGTCGCTGGGCTTCATCACACCCTCATCCGGATTGTCGCTTCAGCCGGCGAGGAATTGTTGATTAGCACGCGACCAGAAGAAACTCTTGCCAAAGAAAAGCCGCCTCAACAAGCAGAAAAACCTCCGCAAAATAAGGGTTAAGATGGAAAAGGATAATAGCGGAACTTATCTTTTAGGAAGTTGTTTGCTTGTGGGGTTAATCGTTGCTTCAATCTTTGCTGGCTTAGCAGGGCTGGCCCTTTTGCCTTTTTTGAGGGCGGAATGTGCCTTGGAAAAACTCTTTTTACAACCGTTTGGCAAGGGTGGGTGTTATGATGCGGGGGAATCAGGAGAGTTTGGGGAGGGAGCCTTTGATCTGGATAGCTCGGACGAGGAGGAATTGCAGGAGGAATTAAACGCTACGTCAGCCCAATCCGAGATTGTTGGAAAAGTCACCCTTACCGTGACGAAAAAAGAGTGCGCCGAAAAAGGGTCGCACCCCAAATGCAAAGGAACCATTTACACGCGAACAATTGTGAAAGAGCCCACTGTACCGCCCGAAATAGCAAACTATTATCCGGCAAATCTCAATGAAAAATTTATGCTCCTCTACGACAGTGATGCTGCGACCAGAGAGGAGTTACTCCGGGCAATCGCGAATATGAGACTGGAGCGGTCAAAACGGGAGGCGATGATAAAACTGGTTGACCCTGCTCTTGAGGCAGCCCAAAAATATCATTTAAATCCTGTTTATATCCTAGCGCACGCTGCCTTAGAAAGCGCTTATGGAACCTCATCAATTGCAAGGAGCAAAAATAATTATTTTGGTTATGGTGCGGTGGATTGCGCCCCGAGAGAGTGTGCTTGGACCTTCTCAAATCCACGAATCGGCATTCTTTCAGCGATGGCTTTAATAAAAGCGCGCTACCTTACCCCTGGCGGAAAATATTATAAGGGCCCGACCTTGCAAAAGATGGGTAGAAATTATGCTAGTGATGAGTATTGGGCAACGAAGATTTCCCAAATTATGCGCAAATTTTATCTGAAGATGAATAAAAAAATTCCTTATCTCCTTTTAACCAAGACAGAACGTCCCAAAACCACACAACCAACGCCGGCAAAGACCGGCAAATAATAAGGAAAGGAGAAAGGTCGATGAGAAGCCTTACCTTAATCCTCATCAGTATCGCAAGCATCTGTGTGCTTCTTTCTTCCTTGTTGTTCTTATCCGCTCGATACACCCCACACCAACAAAGTAAAAAGAAGGTAGAAAGTTTTGAGGATGTTGTTTTTAAAGTGGTCCAGCCCGTTGCTTCTGGAAGTAAGTTGCTTTATGTGGGATACCGTTCCCCACTGACTCTTTTTAAGGTTGATTTAGATGATAATCAAGGTAGCGAAGAGGTCTTGCAAAACAAGCAATTTCCCCCAAAAAGCCAGTTTGTTACCCACCTGACTGCCTCTCCTTCGTTAAAGAAAGCACTTATGCAAGTTGAGACCGAAGGGGGCCAAAAGCGCTATTTTCTGGTTGATACCGAAACGAAAAAATTAGAACCAATCGATTCCGCGATTGAAAGAGCGGTTTTTGTTTCTGAAGATACTTTTGTCTATCACCGGGTAGCCGGCAAGGAAAATTACCTTGGGCGAGCAAACTTAAAAGAAAAGAGTTGGCAAAAAATCCTTCCGGTCAATTCAAAGAGACTCTTTCTTTTCCCGATTAACTCCCAAAGAGTAGCCTATTCCCTTAGCCAAGAAACAGGAGAAGACACAGAAGAATTAGGATACAATCCTCCTGAAACAACCCGGGAGTTTTTCATCTTAGATCTTGAAACCCACCAAACCAAAAAGGTAAGGCTTCCTTTTGCAGTGAGCGCAGAAACAGCCGCTTGGTTTCCTGACGGAAGATACTTTATCACCGCGCTTCCTTTGGAAGAAGAGTCTGAGGACCTCCAGCAATATCTGTATAAAGTTGACACGATGACAGGAAAAAAGCAAAAAATCCCTTGCGATGAAAGTTCCTATCCTGATGGTATCGATTGGCTGTCCTTGACGAATAACGGCAAAACCCTTTACTTTACCTCCTTCTCCTTCCTTTTCCGCTTATCCCTTTAGTATTTAGGGGGCGAACGCCCCCTTTAACCAAAAAACAAAATCAATTAATATAAAATTAAAGCAGGGCACAGGATGGAAAATACCAATTTACCCGAAGAAGAACCAATACCCACCGACGAACCCGAGGAATCATTAGAAGCGCCTTCAGCCGAAGGAGCTCCTTCAGATTTGGGCGGCTATGGCCGCCGTGCTTATGATCTTTTAAGAAAAAGGTTTGGGCCCAAAAAACCAGATGCGGCAAAAGAAGCGGGGAAAGCAGCAGAAAAGGTAGCAGAAAAAGCAGCGACCACTGCAGCGTCGAAAGCGGCTGGTTCAGCAGCAGGGGCGGCGGTTGGTTCAGCAGTACCAGTGGTGGGAACAGCAGTGGGAGCAGTGGTTGGCGCGATCACCTCCAAACTGGTTGAAAAATTTGGTTCCCGCGGGATTAAAATTTTGTTTTATATTCTTTTGGCCCTTTTTATCCTCTCTTTAACCTTTGCTCTGATGATGTGGGGGCTGGTTGGTGGCGCTCGGTTAGGCAAAAAAGGTGGGCCTTCGCCTGCTGTTGAGGAGGACTTTCTTGCTTTAAATGGAGACCCCAAACATATAGCAAACAAAATACAAAACAACCTTAAAAATGTTAAGAAGGAGCTTAGAGACGCGAACTCGAAAGCAACATCAAATCAACGCACTCAAATCAACGAATTTTTAACAAAACTCGAAAAACTCGAAAAATTGCCTTCGGGAAGCAGTCAAAGACAAAAAGGATTTGAAGAACTTGGTCTAAAGCTTAGAGACTTCGTAATAGAAAACCCGGAACTCTTTTCTTCGTCAGCAAATACGAGTACTTCTCGAGCATTGGCCTACCGAGGCGGTGAAGGTGATATTAGAGGTGTTCTTGCTCTGGAACCAGACGAAATTAGCCAACTTTGCGTTTCGAAAACAAAAAGGAAGATGTATTTCTACAAAAAAGAAAACAAAACAGATAAAATAGTCGGTTGGATTCCGATTAACATTGGGATAGGGAGTGGTCAGGGACCTTTTGTTGGGGAAGAAAAAAACGAGCCCGGCTCTCATGTCACTCCTGTCACTCCTGTAGGAAAACCATTTACAACCTCAGAAGCCAAAAGATGCACCTCTTACTGTACTTCCCAAGGAGGGAAAAACCTGGGACCAGTGGTGATTCCTATTAAAGAACTTGAAGGGCGAGGAATTGTTATTCACGGTGGACCTCTTGGGAAAAATAACGCTCTTCGACCTACTTATGGTTGTATCCGGGCATATGATGAACACTTGGAGCAGTTAGCAGACTATATGTCAAATAAAACTATTATCATCAAGGGCTTAAATGACCAATGTCCCAATGAGCAATAATCATCGAAATTTGGCTAAAAAAATCTTTTCTTTCTGGCTTATCTTTGGCTTGCTCTTTTCTACTTCTCCTTTAAGGGTTTGGGCACAAGAAAAAATAGAAATATTGGAACAGGAGACCAACAATCAAAAATCAACAAAAATACCAGACGAGGAGATGAGCGAAGAAAACATCTTCCGAACCAATGAAGGATCTTCTCAACCGTCGGAAACCGCTGGCGAAATAGCTACTGGCCAAGAGAAATGCCCTGAAGACGACCCAAATTGTGTCGAAGTTGAAGGAGGGGAGAAATCCGAAGATAGATCTGAATTCACCCAATCAGATGTCGTTGGCTTTCAGGACTCGGTGGAGGAACTGATCTTTTGGGCCTCTATTGACCCAAGCCATCCCAAAATCCTCCTTAATGAAGCCGACATTGACGCTATCACCAGAGGAGAAGTTGACGAAAGGGTTTTAAAAACCTTGGTTTATCTTGTCAAGCCAGTAGAACTGAATGGGGCAGGCTTTGAACGATTAGAAATCAAACGGTTGGTCAAAAACTATACCTCAGAGAAAAAACAAACCTCCCAAGAAACAACCTACCCTGAAGGCGAAGAACCCAATATCTCTGCCCACTATACTGGACAGGCAGTTGACATCTCAGCGATAGACACCATTCCGATGATGCGGGTGATTAAAAAGAAGACTTTTGGATTTAGGTCTCGAAATTTCATCCCCTTGCGACCCGTGCCTATTCAGGTAGGTTGGCAAACAGATCAAGGTCGGCAGTTGGGCGGACCGTCCTTGGTTGGCGATTCTTATAACCAGCTCTTCAGAAATTTGCTTTTAGGTAATTTCAAAGACAGTTTAGAAGAAAATTTGGGTTATGAGATTCCTGAACTTGAAGGATTCACCTTAAAAGACTGGCTTACTTCAATTGGAATTGCCGCGATAACTGGCTCATTGGGACTTCCTTTTGAAGGTATTGTCCTAAACGAAGAAGGCCGACCAGATATCTTGGCTAGTTTTATGGAAACAGGCAAAAGCGTTTTGGCAGAAAAAACCCATTTACCCCGAGGTGCTTTTGAAGGAACAAACTTAGAAGAGGTGGCTCGCAACGCCGCCAGAAGTTATTTAGAACAAAAACTGGAGCTAGAGCCGTATAGTCTAAAAGGTGACAGCTACGATGAGATTTTAATTAATATAGGCAAAAGAAAGCTGGAAAAGGAGTTGGAGATAAAAAATGGGTGCTTAGATGGTGGAGACTACACGAAGGTAAAAAAATGTATTGAAGACAGCCCGGTCTGGAAAGGTAAGGGCAATGTAGCTCTAGATATCCTTCTTAATCTTCCGGTTGCAATTAAAACTGAGCGGGATGGCCAGGTTTCGTCAAATCAAAATTTTAATTCTGTGTTCCGCTCATTAGGCCGTAGGGTCTTATCAGACGCCTTACCGCAACTGCCCGAGACCAAACCCAAAGAGCCAGACGCGACCTTCACCCAAGAAGCAACGGCTGATATTATTGATGACCTTATCCAAAACGGAGTCTTAGACACCTCTCAACCAATAGAAACATCTCCCCCAACAAAAACAAATCAATCGGACCCAATTAAAGAGCCCCTTTTCCAAATGGCCCGTGATATCCTTATTGGCTTGCCCGACAATAACAATGTCAAAGAGGACCTTAACAAAGTTAAAATCTTGAATAAGTTTTCCGCAAACACAGGTTGGCAAAACTTCCTTCTTCGTTTCGGTATTGAATTATTGAAAAACACTCATCCTAAATCTGATCCTTTAACAGGGATTAATGAAAATGATTGGGGATGGATTAGACAGGAGATTGGTAAGGTTGAAAAAGGAGAAAAAGCTAACAATTTCAATATGGATGTCTATGTCTTGGGTGTGGGAGCCAAAAAAATGGAATCAGAAATGGATTTACCTAACAATAGCCTCATCAATAATGAAGATTATCAGTTGAAAATAAAGGATCCCAATTTGAATATCTCAATGCAGCGGGGCGAACTAGGGATCCCAGCTACGGTTGACAAATTCTTTGAGAATGTTGGTCAACAAGCAAAAACAGAAGGACAAAAAACAAACCAAAATCTAAACATAGATATTAAGAAGCTGGGCCAACAAATCATCCAGAAAAAAATTGTCAATTGGATGAACAAAACCCTAACCCCTTATCAGCATGTTGATGCTGAGGATGTGGCGGGCTTCTTTACTGGAGACTCTCAAAACCTAATTCTCACAATCGCCGCTAACCAAGCCCAAAAAGCCTTAGGACTTTCTGCTACCAAAGTAAAAGAGTTAATGACAAATCCATCATCATCAAATATCTCGAAAGAAATCCCAAATCTTCTTTTAGACCTGATGGTCCGGAAGATTGGCAAAAACCTGGGGGTAGAGATTGGAGAAATTAGTAGCAATCTGGGCCTGGATGAGAATTCCAACAAGAACAAAACCACGACGGTGCCATTAACCCAAAACGAGAAGACTCTTTTACAAACCCTTGGCCGAGCGTTGGTCCGCGATGCACTTAAAGGAGTCTATGTTAACCAGAATGGTTCAGTAATTGAGTTGGCAAGTTCTGACGACGAGACATTTGACCACACACTCACCCAAAATCTTAACGATGAACAGGTCATTAACCAGCTGCAATGGCTTGCTGGAGTTTACGGAATGTCACTGCGTGAAAATTTCGTCAACACAATCCAAACAACCAATGAACTCTTACAGTTTTACCAAGAATTAGCCATTTATGCCTTGGTTAACGGAACCGTCGCTTCCTCTGACCGCTTTGCTTATATGTTGGGTTTAGATACTTCCTCTGTGCTTGACCTTACACAAGGACTTTGTGGAAAAACATTGTTTCAAAACACGAGCCAATTAATCGGTGGCACTTATGACTCTAAAAACAACCCAGGAGCAATTATTACACGAGAAGGAAAGTTAAGAGATGGCCTGAAAATAGACAACCAACAAATCTGCCAAGGAGCATCAAAATCCCCCCTCACCCAAAGTCTTTACTCTCTTGCCGGGCGATATCTGGATAATATGTTTGGGATAGACTCTGATATAAGAAATAAAGCTGGCGCAAAAACTTCTTTTTTCGCTGCATTATTGGATCCGAACACCGAACACAAGGGCCAACTCTTGTTACACGCTGGAGCCTTGTTGTTCTTGACTAAGGTTGTGGGGATAGATAATATGCAAACTGCGGATGATGTTTGGAATTTTATTAGTAGCTATAATAGCCAAAGGGACAAAATACAAAAATTTGCCCAGCAAGTATACCTACATCCTGATACGACCCCTGGTGTTTGTGGCAAATATAAGAATTCTAATTGCACTTCACTTTCACTGTCACCAGAAGAACGCCAACAATGCAAAACTTGCCAGGACATTTTCAGCGGGGAGCGGCAACTCCCCGCCCACCTCTCTACTCTAATCAAAAAGATGGGTTTTTATGACTCCAATTCTTGGCTTGGTGAAGCGGATGCCTCTGCCTTTCTTTCGGGTGACATTAAGCATGGTCTCCAATATTGGGCCTTAGCAGCAACCATTAACAAGGCAAATGAAAGTCTCGGATATAAGCGGACTACGGAGGGTTTTTTGGAACCACAAAACTTAGATGAACTAGCTCTTTGTAAAAAATTTAACCGGGAACAAAAAGCATTCGATTCTGGCGCGCCGGGTTGTGAAGAAGCAAACAACCAGTCCCCGAACTACCAAAATATTCGAAATACCATTACCCTCTCTTACGGCAAGGCCCGACAGTTGTGGTTTGGCAGATTCGCCGAAACAGATGCTCCTGGTGTCTTTCAACAAATGGCTCCCTCAGATCAGGACCGCAGAAAATTAAGCTATCGGATTGCCGACGCTTTCTTAATCGGCGCAAACCCCAACATTCCCTTTGGCTTCTCAAAGGCAATGTTTGAAGGGGATGGAAAAATGAAAACAATAGCCGCTGCGTTAGTTGGAATTAATTCTCTTGCTGCAGAAATAAAAGGGGCCTTATCTACAAAGGTAAGCGGCCAGACTGCGCAGG
>Ga0315298_1006646_pt1 | contig 15675 bp, 11 predicted proteins | sample WHS_1_MG_FD_203077 | JGI IMG/M metagenome (GOLD analysis project Ga0315298, IMG submission 203077) | Extremophilic microbial mat communities from Washburn Hot Springs, YNP, Wyoming, USA - WHS_1_MG | ecosystem: Environmental > Aquatic > Thermal springs > Hot (42-90C) | place: USA: Wyoming... | reverse complement strand
CCCCCGACCGGAAAATATTCATATTCTTCCCATAGAGTTCTGTAGCCGAATAACCCGTCATCCGTTCCAGCGCAGGATTGGAATAAATGATAAAGCCCCGGGTGTCGGTAATCACAATGGCCTCAGAAATCTGAGTAAACGCCGTTAAAAGACGTTTAATATCATTTTCAATCTGTTTTTTTTCGGTAATATTTTGAATAATCCCATCGTAGAAAAGCATTTCGTCAGAGGTATCGTAAAAGATATGAGCCGTATCCTCAAGCCACAACTTTTTGCCATCAAGAGTCGTGTACGAAAATTCGTAATGGAACGTTGATTGCTTCTGTTTAATGGCTGCCTGAAGCAAAGTTTCGTATTCGGGTGGATAACGAAAAAGATCTTTAGCTGTCTTACCCTGAAGTTCATCCCCCGATTTGAATCCGAAAAGTTGTGCCAGATACTGATTGGCAAACACAATTTCGCCCGTAGTAATGATACGGTAAATACCCACCGGCACCTGATCGATAACAAACCTGAATTTTTCTTCGGTAATTTCGAGTGAACGACGAAGTCTTCGTTTTTCGGTCTCGTCTTCAAGATAAACCCAATAGCCCTCGTCCTCATCGACCGTAAAATGCTCTTTCACATACAGGAAGCCGGAATCGCCCCGCCGCCAGTAACTTTCAATGGTAACGTCCTGCCCCCTTTTATGAGCCAAAGTTTCCTGATTTACCGAATCGAGAATTCTATATGGATTATCGAAAAAATTTAACCCCGCCAGCACTTCAGGCGGAATATTCAATAATTCAGCAAAAGCCTGATTGTAGGAAAGCATATACCCTTCGCGGGAAATCCTGACAAGAGGCACCCGTATTTTGTTCCAAAACAGGTTATCTTCCTTTTTTGACTTGTTACCCAGACTATTTCGGATAGCACGTGTCAACATAACTGTTCCTCTTCAAGTCCTATAAAAAATAAATGAAAGGCAATTGCCTATTAAATCTTTAATGCCTATAAATCAAATATTTACTTTATAGTACAAATATAAGCGTACAATTGTATTTTTCCTTGAAAATTTGAAAAATATTGATAAACACACAATATTTTATGATGAACGGTCAAAAATCTTTGACAAAAACAAGCCGATCGGTCTAAAACACTTGTTTTTTCTCGAGTTGAAGTATTTCGGGATAATTTTTCCTTTCGGCAGAATTAGTAATTACGGGCAATCGGGCATAATCTGCACGAAGAATAAAAGGAAAGCGATTTAGTGCCGTGCAATAGTAAAAGTCACTGACAGGAGAATGCTGTTGGTTTTCGGGTAAAAATAACCGTCGTCCGCTGGTATTTTTCAGATCTTCGATTTGTTCTTCTATAGGAAAGTTTTTATTTTCCAATAAACTCTTTATATACAAGGCGCAAAGGGTATCTTCTTCGGTTGGGTACTGGGCAGCATAACCCATACACACCAGCGAGACCACGGCAGGATTGCGCTGCTTGATGTACGCCGCTACAGCGCTGGCATTGACCAGGCTACCCGTTATTACCTCTTGCGATGATTGAGCAGATAGAATCAGCCCCTGTGTCCCGGCCGAGGTAGTATGCACTACCGTCTTATGTTCCAAATCAGCAGGCAACACATGCGTTGGACTATTGCCATAATCAAACCCGGGAGGAATACGCTCATTGCGTTCACCTATCAAAATATATTCCGGATGTTGGTCTTTCAACCGATAGGCAATATTGATATCGGCCGTAACCCAATAACGTTCTACCCCCTTATCTGCAATATAACAGGCTAACGAAAAAGCCCTGAATACGTCGATCACTACGGCTAATCCCTCCGATTCTCTGGCTCCATCAAGTAACTGCAGAATGCGAATTTCCATAAACCATCTTTTTAAAAGACCGTAAAGATATAAATTTAAAACGCAAGCCACGTTTTAATACCTTCACGACGGGGTTATTTCCCCGATAAATTTTGTACATTCGCAACATTGAAAATACAATTTCTATGAACGAGGCTCATGTAAAAATCATCGCCAACCATCTGCAACTGAGCGAGAATCAGGTTTTCAACACCATTGAACTACTGGAGAACGGAGCTACTATACCCTTTATCAGTCGATACCGGAAGGAACTAACCGGGAGCCTCAATGAGGTAACCCTTGCTGCTATTCAATCCCATTGGGAAAAACTCATAGAGATCGACAAACGTAAGGAAACCATTCTCCGAACCATTTCGGAACAGGGTAAACTCACCGACGAACTTAAACATAAAATTGAAAACACTTACGATGCCAATGAACTGGAAGATCTGTACCTGCCCTATAAACCAAAACGCAAGACAAGAGCCAGTGTGGCACGACAGAAAGGACTTGAGCCATTGGCAAATTATATTTTTCAGCAAAAAAATGATAATGTCGAAGAAAAAGCAGCTGCATTTCTCAACGACGATGTCAAGAGCATAGAAGAAGCAATAGAGGGCGCCACCGACATTATAGCCGAATGGATAAGCGAAAATCAACAAGTGCGTCAGGCCATACGGCGGTTATTTAGCCACGAGGCTATTATCGCATCAAAAGTAATCAAGGGAAAAGAACCTGATGCCATTAAATATGGCGACTACTTTGATTTTCACGAACCTTTACGTCGTTGTCCATCGCATCGTTATCTGGCCATGAACCGGGGCGAAGAAGAAGGATATTTGCGCGTGAGTATCGAAGTCAACGAAGACAAAGCTATCGACAGCATTAAACGATTGATCGTAAAATCAAATAATGCCTGCAGCAAAATTGTAGAAAAGGCATTGGTCGATGCCTACAAACGGCTTATTGCGCCTTCGATGGAGAATGAATTTAAGGCCTTATCCAAAGAAAAAGCCGACGATGAGGCCATAAAAGTATTTGCCGAAAATCTGCAGCAACTACTGCTAGCTCCCCCGCTGGGACAAAAACGGGTGTTGGCCATCGACCCGGGCTTTCGCACTGGCTGTAAGGTAGTCTGTCTCGACGCCGAAGGTAATCTGCTACACAATGAAACCATCTACCCGCACCCGCCGCAGAACGAAAAAGGACCAGCTGCAGCTAAAATTAATGCTCTGGTAAAAACCTACAAAATCGAAGCCATTGCTATAGGTAATGGTACCGCCAGTCGTGAAACTGAGCAATTCATCAAAACCGTGCGATTCGATACCGACGTAAAAGTCTTTATTGTCAACGAAAGTGGTGCCTCAGTCTATTCGGCTTCGGCCGTAGCCCGGGAGGAGTTCCCCGATTATGATGTGACCGTACGGGGAGCCGTATCCATTGGCCGCCGCCTGATGGACCCACTAGCCGAACTGGTGAAAATTGACCCCAAATCGATAGGTGTGGGTCAGTATCAGCACGATGTTGATCAAAAGAAACTTAAAAAAAGCCTCGAACAGGTAGTTGAGTTCTGTGTCAACAAGGTGGGAGTCAATGTCAATACCGCCAGCAAGGAATTGCTGACCTATGTTTCGGGAGTAGGCCCAACCATAGCACAGAATATCGTTAACTACCGACGCGAAAACGGTCCTTTCAAAAACCGGCAGGAACTGCTTAAAGTCCCCCGCTTGGGCGACAAAGTATTTGAACAGTGTGCAGGCTTCCTGAGAATACGGGGCGGCGATAATCCCCTCGACAACAGTGCGGTACACCCCGAAAGCTATCCCGTTGTGGAACAGATGGCCGCCGACCTAAACACCACTGTCGAAACCCTGCTCAAGGACGAAAATCTGAGAAACAAAATTGAGGTTACCCGCTACGTCACCGACAAAGTGGGGCTACCCACCCTGAACGACATTTTACAGGAGCTTGCCCGTCCCGGACTTGATCCCCGCACCGTAATCAAAGTCTTTGAGTTCGACCCCAACGTTCATTCGATCGACGACCTAAAGGTTGGCATGATTCTTCCGGGCATTGTAACCAACATCACACGTTTTGGTTGCTTCGTTGATATTGGCATTCATCAGGATGGACTGGTACATATATCGCAATTGGCCGACCGGTTTGTTGCCGACCCCCTTGAAATTGTAAAAATACACCAGCATGTACGGGTAAAGGTCATCGAGATCGACCGCGTGCGTAATCGAATTCAACTGAGCATGAAGGGTATTGACAAATCGTAATGATTATGCTAAATATTTTTGCATTATTTACATAAATAAAGCATTTTTGCTTTCTATATTTCTAATTAACTATGACGCATATTAAAAAACATTAACATGAACCAAACGAATGGATCTACCCGACCGAGAGAATAATAAAACAACATGATCATGAGTAAAAAATCAAAGACAATCCTTAACGAGCCGGAATTCATCTATTCAACTGCTCCCAAAATTGTGGATGAAAGCTGGGATTTTCGTAAGGCCAACACCAAAGAATTTACTCATTGTTTTCATGCATACCCAGCCATGATGATACCACAAGTGGCCCGAAGAATTCTTGAAAATTATGGTCGAAATGCAGAAATACTTTTTGACCCCTATTGTGGAACAGGAACCTCGCTCGTGGAAGCTAACATTAAAGGAATAAATGCGATAGGCACTGATATCAATCCATTGGCACGTCTAATTGCTACCGCTAAAACAACAAAAATCGATATCCAAGTACTGGACCTTTTTTTACACGATTTTGTTGATTTTACATTCTCCATTAATTTTAAGGTTGAACGAGTAAGATCGGTTGTTATCCCTGAGATAAAAAATATTGATTATTGGTTTTCGAAGCCAGTGCAACAAAAATTAGGTTTACTCCGCGAGTATATCGAGAACATACATAATAATGACATTAAAAACTTTTTTAAAGTAGCTTTTAGCGAAACTGTCAGGGAATGCTCATACATCAAGCAAGGAGAATTTAAGCTGGTCCGCAGTAAAAATTATGAAGAAAAACAAAACATCGACGTATTTGGACTAATGCTTCAAAAATTATCCAGAAATAAACAAGGCTTAATAGAATTTACAAATGCTTGTAAGGCTAATGCCAGAAGCTATGTTTATGACTTTAACACAGTAGAACACGTCCCCACCAGTATTATTCAGCCCGAATCTATTGACATTGTTATAACTTCCCCCCCCTATGGTGATTCAAGAACCACCGTAGCATACGGACAATATTCGCGTCTTGCCAATGAATGGCTGGGCTACAAAGAAGCCAACAAAATTGATGCTATACTCATGGGAGGGAAGAAAACTAATTCTGAATACATTTTTCAAAGTGAGATTTTAAATGATATTATAACTACAATTCGTAAAATAGACTCCATTAGGGCAAAAGATGTCATTAGTTTCTATCAAGACTATGAAAAATCAATTGCACATGTAGCTTCAACAATAAAAAAAGGAGGATATGCATGTTATGTGGTTGGCAACAGAACCGTCAAAGGTATTAATATTCCCACTGACGAAATTACAGCCCAGCTGTTTAAAGAAAATGGGTTTTCACACATTGAAACAATCATCAGAAATATCCCCAATAAAAGAATGCCTTTAAAAAACAGTCCATCAAATATTGCTGGTGAAACAGCTTCAACCATGAAAAATGAATACATAGTCATTTGTCAAAAGAATTAAAAAAAATGCAACTCAAAGAACTTGTGGAAAGACTAACCCAACTAAAAGAAAAAGGATTCTTGGAAACGTCACGAAAAGGCCCAACGGGAATTGGTCATTTACTGGAAAAAGAACTTGGATTATTTGAAACAAACATTGCAATACCTGATATTGGAGGAAGAATTGAATTAAAAGCAACCCGACGCAAGTCAAATTCGTTAATTACCCTTTTTACATTTAATCGAGCTGTTTGGCTTATCAATCAAAAAGATTTAATCCTTCATTATGGTTATAAGGATGAAAACCATAGATTTTCGTTATACAGCACCGTAAGCAACAAAGTGCCTAACGCCCAAGGGTTTTACCTCGAACTTGATGAAAGTAAAAATCTGATTATTCTTCGTCATAAAAACACTAACGAGCATCTTGCCCAATGGAGTACCTATGTGATTGCAGGAAAATTCATGACAAAAATGGATAGAATAATTTTAACTTTTGCCGATAGCCAAGAAATAGGAGGTAAAGAATATTTTCATTTTAATGAGGCAATACTACTTGAACATCCTACACCCGAAAAGTTTTTGGAAGCATTCAAGCAAAATGAGATGTTTATTGACCTACGCATGCATTTGAAGGACACAGGTAATGTTAGAAATCATGGTACCGCCTTCAGAATTTCAGAAGCTAATTTGGTATTTCTGTATACCAAACGACGACAATTAATTTAGTGCTTAAAAATGAAAACAATTTTGTAAGAATTTATAAATCAAAAAATATTAGACAAATGAAGAACAAGATATTCAAAACCAAGTCACATCACCTACACGAGATAGAGGGGCACGAACTCAAGCGGATATTAGGACCCCGGCATTTGGTAACTCTGGGAATAGGAGCAATCATTGGTGCGGGTATATTTGTACTGACCGGACAGGCAGCTGCCCAGTATGCGGGTCCTGCAATAGTCATTTCGTTCATTATTTCGGGGCTGGCCTGTGCCTTTGCAGGCTTGTGCTATGCCGAGTTTGCCTCACTGATCCCAGTTTCGGGTAGCGCTTATACTTACGCCTATGCCACACTGGGTGAGCTGGCAGCATGGATCATTGGCTGGGACCTCATTCTGGAATACCTGTTTGCTGCCTCTACCGTAGCAGTAGGCTGGTCGGGGTATTTCATTAGCATCCTCAACGACATAGGTATCCACATCCCCGTACAATACACAGCAGCCACGGGAACAACGCTGGTACACGTCCCCGACATAGGCTGGCGCCCTATTACCAGTCAGTTGAAACAGGAACTTATCAACAGTGGTATTGCGCTGCATTCGCTCCCCCATGTGACGGCCATTATCAACCTGCCTGCCATGTTCATCGTCTTTGTCATCTCCGCCTTACTGGTTCTCGGTATTCGCGAATCGGCCACATTTAACAATATCATGGTAATCATCAAGGTAGGCGTCATCCTGCTGTTTGTAATCATTGGCTTCTTCTTTGTCAAAACAGCTAACTGGACCCCTTTTATCCCCGACAAAATAGTCGATGAACACGGCCACAGTCATTACGGTTTGTTGGGAATCCTCCGGGCGGCTGGAGTAATATTTTTTGCCTATATCGGCTTCGATGCCGTATCAACTGCAGCACAGGAGGCCCGAAATCCTCAAAAAGATATGCCGAAAGGGATTTTGGGGTCACTCGGCATATCCACCCTGCTGTATATCCTGGTAGCACTGGTTCTAACCGGCATAGTAAGCTATACGCACCTAAACGTAGCCGACCCTATTGCCGTAGCTGTAAATGCCATGGGCGATAGTATGGTATGGCTACGACCTATCATTAAGTTGGCTGCCATTGCCGGCCTCAGTTCTGTGATTCTTGTAATGCTTATGGGGCAACCCCGTATCTTTTATGCTATGTCGAAAGATGGACTGTTACCCCCCATTTTTTCAAGAATACATCCCCGTTTTAAAACCCCCTATGTAGGCACTATTCTCACCGGCGTCGTTGCCATGATTATTGCAGGTGTACTTCCTATCAGCATTCTGGGGGAACTGGTCTCGATAGGAACCCTATTGGCTTTTGTTATTGTATGTTTCGGCATCATTGTCCTGCGTCGGAATAAGCCCGATCTGTACCGTCCTTTTAAAACCCCGCTGGTTCCATGGATACCCCTGTTGGGAGCCGGTTTTTGCTTCCTCCAGATGGCTGCACTGCCACTCGATACCTGGTTACGGCTCATCATCTGGATGTTTCTCGGGCTTCTCATTTATTTCACCTACGGTATTAATCATAGTAAGCTGCATAAATAGCTGTGCATCTGGTACCCAAAGGTTACAAAATATTTGAAAACTTACCAGTTATAGGCTGGCACTCATCGGGCAAGGCCATCGTTAGTGACGGACGGCACAACATCTACGTCCCGTATGCCATACCCGGCGAACAGGTGGATGTGACCGTAGCCAAACGCCAGAAACGCAACTATATTGCCGGCGATTTGACCAGCATTGTCCAAGCTTCGGCACACAGGGTATCCCCTGCATGTCCTCACTTTGCCCGTTGTGGCGGGTGCAACTGGATGCATATTGCCTACCAGCAACAACTGGCTTTTAAAAAGCAACTTATCAGTCAGGCTTTGGCCAAATACCAGATTCCCCATCCGCCCATCGAAGAGGTTGTACCTTCGCCCCAACCACTGGCCTACCGGGGAAAGGTCGATTTTGCCCCCGGCATTACTCCCCAGAGCGAAATATATTGGGGATACCATCCTGCCGAAGATCCCCATACCGTATTCCCCGTCGAAGAATGTTATATCACCGATCCGCAGGTTATCGCTACAGCCCTACACCTGCAAAAGGTCATCAATGCATACCACAAAAGCCTCCCTGATTCAGTAAAACTTTACGAGATAATAAAAGGGTTTACCCTGCGATGTAATAAAAACGGTGATCAACTGCTTACCATCCATGCTGTAGAGGTTCTGCCCCGTGTTGAGGAACTGGTCAACCAGATCACCCGGTACAATCCTCTGCTTAAATCGGTGTTTCTAAAATTGCAACACCCCTTGCATAACACACTGATGCATTTATGGGGAGATAGTTATCTGATTGAATCAATGAACCGATGGCTGTTTCAGCTCAGCGCCGATGCTTTTTTTCAACCCAATATCCATTTGGCCGATCAACTGTTCCAAAAAATCGTTTCGCTGGCTTCGCCCTCGGCCGATGATATTATTTACGACCTATATACCGGCGTAGGAACCATAGCCATCCACCTGGCACCCTATGCCAAACATGTCATTGGCATAGAAAATTCCGAAACAGCCATAAGCGATGCCCGCGCCAATCAACTGCGCAACAGACTCGATAACCTTAGCTTTGTAGTAGGCGATGTACTCAAAACTTTTGTTCCGGAGTTTATAAACCTGCATGGTCGTCCCGACATTGTAGTACTTGACCCGCCAAGATCCGGAACACTTATCGAAACATTGAAAAACATGATAGCCTTTCGCCCCAAACGAATTGTTTACGTAAGCTGCAATCCTGTGTCGCTGGCATGGAATCTGACTTACCTCAAAGATTTCTATACTATCGAAAGCGTAATCCCCTTCGATATGTTTCCCCAGACCCATCACGTAGAAACCCTGGTAAGGCTGGAAAGGAAAAGTAAGGAAAACGCTTAGCATCTTTGAAATGCTAAACGTTTGAGGAAAGTATCTATGGTTTTGGCAGTCAATAGGCTGCTATATGTATCGTAGCAGGATTTCAATCAGTAACATTCGCGAAATGGGCTTTGTAGCATATTCATTAAATCCTTCGCGTATACCTTTTTCTCTGTCACCGCTGACCCCAAAAGCCGTAAGGGCTATTACCGGCAAATCGGGCCGTATTTTTTTTATCTGTTTCATGGCCGTATTGCCATCCATCACCGGCATCTGAATATCCATCAATACCACATCAATGTCAGGGTTATTTTTAACGGACTGAACCGCCTCCTCGCCATTCTGCGCCCAAATAATATCTGCCTGAGAAAAGCTAAGATATTCTTTTAGTAGGAAAAAATTGGTCTCATCATCCTCTGCAATCAATATCGTCTTATTCTGAAAAATACCGGGCATGGTATAACGGGCAATATCCGGCCGGGAACTTGTCATAAGATTGGGAATAAAAATTTGAACTCTTAAAATTATAAAAATTTAACGGGAAAAAATGATAAAAAATTCCTAAAAGTTTTCTCAGCCGTTTTTGTAATATTTACACGGCCCATTGGCCGTAAAGTTCTCAATACATTTTCATCAGCAAATCTTTTTCCGATCCATCCGATACTTTAAAAGGGAAAAGACGGAAAGTATAAGTATATTCTTTGGCCGGATAGGTGTACTGAGGGTGTACCGGGGCACCCCAACTATCATCTCCGCCAACGCCCATCTGGAAAAGGTCGACATTAACCACGATATAATCAGCCATAGGTACCTCACAGGCGTGCCTTGCTGCAGGTAATCCACTCAAATCATTGAGATTGTAACGAATAGCACGCATATTCAAAGGTTCATATCCGGCTATCATAATCCCATTTCCCTTGCTATCCTTCAGCGCCATCCAGCGTACCTGGGTAAGATTCCCATATTCCTGAGGTCGTACATACGGGGGGCGCAGGCTACTGATTAACCCCCTATGCTGTGCAATGGGTGTACCACTATTCCTATCCACATAATTTTCGACCGGCCCGCAGCCATACCAGGTCATATACTCGTACCATGCCGGTATGCCAAATTGCATACCCAAACGCGGCATCTCGGGCAGATTGGAGTTGCCCGGCACAAACCGACTGGTAATAATGATCTCCCCATTGGCCAATACCGAATAATTGATATAATAACGTGCATTCACGATCGGGAGTCGAAAAACGGTCTTGACCATTATTTGATAGGGATTGGCCGATACAACCGAGAAACTATCCAAAACCAGTTGCGTATTGGCCTTCTGCCAGATACCACAACGTTTCAGCATGTTATTTCCCATATCGTTGTCGGTGCAGGCACGCCAGAAATGGGGTACAGGCGACTTCTGAATAACACGCATGGTATCGTAAAGATACGAAAGCAACATTCCGGTTTTAGCATCAAAAGTCACGCTAAAATTATTCCCGTTGATAACCGGCTTATCGGGATTGTGGGTTAAAATCCGCAGCTTGGGGAAAGTAGTCAGGTCGGGCTTGGTTTCTTCTTTCTTCCAAGGGAGCATAAATTGTTCCCATGCCAATTCGTATCCCTTGGGAATCAGTTCACCGACAGCCTTAGTACGAAAACTGAAATATACCGAATACTCCGATCCGGGTTTTAAGGATATGACCGGATATTTAAGGGTTATTTCCTTACTTTTGTGAGGCAGTATCTGCTGCACGCCAAGATTGGCGTTGTAAATGGGTTTCCCATCCTCGTAAATATACCAGGTAATGTCCATCACACTCAACGGAGTAAAGTCGCACTCGTTGATGAGTTCAAACTTACCCTCGGCCACATTAATCGCCTTAACCCAAAAAGGCTGATATTGCTTTTTGACTTCCCACAAGGCCGGATGTGGTGTTCGATCGGCGCTCACCAATCCATTGCAGCAGAAGTTAGTATCGCTGGGGATATTGTTCAATATTCCAAAATCACCGCCATAAAGCCAGCAGGTATCTTTGCCGTTAATTTTCGCAAAACTTTGATCGACCCAGTCCCAGATGCATCCCCCCTGCAGATAACGAGCCGATCGTATAACATCCCAGTAATCCTTAAAATTGCCATTGCTGTTGCCCATAGCATGCGAATATTCGCACAGGATGAGGGGTCGTGAGGGTTTTTTGGCCTCGTATGCCTGGAGATGTTCTATTCGGGCATACATGGGACAATATATGTCGGTATGGGGTCTTTCACCCGCCTGTTCATACTGGACAGGCCGTGTTTTGTCGCGCGATTTTATCCAGCGGTAAGTAGCCTCGAAGTTACTTCCATCGCCTGCCTCGTTCCCCAACGACCAAATAATTACGCAGGGATGGTTCTTATCCCGTTCAACCATCCGCTGGGTGCGATCGAGATGGGCTTTCAGCCATTGAGGCTGGCGAGCAAGAGTTCTTTCATCGTTGTTGTATATGTACCAACCATGGCTTTCGATATTGGCCTCGTCGATCACATACAACCCATATTTATCGCACAACTCATACCACCGGGGATGATTGGGATAATGGCTGGTACGGACCGTATTGATATTATGAAGCTTCATCAACTGAATATCCCGAATCATCGACTGTTCCGAGACCACATGCCCGGTAAACGGATCGTGCTCGTGGCGGTTGACTCCCTTTATCAACACTCTCACCCCATTCACCAACAGGCTTCCATCCTTGATCTCCACCTTTCGAAAACCCACCGGATGGGTTACCGCCTCCAGTACCTGATTATTTTTGTCATACAGCACCAAAAGCAGGGTATAAAGATTGGGCGTCTCGGCAGTCCACTTCAATGGGTTGACTATTTCCCTATTAACGAAAAGAGTAAGCGTATCTTTCAACGAAAAAGCCACTTGCTGGGAAGGAAAAACATTTTTGCCCGCTGCATCGATCAGGGCATATTCGAGCTTGAGTTTTCGGGCTGATTTATCATTTTCATAGTTTTTGACCAAAGCCGAAATTTCCAGTTTCCCGTTGGTGTATGTCTCGTCAAGGTCAGCTACCACAAAAAAGTCGAAAATATGCTGCTTGGGAGCGGCATAGAGAAATACTTCCCGTTCGATACCGCTAAGTCTCCAAAAGTCCTGATCCTCGAGATAACTGCCATCGCACCAGCGGAATACCTGCATGACAAAGGTATTCTCCTCTCCGGGACGCAGGTACGACGAGATCCTGAATTCAACAGGCACTTTGCTGCCCTTGGCCATACCTACAAACTGCCCATTGACCCACAAATACATCATCGAATTGATTGCACCAGCATGAAAAAATACCTCCCTACTTTCCCATCCCTTGGGTATCAGCACTTTTTTCCGGTACGAACCCACCGGATTGTATTCATCGGGGATTCGAGGTGGATTAGCTTGAAAAGGATATCTTATGTTTACATACACAGGTACATCATAGCCCTGAAACTGCCAGTTTCCAGGAACAGCAATATCTTTCCACTGCGAATCGTCATAGTCGGGATTGTAGAAATCGGCAGGACACTTCGAAGGCGATGAAACCCAGAAAAATTTCCATGAACCATTCAGGCTCAGATAATATGGTGAAGCTGCAAAATCACCTTTCAGCGCCGATGGTATATTCATGTATGGATGCACAAGCACATGCGGTGGTTCATTATTTATGCCGGTAAGTTCCGGATTCTCCCAATCGTTGACCTGACCCGATAGAATAGTAAACCACAAACCCTGAAATAAAATGATTCCAATAAATGTTTTCATATCTCTGAAAATTCGTTATTCTTACCGAAAATCAGCTATCCATCAGTAATACCTCCGAGGATAATCCTATTTTTTTAACGACCAAATTTAAAAAAAATAACGGACCAAACATGCCCGTTGAAAAAAATGGATAAACCGCAACAAACTCTGATGCGATATATCGTATTGATTTACAATATCGTAAAAAAGAATTTAAAAAATTGCAAGGACTTACAAGGCAATGCAATGGTGAACTGCCTTCGTTTGCCCGCCGAAGTCGTAGACTCCGACGGGCATATGATCAGGCTTCTTCCCACTTTACTTCGTTAACCAGGGGTTTGCCTTCGATGAAGCTACGAATGTTTTCGAGAGTAACAAGAGCAATATTGTGAATAGCTTCCTGCGTAAAAAATCCCTGATGCGAAGTAATGATCACGTTGTTGAAGGTAAGCAGACGGGCCAGAATATCATCGGTAAGTACTCTGTCCGACATATCTTCGAAGAAGTATTTACTTTCCTCCTCGTAAACATCGAGACCGGCAGAACCAATTTTGCCACTTTTAAGTCCCTCGATCAGGTGTTTGGTATTAATCAGCTTACCTCTACCCGTATTGATAATCATTACGCCGTCTTTCATTTTGTGAATAGCATCACGGTTGATGATATATTCGGTTTCTTTGGTCAGCGGGCAATTGAGCGAAATAATATCTGATTTTCTGAATAATTCATCAAGCTCGACATAGCGACAACCGAGTTGTTCGGCCCATGTATGATCGGGATATTTGTCGTAAACCAAAACATTCATTTCAAAACCGACCAGAATTTTTGCCAACACTTTTCCAATCTTACCGGTACCAATGATTCCGACGGTTTTATGTTGCATATCGAAACCCAGCAAACCATTCAGCGAAAAGTTGGCGTCGCGGGTACGGAAATAAGCCCGATGAATTTTTCGGTTGAGGGTCAGCATGAGTGCTACCGTATGTTCGGCCACAGCATGAGGCGAATAGGCCGGTACACGAACAACGGTAAGTTTGTCACGGGCAGCTTTTAAATCCACATTGTTAAAACCAGCACAACGCAATGCAATCAGACGTACCCCATTGTTGTAAAGCTGATCTACAATATGCTGGTCGACAACATCATTGACAAAGATGATGATGCCTTCATACCCTTGGGTCAGCAATACGTTGTCGGCTGTGAGATGAAACTTGAAATATTTGATATCAAACCCAAACTGCTGATTTACAGCATCAAAAACCTCTTTATCGTAGGGCTTGGTGTCGAAAAAAGCTAATTTCATCGATTGCATAGCTATAAAAATTTTAATGATAAGAACCAACTTTACTATGCGAATGTATAGAAATTGTCATTCTGTTAAAAGAATAACAATTCGCTATGATTTTTGTTGCGAAAAGAAAATATAAAATCCCAGCTTTTGGGGATGATCGAGCAACCGGACACGAGAAGGAAGTAAAAGAATATAGTAGCACATGAGCAGATCGGCTACACAGGTCCAGCCATTGAAAATAGCAAATGCCAGCCAGTAGTATCCGGGCGAAACAAAGGCATAAACAGCCGGTATCAGTGATAATACAACGAAAGGAGCTATGCCGCCGGCAAAATAGGTGGCTTTTGAAAGGGGCACACTGCAGTGGGTATAAAAGGTAAAATATTGCCGATGAAAGCCAAAGCTAATATGTCGCCATTTACCGCTCAATAAAGCCCATACCAGTGCATGTAAACCCTCATGGGCAATAACTATTGGAACAAACCACAAAACCAGATGCCACAAAAAGCTAATGCCTTCCCGCAGATAACCTAAAGGATACAATGCAATAAACAATGTTGTGAGTACTACGGGATATAAAGCCGTAAATATCAGAGCAAAACGAAACAGCACCTGATCAGCTACAACAAATTCAGCCGGATTCCGGGATGTATCAATCTCTATCACAACATTTTCATATTTGACCTGCCATTATCCATCGGCTATTTACGGAAAATATCGTTACGACTGTAGGGACGCTTATCTTCGTACCAAACAAAACCCTTTAGTTTTTTCTCCTCCTCCGGCAACTTACTCAAGGGATAAAATATAGCATCGGGTTGGGTCAGAAACACAATCCGGGATATCTTCCGGTTTTGCACCATTACATTGATTTGTGAACACAACGCCCGGTTAACCCCGATTATTCTGTCATTATCCTTTGCATAATAAAGGGTCTGCCCATTGCCCGTCACATGTAAGCGATACAATTCGTTGTTACGAAAAAAACCACTGATATTCTTCCCCTTGACCTGACTGTACATGTCGGAACCTTCGTGAGCTATGATAAATCCGTTGTTGATAAAATCAATAGTATGCAGCTGCTGATGGGCAAAATGCAGTTCTATTTTATCGGCAGTAATTTGGTTATTTCCCGTCCAGAGAACGGGAGTATGAAAAAGATGGAGGGTAGAATCGGTTGTGGCAAAAACAGCTGAGTCGGCCATACCCTGTAAATCGGGCTTAAAAAATTTTACCCTATAATAAGCCCGGATCAGTTTATTGTTAGCACTATCCTCAAGAGAACGAAAGATGAGCGAATCGGCGTGCAAAAATAAAGAATCCTTGTCGTTGTATAGCGTCAGCATAGCGCTATCGGTAAGCAGGGCATATTCGGGACGTTCGATATAATAGGCATAATTGCCCGTAAGTATTACCTTGCGT
>Ga0315298_1006644_pt1 | contig 15683 bp, 8 predicted proteins | sample WHS_1_MG_FD_203077 | JGI IMG/M metagenome (GOLD analysis project Ga0315298, IMG submission 203077) | Extremophilic microbial mat communities from Washburn Hot Springs, YNP, Wyoming, USA - WHS_1_MG | ecosystem: Environmental > Aquatic > Thermal springs > Hot (42-90C) | place: USA: Wyoming... | reverse complement strand
ACTTAGAGGAATTGATTGTTTTTATGGCAAAAGTTTTTAGCTTTACTGCATTGTGAAATTTTTGGGTATCATATTTTAAAAAAACATTATCCCTTGGAATATCCGTGGCGACATAACCGGCGTTTTAATGCATATCCGGAATATTTTAAACAGATTTTCGGACATCGAGTGCAAAAGCTTACCATCGATGCGGGATTTACCTGTCCCAACCGCGACGGCACTGTAGCCTACGGTGGATGTACCTATTGCAACAACGACGCTTTTAATCCTTCGTACAACAAGCCTTCCAAGTCGATTACTCAGCAACTGGAGGAGGGGGTTGAGTTTCACCGCGAACGTTACCGTACGGCCAAAATGTACCTGGCCTACTTTCAGGCCTACTCCAATACCTACAAGCCCCTCGACGAACTGAAGAGAATGTATGAGGAAGCGCTGCGCTTTCCCAGTGTGATTGGACTGGTTATTGGTACGCGCCCCGATTGTATCGACGAACAAAAACTCGAATATCTGGCCCGCTTGGCCGAGAAATATTACATCATTATCGAGTACGGCGTGGAATCGGTTTACAATTCTACCCTCGAAAAAATTAACCGAGGCCATACCTTTGAACAATCCGTGCAGGCGCTTGAATTGACTAAAAAGTATGGTATTAAAACCGGAGCCCATTTTATTCTGGGTTTTCCCTACGAGACCGAGGAGATGATGATTGATGCCGTTAAAATCATTTCGGCCCTGCCCCTGAATACCATCAAGTTTCACCAATTGCAGATCGTGAAAAATACTGCCATGGCAAGGATGTACCGCAGTAATCCCAGTTTTTTCAAGCACTACACCCTCGACCAATATCTTGAATTGATTTGCTCGGTGGTGGAACGTTTGAATCCCGCCTTTGTCATTGAGCGTATTGCCGGCGAGGTGCCCCCTTGGTTCCTCGAAGGACCAGGCTGGGGATTACTCCGAACCAACGATATCATTCGTAGGTTCGAAAAAAAACTGGAGGAAAAAAACACATGGCAGGGACGATTATATCAGCCTGTGGTTAGCCTCAATACGGTTGGGTAACCCCGCCTTATCGTATCCGATCAAAATGATTTTGTTCAATACGAAAATTAGGGCACTTAACTCAATATTTCGTATTTTTACCCCGTTTATATCATCTGGTCGACAACTTCAAATTATTGCCTATGTCGTATCCTGTCCGGAATATCATCCTTGTTGCCCTTGCCATCATTTTGTTTCCTGTAGGGCTTTGGGGGCAGCTATCCTATAGCGATGGCCATCCCAACCAGCTTGTCCGGGGAAAAGATCTGTATGAAAAGGAAAGATACGTCGCAGCTCAGCAGGTTTTTGAACAAATCTTATCCGACCCGCAGGCTACTCATCAGCAAAAAACCGAGGCGGCCTTTTACTCCTTTTTGTGCAGCAGTCAACTCTATCACAAGGATGCCAAAATCAAGGGGCTAAATTTTCTCTCCCAATACCCCGAAAGTCCTTTGACAAACATTGTTCTTTTTCAACTCGCCCATAACGAATATGTTAACAAGAATTATAAAAATGCAGTTGCCTATTATCAACAGGTTGAAGCAAAAAATCTCAACGATGACGAAAAGTCGGAGTTGCATTTTAAGCTGGGTTACAGCTGGCTTATGCTCGACAGTCTGGATCGGGCGCGTATCGAGTTTTACGAAATCAAGGATATTGACAACCCTTTCTCTTCTGCGGCGCTGTATTATTACTCCTACATTGCATTTATGCAGAAAAATTATGTAACAGCCCTTGAGGGTTTTCTTCGCTTAAAGGATGACGAGACTTTTGCCCAGGTAGTGCCGTACTACATTGTGCAATGTTATTATTATCTTGGCAAAGACGATGATTTACTGGCCTATGCTGTTCCCATCATCGATTCGGTAATACCTTCGCGTGAGGCCGAAATAGCTTATCTGATAGGAAATGCCTACTATCGGAAAAATAAATATAAGGAAGCTATCCCGTACTACGAACGCTATTTGTCGAAAGAAAAAAAGCCCGATCGTTACAGCTATTATCAGCCGGCCTATTGTTATTATCAGACAGGCGACTATGCCAAGGCTATTCCTCTGTTCGAGAAGGTAGCTGCCGATAATAGTCTCATCGGGCAAAATGCAAGCTATCATCTGGGGTACTGTTATCTTCGGGATAATGCCAAAGACAAGGCCATGCTGGCATTTTCGGCTTCGGCACAGGCCGATTTCGATCTAAATATTCAGGAAGATGCAGCTTTTAACTATGCTGTCCTTACCCTTGAGCTGGCCAATACGCCCTTCAATAATGCCATTAAGGCGTTGAGCGATTATGTGACTCGTTACCCGCAGTCGCGGCGCCGTGAAGAGGCTTACCAGTATCTCATTACTGCTTGCCTTAATACGCACAATTATCAGGAGGCGCTTAATTACTTGAATAAAATACAAAACAAGGATGCCAAAACGCGAAAAGCTTATCAACGTGCCGCATTTTTCAGAGCACTGGAATTGTTCAATAATCTTGATCTGGATAATGCCGCCAAACAGCTCGAACTTGCCCAGCGTTACAGTTCAAGCGACCCGGTAATTGCTGCCCGAACCCAATACTGGCAGTCCGAAATTCACTATCGCAACAAAGAATTTGACGAAGCACTCGAAGGTTATCTCCAGTTCTACGATACGCCGGCAGCCCGCCAAACCCCCGAATTTGCCGTTGTCCCCTATAATATCGCCTATTGCTATTTTCATAAAAAAAACTACTCGCAGTCACTTCAGTGGTTTCAGCGTTTTACTGACAAACCTGCCGACAATGATCGGTTGGTGGCCGACAGTTACAACCGCATGGGCGATTGCTATTTTGCTTCCGCAAAATATAAAGAGGCCATTTCGGCCTATTCACAGGCTATCCGTAAAGGTGCCGCCGATAAAGATTATGCCATGTTTCAGCGTGCCTTTGCTACCGGCTTGCTGGGCGATCATAAGCAGAAGATTACGCTACTCAACGAACTTATCCGTACCTCGCCTAATTCGGTGTATTACGATGATGCCCTCTATGAAATCGGACAAAGCTATCTGGCATTGCAAAATTCGGGCGAAGCCCAGAAATATTACCGGCAAATCATTTCAAAGTTTCCCCTGAGCAGTTACGTGAAAAAATCGTGGTTGCAGCTGGGACTCATCGACTATAACAATAATCAATACGACTCGGCTATTGTAAAGTATAAAAAAGTTATCGCCGACTATCCCAATACCCCCGAAGCCCGAAGTGCACTCAACGGGATCAGGAATATCTACGTTGAACTCAATCAGGTCGACGAGTTTCTGAAATTGTCCGGTTCGCTGGGGGGCAGCGGAATAGGACAGGCCGAGCAGGATTCGCTTTTGTACTATTCGGCTGAGAATCTGTACACCAAACAAAAATGGACTAAAGCAATTGAGGGGCTGAAAAAGTATCTGCAAACCTTCCCCAGCGGCAATTTCGTTGCCAATGCTCATTTTTACCTGGCCGATTGTTATCTGCGCACCAACATGCCGGCCGAGGCACTTGAACATCTCAACAGCGTTATCGGCATGCCCCGGAACAGTTTTACGGAAATGGCCCTGGTTGCCGCTGCTCAGCTAAATCTCGAAAAGAAAGATTACTATGCTGCGGTTGCGAACTGCGAGTTTCTCGATAGCATTGCCGAGGTGGCCGAAAATAGGCTTGTGGCCCGACAAGGGAAGGCTATCGGATATTATCAGCTCAAACGCTACCAGGAAGCTATCGATGCAGCCCAGTACCTCCTTAATACACCCGGTATTGCTCAGGAAACCGAACGTGTTGCACGTTACGTTCTTGCTAAATCTTACCTTACTTTGGGCGAAGATAGCAAAGCAATGGAACAACTCCGCCGTCTGGCCCGCGATGTCAAAAACAAGGAAGGTGCCGAAGCTAAATATCTGATTGCCGAAAGTTATTTCAAACAGAATCAGCCCGACAAGGCTATGAAAGAAATTTTTAACTTCGTCGACCTTAATACCCCCCATCAATACTGGGTGGCAAAAGCTTATATCCTTCTGGCCAAAATATATTACCAGAAAAATAATGCCTTTCAGGCAATTAAAACGCTCGAAAGCATTATCAATAACTACGATGTTACCGATGATGGCATTATCGATGAAGCTAAACAGCTTAAAGCTACGTACGAAGACCGTTCGAAGACCACTAATAACAAAAGCGTTTCCCTATCTGAGACGAACTAAGTAAATCCAAAAAACATTACAAGGACCGATGGAACAAGTATTTGGCCACATACTATATAACCTCAAAGTACACAGTATAGACTCTATAGGTCGGGAGGATATCTCTTTTTAAAGCATAATGTCTTAACCATTGTTATATGGATACAACAAGATATGGTACTAACCGCAAAGAAAGCAGAGGGCCCAAAAGAATTTTTCTTTGCAGTCCTTGCGCTATTCCTCGGCGTCCGCAGCGGTTGTTAGACCATAAATTAAATTTATTTTCGGATGAGACGATCATGTTGACGCTGTAAACACAACAAACCGATGAAAATAGTACACAACATGCGAGTTCCTTCCGGCCGATGAACAAATAAAAGAACGTTTGTGTAACCAAAAAGAAGTCAGTAATTTAAAGATTATTTACGTATGAAAGTGCCCCAATTTAAAAATACTCACAGGATGAAGCCATCTGTAATGATATATGCCGTTGTGGTGTTGATTGCCGGGAGCTTTTATTTTCATCCCTGTCAGGCGCAGGATATAAAAAAAGATGTTACGGTTGTTAAACCCTACCAGCCGGTGGTACAGGATTTTTCGAAAATCAACCTTATGCCGGTTATTGCCGATACTACGCCCTTTACCATACAATACAACTACCGGATCAACTCCGTCAAGCTTGAAGCGCCCTACAATCCCCGTCCCATTTCCATGGCAAAGCTTGCACAGGAGACTGTACCAGCCGTGCAGAATAACTACATCATGACGGCCATCGGTAATCCATGGTCGCCCTTGCTTGAGGCAAGCTTTAACAGCGGACGGTCGGGCAATAGCAGCTGGGGTTTTCTGTTCCGGCACACTTCGGCCCAGGGTTCGGTACCCCTGCAAAACTCATCTACACGCATCGATGCTCCATGGAAAAATACGCTGGCCGCTTTTCAGGGTAAATATCTGACCAAAAAGACCGCTTGGCAGACCCGACTAAGTTACCAGTCCAATACCTACCAATACTACGGAATCGATCCGGTGGCCGCTCCGTTATACGATGCCGATACCTTCAGACAACACCTGCAGTCCGGTTGGGCTTCTCTCAGCCTATCTTCCCTTAATCCCGACAGCAACCGATTGCTGTACGACGGAGGATTACAGTACCGTTTCATGGCCGATCGTTACGATTATATGGAAAATCAAGTCACACTCAATGCCCGGGTGGGAAAGATGCTTACTGCTTTTTACGGTGGGATCGAATTTAATAATCGATACCTCGGCGCTGCCGGCGAAAACGATTCCTCGTATGTCAACCTCTTTACCCTGCGTCCTTTTGCCGAAAAATCGGGCAAAGAATGGAAAATATCGGGCGGGTTGAATATCACCTCCGACAAACATTTCGGTGGGACTACCCTGTATGTCTTTCCTTTTGCCAGCTTCGACTTTGTGGTGGTACCACGGGTAATGAAAATCAACCTGATATACGACGGTTATGTCGTGTCCAACAGCTATAACCAACTTCTTGAGGAAAATCTGTACATCCGCCCCGGTACCTTCGGCAAAAGCACAAGCTGCAACAGTGCCATCGGTGCTACCCTTGCTGGCATCCTTAACGACGAAATTCATTATAGCCTCAGCGGTAGATATGAAAATGTGAAAAATCAGGTATTTTTTGTCAATGCGGTGGATTCGCCTTTTTACAACTGGTTTGTGCCCGTGTACGACGATGTGGAGGTAATGAAGATGGCTGCCAGTTTTAGCTTTAAAATCAGTTCAAAAGCACAGCTAAACCTTATGGCTCAATACCAGCATTTTGACTTACTACGGCAGAAAAAACCATGGGGCTTGCCGGCGATCACGGCCAGCAGCGCACTGGTATATAATATCCGTAATAAAATAATCTCTACTACACAACTGTATTTTGTGGGTACACGTTATGCGCAGAAGCCTGTCACCGAGGCTACTGTAACTCTAAAACCTTTTGTCAACCTGAATGAAAAAATCGAATATCGATATACCGATAAATTTTCCTTATATTTGGAGTTGAAAAATATTACGGCCTCGAAGTATGCCTATTGGAACCAGTATACCAGCTATCGTTTTCAGGCATTCATGGGGGCAATGTTCTTGTTCTAATGAATTAATTTATTCAACAATCATTTTATAATTACGGATGAGGGGACGCAAAAACAGAACCTGGTTGTGGATGGGATTACTGTGTTTGGGGATATTGTGTGGTACACTGGAATACATGTATCGTTATACCCAACGCCGGACAATGGCTTATATTTATTCCAGCGTGCAGAGCATTCCTGCAAATAAGGTCGCCATTGTTCTGGGTACCAGCAAGTATACAAAAAACAAAACACCTAATCCCTACTTTTACAAGCGTATAGCAGCAGCCGAGCTGCTTTACCGGGCAGGCAAAGTACATTACCTGATCGTTAGTGGCGACAATCTTCACCGTTCGTACAACGAACCGATGATGATGAAAAAGGAACTCAACCGAAGGGGAATACCCGATAGCGTCATCTTTCTCGATTATGCCGGGTTGCGTACCTTCGATTCGGTAATCAGGGGATATAAAATTTTTGGCCAGAGGAGTTACACCATTGTCTCCCAGCGTTTTCAGCTTGAGAGGGCGGTATATATTGCTCACCGCTTTGGCATAGGAGCCATTGGATTTGAAGCCGATGGGGTAGACGAACCCTCGCACTGGCTTATGGTTGTGCGCGAATATTTTGCCCGCGCATTGATGTACTGGGATATCTTCACAAACCGCCAACCCCGTTTTCTGGGACCAGCAGTCGAAATTCCCTGAGTTTATCCCTTTTTCTGCCGGTTGACTATGGTCCGTACAAAGTCAACGAACAAGGGGTGTGGCGCTAAAACCGTACTCTGATATTCGGGGTGAAACTGTACCCCCACAAACCACGGATGCGAAGGTATTTCAACTATTTCTACCAAATTGCTATCGGGGTTAATGCCCACAGCATGCATGCCGGCTTTTTCAAAATCAGGCAGGTATTCGTTGTTGAACTCAAACCGGTGCCGATGACGTTCGGAGATATGCGTGGTTCCATAAGCCTTATGGGCACGGCTGCCTTTTTTTATTACGCACGGATATGCGCCCAGTCGCATTGTTCCGCCTTTTTCGGTTACCCCTTTCTGGCTTTCCATCAGGTCAATCACCGGATGTTCGGTACTTCGTACCATCTCGGTCGAATGTGCATCGGCCCAACCTATCACGTTACGGGCAAACTCGATGACCGCACATTGCATCCCCAGACAGATACCAAAAAAAGGTATCTGATGCTCACGCGCATATTTTACCGACAAAATTTTTCCTTCTATCCCCCGGTCGCCAAAGCCCGGTGCTACTATTATGCCTTCCATGCCTCCCAGTAGGCTGTCGATGGTCTGATCGGTAATCTTTTCCGAATGTATACATGTAAGGTCTACCTTGCAATCATTTACTGCACCAGCATGCTGCAACGACTCAATTATGGATTTGTAGGAGTCTTTCAATTCAACATACTTGCCCACCAGCGCTACTCGTACGCAATGTTTGGGATTTTTCAGCTTATCGAGAAACTCGATCCATTTGGCCAAATCGGGTTCTTGGCCTTCCTTGAGGTTGAGCTTTCTGAGGACAGTAAGATCGAGTTTTTCCTTGAGCATCATCAGGGGTACTTCGTAGATGGTACTCACATCGATCGATTGCACTACTGCATCGAGCTCTACATTGCAAAACAGAGCAACTTTCTTGCGTATGTCTTGAGTGAGTTCGTGTTCGGTCCGCAACACCAAAATATCGGGCTGAATCCCGTTTTCGAGCAAAATTTTAACGCTGTGCTGCGTAGGTTTGGTTTTTAGTTCGCCCGAGGCCGAAAGATAGGGCACCAGCGTCAGATGGATGACAAGGGCATTGGTCGGTCCCAGCTCCCACTTCAGCTGACGAACAGCTTCGATATAGGGCAATGATTCTATGTCGCCCACGGTACCGCCTATTTCGGTGATAACGACATCGTACTTAAAACGCGACCCCAGCAGTTTTATCCTGCGCTTGATTTCATCGGTAATGTGTGGGATGACCTGTACGGTTTTGCCCAGATAATCACCGCGCCGCTCCTTAGTGATGACCGTCTGATAAATTTTTCCGGTAGTAACGTTATTGGCCTGTGAAGTAGGAACTCCCAAAAAACGTTCGTAGTGACCCAAGTCCAGGTCGGTCTCTGCCCCGTCGTTGGTGACATAGCATTCGCCATGCTCATAGGGATTGAGCGTCCCCGGGTCTACATTGATGTAAGGATCGAGTTTCTGAATGGTTACCGAATAACCCCGCGACTGAAGCAGTTTGGCCAGTGATGCTGAGATGATTCCCTTGCCCAACGACGAGGTTACCCCTCCCGTGACAAAAATATATTTCGTATTGCTTGCCCCTGTACTCATGATGATCGATCTTTGCCTTTTAATCGTTTACCATGTTCTCGATGATGCGAATTTTCTCCTCAAGTACTTTTATCTCTTCCTTGGCACTATCGATTTTTTGCTGAACTTCCCGGATCATGGCCTCGGCATTCTTGGTTTTGGCAAAAAATCCAATATTATTTTCCCACAGCACAATATCGCTTTCGAGCTTTTTCAGACGGGAAATGAGCCGGTCGCGTTCACGGTTAAGCTGCGACTCACTTTTTCTTTGCGCCACCTGTTCAATCTTCGATTTAAACTTCTCGATCCGACGCTTGCCATCATCCATCCGTAGTCCTTCGAACAGACGGTCGATAGCCTTCTTGTAACGCTGTTGAACCTCTTGTTTGTTTTTAAGGGGAACAAATCCTATTTCGGACCACCGGCGCTGAAATTCCTTTAGCTTGTTAAAATTGACTTCGGCATCGCTATCGAACTGATAGTTTTCGATTTCTTCGATCAAGGCCAGCTTGGCTTTGAGATTATCCTCGTATTTTGAATCAATCTGCGCAAAATAGGCAGCCTTGTTGTTGAAAAACGTGTCGCAGGCGGCACGAAAACGCTTCCATATCTGATCGCTGTACTTGCGTGGAACAGGCCCTATTTCCTTCCAGCGTTTCTGAATGTTGATAAGATCCTCGGTGGTCTTTTTCCATTCGGTACTGTCTTTCAGAGCCTCGGCCTGAACGCACAGATCGAGCTTGAGTTGCAGATTGTTGTTCTGTTCTTCCTTAATCTTGTTGTAATAAGCCCGTTTATGGGCAAAAAATTCATCACAGGCCTTGCGGAAACGCTCGTATATTTTGTTGTTATCCTTTTTGGGAGCAAAACCAATAGTACGCCATACCTTTTGAATCTCTACAATCTCCTGGGTGCGTTCTTCCCACTCCTTCATGTGCTGGGGCAGATTTTGCAACATGGCTTCTACCTTCTCGCAGAGCACAGTCTTGGCTTCCAGATTTTTCAACTGCGAAGCCTTAAGGTTGTCGTAGTACTCCTGATGACGTTTGTTGATTTTTGCGGTTATTTCCTTAAACCGGTTCCATATTTCGGCACGGTTTTCGACGGGTACGGGACCAATTTCGCGCCACTTGTTGTGATATTCTTGCAGCATTTTAAAGGCCTTGACAGCCGAAGGTTCGAGCAGCAATGCCTCGGCCTGCTCGCATAGCTCGATCTTGGCCTCCAAATTCTTTTTCAGGTCTAAGTCGCGTAGCTCCTTGTTGATCTTTATGTAGTCGTAAAATTTTTCGACATAGTAATTATAACTTTCCCACAGATTGCTGACCTCGTGTTGGGGCACCGGACCTACCGAACGCCATTGTTTCTGCAGCTCTCTGAACTGATGGAAGGTTTCGTTGAGCGACTCGGTAGTGTTGGTAAGAGCCTTGATTTGTTCAATAATCTCACGCTTGATGCGTAGGTTCTCCATCTTCTCGGCCTCGGCCTTACGGGTATATTCGGCCTTAGCCTCCTTGTATTCCGTCAGAAGGGCTTTCAGCTTTTCTTCCAGTCCGTCGGGCTGGGGTTTGAAGTCTTCGGGGTTACCCCCTTCGTCGAGAAATTGCTTGCGTAAACGCTCAAGTTCCGACTTGTGTTTTTTGTAAAATTGTATTTTTATGTTTTCGATATCGACACGGATGGCTTCGACCTGACCCTCTTTTACCAGCTTTTCGGCTGTGGCTACCAGTTCTTCTTTCGAAAGCTGGCTGTAGTCAGTGGCTTCGCGCAGAATTTCCTCGTCAATTTCTTCATCGGCCAGTTCCTCGGGCACCGCCACATCTTCGGGCAGTATCACATGTTCGTGGGCATACTGGGACTCGTCCTCTTCCATAGCAATAGTGGCTTCGGCAGCCACTTCTTCACCGGCCGGTAATACCGTTGGGGCTTCCTGCGTATGACCGGCTATTGCTTCTGCATTGCCGGTTTGTTCATTCTGAACAGTATTCACATGGGTAGGTTCCATACACTAAATATTGTATTTTTTGAAGGTACGAAAATAGATATTTAGCCCTTAATTCTCAAAGGTTTTTTAAAAAAAGTGCACTCTCATCTGCCGTGATATCGGAAAACGTGAAAGGCCTGCAATCGTGGAGCGCTTTTGGGGACGCCGGTGGGTTCGTCCGGCCGATCTGTAAGCACACGAGGCATGAGTAGTGGAGCTGGCGGGATTCGAACCCGCGTCCAAACAAGAAACAGAAACGCTTTCTACATGCTTAGCCAATTCTTGATTTTCGTGCGGAAACTGGCAATTGGCAGCCTATTTCCACCTTAGTCCTGCAATTCTGACCGACCCGTCAGGACACCAGGCCGGCGAGCCCAAACTCACGAGCGCCGCTTGACCAACGAGCGTCGGGCTTGCTCATTGAGCGACGTCTTGTCCCCTGCACCTTGGCAAGGGATAAGCCCATCTACTATACTTCGATTAGGCTGCAAGAGCGTAGTTATATTCGCCTTTTATTCTTTGCAACCCTGGTTAAGGCCGTTGTTGCCTGGGCCTGCATGCTTACATTTCCATTTGCCTTGCTGTCAAAACCAGTCAGCCCCGCATTGGTTATTTCTCTGCAAATCTCGTGCAAAGATACAACAAATCAAAGAACAATTTGCATCCCTCCCCCAAAACTTCGCCCCAACTACACCCTTCAGACTTACCTTATTGCTAACTGCCTTTACTCCCAATTCCCCATAGCACAACCCCTACCAACGACATCTCTGTACATTATGCTCATATGCAATCAGTTGATAAAAAATTAAATTTTTTTATCAAAAAATTTTTAAACGACAGAACCTGTCGTTTTGGCGGGGTAGTTTTGGGGAGGTGAAAAACTAAAAAATGAGACAGGTTTTACTAATAAATTTGTTGATAATGGTATAAATGAAGGAATTTTTTTTAATTTAGGATAGGATTTATAAATGTGTTTTTTTTTGAATATTATAGGCACATGCGAGTTTCATTTGGTCGAGATGCTAATCAAAGAAAGGCAGTATAACCAGATTGAAGTCAGTAACTTAAAAATTAGGTTAAGATGAAATTTTTAGCTCATTCAAAAAATGCATTTGGAGAAGATCATTGGCTGGATAGTCATTTAATAAATGTTGCAAATCAAATGGTTTCATGGGCTAATAATTCTGAATTTAATAAAATTTTTAAGATAACCGGCCTCTTACACGATTTTGGCAAATACCAGTCCGAATTTCAGCGCTATTTACTTGAAGGTGGCCGGAGGGGAAGTGTACCACACGCCAGTTGGGGAGCAGCTATGGCAAAAAAATACAAATTGTACGAAGCTGCTTTTGCCATTGATGGTCATCATAAGGGTTTACCCAATTTTGCTGATTTAAAAGATGATATAAAAGAAATTGAAGCTAATGACAAATTTTCGGAAGTAACTAAATACTTTTTTGAGGATGTAAAAATCAATGAAGATGAACTGAATATTTTACTTCAATTAAATGATACAGAAAGAGATTTGTTTATTAGGTACCTGTTTAGTGCATTAACCGATGCCGATTGGCTTGATACAGAGCAACACTTTAGTCCAGAAAAAACAGAACACAGAAAAGCACCAATTTTTAATGCTGAGGAATTAATTAAAAAACTTGAACTTGAAATTCAAAATAAAAGCAAAGAAGGTTATATAAACATTTTAAGAAATAAGGTTAGAGAATATGCTATATCAGAAGCAAATGGACCAACAGGCTTTTACTCTATGACTTTGCCTACCGGTATGGGAAAAACTTTAGCATCGATGAGTTGGGCATTGTATCATGCAAAAGAGAATAATCTTAACCGGATAATTATTGTTTTGCCTTTTATTAGTATTATAGATCAAACGGCAAATGAGTTGAAGAGAATATTTGGTGAGGAGTGGGTACTGGAACATCACTCAGGATATAATGAAGACGAAGAAATAAATAAGCAGATATCCCAAGAAACAGAAGATATTGAATCATACCAAAAACGTCTGGCTACAGAAAACTGGGATTATCCAATCATTGTGACAACCTCTGTTCAGTTTTTTGAATCGTTATTTAGCAATAAGCCTTCAAAGTGCAGGAAAGTACATAATATTGCCAATGCTGTGGTTATTTTTGATGAAGTTCAAACTCTTCCAAAAGAACTAGTAATTCCAACCTTAACCATGCTGAAAGACGTTCAAAAAATAATGAATACATCATTCTTGTTTTGTACTGCTACTCAACCAGCATTTGAAAAAACTGAAAAATTCAATGGAATTGAGAATATCAAACCTTTGGTAGAAAACCCCGAGCAAATATTTAACGCAACTAAAAGAGTGAATTATTATGCGGTAAACAATTATAACCCTGTTAGTATTTCTGAACTTGTTGAAAGAGTAGCAGAAAAGGATACCTCTGTTTTATGTATTTTTAATGCCAAAGCGCAAACATTATCATTTTTTAAAGAATTAAAAAATGCAGCAACTTGTCGTTTATTCCATTTATCTACAGGAATGTATCCTGCTCATCGTAAAAGAGTGATTGAAACCATTCGTGAATGTTTGAAAAATAAAGAAAAAATTATTGTTGCTTCTACACAGTTAATCGAAGCCGGAGTAGATTTTGATTTTCCTTGTGTCTTCAGAGAAATTGCTCCTCTCGAATCAATTATTCAATCAGCAGGTAGATGTAATCGTGAAGGAAAGATGGGAAAACCTGGTGAAGTTTATATTTTTTCACTACAGGATGGTATATTCCCTGATAAGCAATATCGTTCACTCGCTGAATTTGCCCTTTCACTTTATAAGGAAAAAGAAGAATCGTTGTTTGAACACAATTTTTTTACAGAATACTATCGAAAAGTATTTAATTTATTTATTCCTGAAGATAAGCATCAGATTGTTAATCATAGAAAAGAGCTAGATTTTGTTACTGTGGCTGATGCATACCGGTTGATAGATGACAATACCAAACCTTTGTTTATTTTACAATCGATAAAAAAAGAAAGCCGACCTCTTTATGAAAGTATACGTCATAAGCCTCTGCTTTCAAGGGAAGATTTCAGGGCAATGCAACAATATTCTGTGCAGGTTTATGACAATTTTTTCAAAAAAAATATAGATAAAATAGGGCAGGAACCTCAAGGTTATTGGATTTGGTATGGCGATTATGATGAGGGATTTGGCATAAGTACAGATAATTCATTACTTATTGTTTAAACAACTTAAATTTATATATATGTTAGACAATGAAATAGTAAGAGTAAAGGTATCGGGTGATTTTGCTTGTTTTACCCGACCCGATTTGAAGGTAGAGCGCATGACCTACCCATGTATGACTCCATCGGCAGCTCGGGGAATTCTCGATTCTATTCTATGGAAACCCGAATTCCAGTGGTGGATTCATAGAATCTTGGTTTTAAAGCCAATAAAATTTGCCTCCATAAGGCGCAATGAAATTAATTCTAAGCAAGGTAAAACGCCAATAATTATTGAAGATAAAAGAGCTCAACGAAATAGCATTGTTTTAAAAGAGGTTGAATATATTATTGAAGCTTCGGTTTATCAAAAAGAATTCGACGAAAAAAACCCACCGAAAAAATATGCTGAAATGTTTAAGCGCAGGGTCAGGAAAGGACAATGCTGGCGCAGGCCATATCTCGGGACACGTGAATTTGCGGCAGAATTTTTCGAACCCGTCGGTAACGAAGCGCCTATCAATGAAACTATTCCAATAGGTAGTATGTTGTTTGATATCTTTTATGATGAAAAAGGAAATCCATCTCCAGTATTTTTCTACGATGTGGCTATAGTTAATGGAATTCTTGAATGTCCGAGGGAAGAAAATGAGAAAATGATGCAATCTGCTCATTTTCGCCCCCCACTTGATAGTGAAACTTCAGCAGTTATTTATGAATTTAACAAAAATGAAGAAAAGGAGGATGAATTATGATAAGAGAATTGGTTGAATTTGGCAAAAGTATACGTACTAGCCACGATGCCATTAAACAAGAGCCAATAGATATCGATTTGGTCATAAACGAGGATGGATCATTTATTCAATTTTCTGTAATTGAAAGAATTATAAGACCTGCAGAAGCAATCACAGCTAAGAAAGGGAAAGCACGTTTATTACTTGATAAATCAGAAGAAGTACTTTGTTATACAAACAACGAGTTTCTAAATAAAAAAAATAAATTAATTAAAGAGGGAATAAGTGAAGAAGAAGCCAATGTAAAAGCATTTGAAGAGGCTCAAAAGGCAGTTCAATTTAAGCATGATCTTTTTCTCGCTAAGCTTAATGAATACAAGGACTTAGCAATACTGAAACCAGTTTTCAACTTTTATTATCATAATAAAGAAAATGGCATTGATAAAGCACTCAAGGAATTTGAAAATCAGGTGCCAGAAAAAGACCGTACCGGAAATATTGCTTTTAGAGTAAATGATATGAGAATTCATGAACAACAGACAGTATATGATGCCATAATCGAACATTATGAAAAAAATCAAACAGAAAAGTTAAACAAAGAGAAAAAGAAATGTTCTATCTGTGGAAAATCAGAATTTCCTATAATTGAAGGGCCTCATGGAATGATAAAAAAAGTTCCTGCAGGGCAAACTTCTGGATGTGCATTGGTTTCTTATAATGAAGATGCTTACGAATCATATAATTTATCACGTAATTTAAATTCGTCAATATGCACTAATTGCGCAAAAAATTATGTAGAAGGTTTGAATTATTTGATGACAAACGGAAATGAAAAAGTAGTAGAAAATAAAAAAGGAAAAGCAGAAAAAAAATTTATTTATAGCAATCGAAAAAACTTAGGGAGTGATACTGCTGTTGTTTTTTGGACTCGTAAAGCCGAAAATCTTAAGGTAACTGATTATTTCGACAAACCCAATCCTGGAGAGGTGGCTAATTTAATAGAATCTGTTGCCAATGAAAAAGTTAATCGTTCATTAAATTTTGAGTCAAATAAATTTTATTCTATTACTTTATCTGGAGTTGCTTCCCGTATTGCTATCAGAGATTGGATTGAGA
>Ga0315298_1006638_pt1 | contig 15705 bp, 13 predicted proteins | sample WHS_1_MG_FD_203077 | JGI IMG/M metagenome (GOLD analysis project Ga0315298, IMG submission 203077) | Extremophilic microbial mat communities from Washburn Hot Springs, YNP, Wyoming, USA - WHS_1_MG | ecosystem: Environmental > Aquatic > Thermal springs > Hot (42-90C) | place: USA: Wyoming... | reverse complement strand
AAAAAGCGCAAGAGGTCCTCTCTTACGGCAGGAGCTATATTGTACTCGTCCAAGCAATGGGCGGCGGTGGCGACAATGATCCCTTCTACCCCGCTCTGGCGCATTGTTTCCACGAGTTCCAACTCCCGTTCCGGTTCGCCATAGCTACACCCTAAAAAGAGGTAATATCCTTGCTGACTCAGATGAAACTCGATGGAACGGATGATGCGGAGCCAAAAAACGTTGTGGAGCTGCGAAACAATAAAACCAACAACACGAAGCCTCTGGGTCCTTAGAGCAGAAGCAATAGGGTTTTTCCGATAACTGATGGCTTTGATGGCTTCCAGTACCCTTTTTTCTGTCTCGGGTAACACTGGACGGGTCTTATTCAACACATGAGATACTGTGGAGGGAGACACACCGGCCAGCTTCGCTACATCACGTATTGTTGGTCTCTTTTTATTCTCGTTCACTATCTTGCCTCACTTAGAAAAACGTTTGCGCAACTTTTTGCCTACATTTTAAGATGAAACCAACAATTCGTCAATGGGGGTGAGCAAATTTTTGTAGATCGACCAGAGTCTCGTTCACAGTACTTATTTATCTTGAAACAGGATATGTCTCGGTTCACAGAGATCTGCAACAGACGAGGCAGACAAAAAGGAAGAGAGACCCGTATCCTAACTCCAAAGAGTAAAGACCACAGAGAAAGGAGACCCCTGCACCCATGGTGGAAAGAAGGTCTATCCTGTTTTTCTGGATCCTCACTGCACCCTGAGGTCCTCTTTGGGTACTCCTCCTTGGCGAAACTTGCCAAAATTCATGGACTCTCCAAGAAAGCGAAAATGCACCTTTAGGTTTTGGACTTTGCCAGGAACCACTCTGTCTCTGTGGTCTGTAAAAGATAAGGGATTACCCGGAGCACCTCCTGACGGTCGCAAGGAGTTCAATCCCCGAAACCTGAAAAGTCTTGAGGATCGTTCCAAAAGACCCAAAAGAGTCGGCAAACCCAAGTGGACTCCAGAGCTTGCTGAAACGGGTTCGAAAACTCAAAGAAGTGTACCCCTTCCTGGGGAAGAAGAGGAAAGTCCTGAGAGAAGAAGGAGCCCGCGGAATCCTCTTCCTCTGTACCAGGGCCACCGCAGGATTGGCTGGGGAATTTTTGGAAGAGCTCCTGAAAGAAAAACCCCTTTCCTGTGAGAGGTATTCAGGTGGATGGAGGGGGTGGGTTCTACGGAAAATTCGAGGGAGGCCTGCAAGGAGTATGGCCTCAAGCTCTTTGTCCTTCCTCCCCATTCCCCCAAGCTCAATGAGTGGTGGAACGATTGAATTGAACTTTCCGGGAAGATTCTCCGCCTGCTGTGACAATGCCATTGACCTTGAAACCATAAGGAACCGCCTCAAAAGGAGGGAGGTGTACAATCGGAGAAGACCACAATGGAGCTTGGGGAGAGGAACCCTGGGAGTACCTGAGAGACACTGGACTTGTTGAGTGTCCCACATGATGTGGACCCATACACGGCTGCAAAAACTGGTGTTCATTTGGTATAATATACCGTCGTTTACAGGGGGGAGTGCGGTGGAAAGCATTGGGCTTCTTGTACAGCGCCGGACTCGTCAAGAAAGACGCTTCCGTTTGCTCCTTTTCCTTCCTACTATTGTCTTTTTGATTCTCATGGTCATTTTCCCTCTGGTATACTCGGTCGACATCAGCTTTTACGATTATGTCCGAGGGAGAGAGCCCCGCTTTGTGGGAGGTGGCAACTATGCACAGCTTTTCCGAAGCGAGCAGTTTTGGCTTGTCACCTGGGTGACACTTCGCATCACTTTGACTTGCCTTGCGATTGAAATGGGCCTTGGACTCCTTTTGGGTTTTGCTCTGAGTCAGAGGATTCCTGGCATGGGGGTTTTCCGTCTTTTAATCTTTCTCCCTATGATGCTGGCGCCTCTTGTGGCCGGTCTTTTCTGGCGTTTGCTTCTTGACCAGACTTTTGGATTGGTCAATTTTTTCCTGGAACGGCTGGGTTTTGGGGCGGTGGAATGGCTTACTGACCCCCGCTTTGCCATATGGGGTATCATTATCACCGACGTGTGGCAGTGGACACCTTTTGTGGTACTCCTCGTACTTGCTGGTCTTGGAACAATTCCTCAGGAACTCCAAGAGGCAGCTACTCTTGATCGAGCAAGCTCTTGGATGCGCTTCAAGCATATTTACCTTCCCTATCTTCGAATGCCTATTCTCCTTGCCGTGCTTTTCCGGTCCATCGATACTCTGAAAATGTTTGACGTTCCCTATATCCTCACCGGTGGAGGCCCTGGGGATCTCACGACCACTCTTTCACTTCTTGGTTACCGAAATCTCTTTTCGTTTTTCAAGGTAGGGGTGGCTTCGGCGATCTCCTGGTTTGTAGTGATCGTCGTCAACGTACTGGTCAACATCCTGTTGAAAATTCTGAGTCCTCGGAAGAGGGTTCCCCAGGAAATGGTCGATACTGGGTTGTGAGGGGTGAATATGCACGAGGAAACAAAAATACTCCTAAAGCGAACGGTTTTCCTCGTTATCGCGCTTGCCATTACCGTGGCATTCATGTTTCCTTTAGGGTGGGTAGTGCTTTCTTCCCTGAAAACACGTCTTGAGATATTTGTTCTCCCTCCTAAGTGGATTTTTTCCCCTACCTTCCAAAACTATCGAGACATATTGAATTCTGACTTCATGTACCAGCTTAAGAACAGTCTTCTTGTGGCGGCGATTTCTACCGGCGTATCCTTAGTCTTTGGAAGTCTCACGGCCTATGGTTTTTCCCGCTATCCTATTCGGGGAAGCGACAATATCCTCTTTTGGATTCTTTCTCTGCGCATGTTGCCACCCATTGCCGTAGTGATCCCCTTTTATCTCCTCTTTCGTTCTCTGGGGCTTTTGGACACTGCCATCGCTTTAGTTCTTGTATACTGTATCTTTAACATATCCTTTGCCATATGGGTTCTCAAGGGTTTTTTCGACGAGATTCCCATAGAGCTTGAGGAAGCGGCAAAACTTGACGGCTATTCGCCCATGCAGGTTTTCTGGCGGGTCAGTCTCCCCCTTGTGCGGCCGGGCTTGGCTACAACTGCAATCTTCTGCCTTATTCAGTCGCTCAACGAATTCCTCGTAGCTCTTACGCTTACTACAAGAAGAGCGGTTACTGCTCCGGTGGGGCTGGCCAAGCTCCAGACCTTCCTTGGTACCGACTGGGGCAGGATTTCGGCGGCGGCGGTAATCTTCATGATTCCCGTAGTGGTGTTCACGATCTTTGTCCGGAACGAGCTCATTCGGGGAATGAGCTTTGGACGAATGCGGTGAAAAATCATGGCTACTTTGGTTCTTGAAAAACTCAATCTCTGGTATGGAAAGCACACCCACGCCGTTCGTGATGTGGACTTAGTGGTTGAAGACGGGGAACTTTGCGTGTTTCTTGGACCTTCGGGATGTGGAAAAACTTCTACCTTGCGGATGATTGCTGGTTTTGTCAAGCCAACCTCTGGAAGAATCTATCTTGATGGAGAGGTGATCAACGACCTCTATCCCGGAGACCGGAATGTGGCTATGATTTTTCAGAGTTACGCTCTCTACCCTCACCTCACGGTGAGAAAGCAACTTGCTTTTCCCCTGGAGGCAAAAAGGATTTCTCGCCAGGAAATCGATAAGCGTGTAGAGGAAATAGCCCATTTCCTCCATATGGAGGACTTTCTTGATCGATATCCTCAAGAACTTTCAGCGGGGCAAAGGCAACGTGTAGCCATGGGACGGGCTTTGATTCGGAAGCCACGCCTTTTCTTGATGGATGAGCCCCTGAGCCAGCTTGATGCCCGCTTGCGGGTGGAAATGCGGGCCAGCCTCAGAAAGCTTCAGCAGGAGTTGAAAATCACGACGATTTATGTCACCCACGATCAGACGGAGGCCCAGGGGTTGGCAGACAAGATTATGGTGATGCATCTTGGGAGAGTGCAGCAGGTAGGTAAGCCTATCGAGGTTTATGAGAATCCGACAAATCTCTTTGTGGCTGGTTTTATCGGAATGCCGGCCATGAACTTCCTGCGAGGGGTTTTCGTGAAGGGAGAACGGATGGAGTTTCGGGGAAACGGGGCATGCATCATTCTCTCCAAAACACTTGGTGAGAGGGTCACCCTTCTCCCTCAGAAAGAGGTTATCGTCGGAATTCGACCAGAACACCTCTCACTTTCTAAGCCGAACCGGGAGGAAAACGTCCTACAAGGAGAGGTCTACGTCGTAGAGCCTCAAAGTAACGAGTACATTATTGACCTCAGGGTAGGTGAAGAGGTGGTAAAAGCGAGGGTGGAAAAGCGGGAGCTCCCTGCTCTTCCCAGAACTGGGGAGGTCCTTCGTGTCTTTTTTGAAGATCAATATTGTTACGTTTTCGACCCTGAAGGTGAGAAGCGACTTCTTTGAGGGAGAGACGTGTCTGAGATTCGTCTTGAGGGGATAAGGGTTCGTTACGGGAAAAATGTAGTCCTGAAAGACGTGAGCTTTGCAGTAGGGGAAGGGTCGCTTTGCGTGATCACCGGCCCCTCAGGCTGCGGAAAGACTACGGTCTTGCGGGTCATTGCTGGGCTGACAAAGCCTGAAAAGGGTATGGTGTATATTGGGGGTCGACCAGCAAATCATCTCTCTCCAGGTGAGCGGGATATAGCTATGTGTTTTCAAACCTTTGCTCTCTATCCCCATATGACTGTTCGAGAGAATTGGATGTTCCCCCTGTATGCGGAGAGGATTTCTCCCCAGGAAATGCAAAAAAGAATTGAAGAGGTCACCGAGCTTCTCCATATGGAATTTCTCCTTAATCGTTATCCAGGGCAACTCTCAGGGGGACAGCAGCAACGGGTAGCGTTGGGAAGGGCTCTGGTGCGTCGACCGAGGATCTATCTCCTTGACGAACCACTGGGAAATCTCGACGCAAAACTTCGAGTGGAGATGCGAGCCGAAATTCGGAAAATTCAGGAGACCCTGGGTATAACTACGGTGTACGTCACCCATGACCAAACAGAGGCCCAGGCAGTGGCTGATACTATGGTGGTCATGGACTTTGGGGAAGTGAAACAGGTGGGGACACCGGAAGAGGTCTACGAAAAGCCGACAAATCTCTTTGTGGCCGGATTCATTGGAACACCGCGGATGAACTTCTTCCCTTTCGAAATACGGGAGGAAGGGGAAAAGATGTACCTTATTGCCCCCTTCGTTTCCCTGCTTCTTGGGAACGAGAAGTCGGTTTTGTTCCGTAAGGGGAATTTTTCCTCCGTCATCCTTGGAGTTCGTCCAGAAAACGTGCTTCTTTCCCCCATTCCTCAAGAAAGCTCTTTTCTGGCAACGCTTGAGGTCATCGAACCACAGAGCAACGAGTATATCTTCACCCTGAACGCACAGGGTACTACCTTTAAGGCTCGTCTGCGCCGCAGCGTTCTTGAGTTCGCCCCGGAGGTGGGGCATAGGATTTGGGTCCGTTTTGACGAAGAATTTTGGCATCTTTTCGATCCTAAAACCGAAAGACGCATCGAGGGGAGGTGAGAAATAAAACCTTCTTGTTTTGCAGAAAGAATGAGAAAGTTAACAAACTTGAAAGGAGGAGGATAACATGAAGAGGTGGATATGGTGTGTAATGGTGGTTGCGTTCCTTTTGAGTTTCAGTGCTTGGGCGGAGGAAGTGACTTTGCGAATCTTGAGTCTTCCCTGGCCGCAGACACCGGTTGAGCAGCGTCTGGCGAACGAAATTTTTACGCAGAAAACTGGCATCAAGGTCATCATTGAAAGCCCACCCTACCAATTTGTGGAGTACAAGATTCGAGAAATCATAGACAGCAAGAGTGATGAGTACGACCTCTTTGAATACGACAGCCAGTGGATTGGAGAGATGGTTCTCGCCGGAGGGCTGGAACGCTTGGACACTCCTGAGTATCTCCTTTCCCCGGGGGGTACCATAAACTTCGAGAAGGACTTTATCCAGGGCTTCGCCACTTACATCGGGAAATTCCCTACTTTGGGAGACGATGCTCTGCTTCCGGGGGAGGCCTGGAAGAAGTATGCCGATGCTCCACTTTACGGTCTTCCCTGGACCTGTGGCGGCCTTCTCTTCAGTTACCGCAAAGATCTCTATCAAGAAGCCGGTATCCCCGGGCCTCCCGACACGTGGTACGAAATGCTTGAGTATGCTAAGAAACTCACTGTTGATGTTGATGGGGACGGGAAGGCCGATCGCTACGGTATGGCCTGGTACGCGACTCGTCTGAGCGACGGCATAACCCAGCAGTGGCTTCCCTTTCACTTTTCCTTTGGTGCCGAGCTCTGGGATCCCACTACCTGGACTGCTCAAGGAATTATTAACTCTGACCGGGCGGTCGAAGCTTTGCAGTTTTTTGTGGACTTTAACCTGAAACACAAGGTTGTAGATCCGGCAACGGCGAACTGGTTTGTGGACGAAATCATGAATGCTGCAACACAGGACAAGTGTGCCATGTGGTTCACCTGGGTGAGTTTTGCCAACGTGGCTGATAATCCTGCACTTTCAAAAACCGCCGGGAAATGGGGTTATAGCGTTATGCCAGGATACAAAGACCCCCAGACCGGACAGATTCGTCGAGCTTCCACCTTTGGTTCCCAGGGAATTGGTATCAATGCTTTTTCCAAGCATAAAAAAGAAGCCTGGATGTATCTTGAGTGGTTGAAATCTTATGAGATCGAGAAAATGCTTGTTGATGACCCCACTGCCGGATATGCCAGCGCCCGGGTGGACCTTATTGACTACCAGAAGCAGTTTGAACCGAAGTGGGCTTCCATTCGCACCATTGTTGAAGGCATCGCCCGAGATGTATGGACCTGGCCGGAATATGCGGAACTCCTCGATATTCAGCAGCGAGAGATCAACCTTGCCTATATCGGTAAGAAGACCCCCAAGGAGGCTCTCGATAACATCGCCCTTTTACAGCAACAAGTTCTTGACACAAGTCCCAATAATCCGAAGAGCAAATAGAACCCGGGAGGGGGAGGAGCACTTTACTCCTCCCCCTTCTTTTCTCTGATTAAGGAGGAAGAGATATGTCAGACAGAGTACGAGTGGGAATCATTGGGTCGCGTTTTGAGGCGGAAATCCATGCTGTTTCTTTTCAGAAAATCCCCCACGTTGCAGAGGTCATGGCGGTTGCTTCTCCCACCCCAGGACATGCAGAGAGTTTTTCACATCGCTTCAAAATTCCTCGTTTCTACACCGATTATCGCAAAATGCTTGAAGATAAAGATATAGACCTTATCACCATCTGTGCTCCCAACTATCTCCATGCTCAGATGACGGTAGACGCTGCCCAGAGTGGAAAACATGTGGTGTGTGAAAAGCCCTTGTGCATGAATCTCGAGGAAGCCGACAGAATGATTACAGCATGTCGGGATAACAAGGTTTTTCTTTTTTATGCTGAGGAACTCTGCTTTGCTCCTAAGTATGTCCGGGCTAAGGAACTCGTCGACGAAGGAGCCTTGGGGAAGGTGTACCTTGTCAAGCAGAGTGAGAAGCACTTTGGCCCCCATTCGGATTGGTTCTGGGATGTGAAGCGTTCCGGAGGCGGTGTCCTTATGGATATGGGGTGCCATGGGATTGAATTCGCCAGGTTCGTTTTGGGAAAACCCAAAGTACAAAGCGTCGTTGCTCATCTTGGTACCTACGTCCACGGGGACAAGACGAAGGGAGATGACGAAGCGATAACTATTGTGGAGTTTGAAAATGGTGCCTACGCCGTCATTGAGAATAGTTGGGCAAAACGAGGGGGAATGGACGATCGAGCAGAAATCTATGGTGAGGGAGGAGTGACCTATGCTGTCCTCCATATGGGGATTTCCCTTGTAACCTACAGTGAGTATGGCTACGGCTACGCGGTGGAAAAGGCCCCTACAACTAAGGGCTGGACCTTCACGGTGTACGAGGAGCTCTGGAACTATGGTTTCCCTCAGGAGATGGAACACTTTGCCCGCTGTGTTATGGGTCTTGAAAAGCCAAGGGAAACAGGAGAGGACGGAAAGGCGGTTCTTGAGATTATCTGTGCAGCCTATGCTTCGGCCGGGATGGGGAAAAGGATTACTTTTCCTTTCGATGCCCGAGGAGTGCAGAAACCTGTCGATTTCTGGCTGAAGAAGAAATGGTGAAGCCACGTATTGTCCTTTTAGGGAAAAGAGAGGTCGCAGACCTTCACGAGGCGTCTTGTCATATTCTCTCCCAGATAGGCGTTGTGGTGCCCGATGAGGAAATTGTTTCCCTTCTTCTGTCTCATGGAGCGGAAAAGAAAAACGGTCGTCTCCTCCTCTCTCAGAGTTTGGTGGAATGGGCTCTGGCCAGGGTGGGGAAGGGATTCCGTCTCTATGGAAGAGATGGGAAAAGGTCTGTTGGCTTTCGACAGGGGGAGATGGTTTTTTGTTCCTCTCCAGGGCAATTTGCCTGGTTTGAAAATGGGGTGCGTCGCGAACCTCAAAAAGAGGATCTTTATCAGGCGATCCATCTTGCCCATCACCTTCCCCATATTGACGTTGTGGGTGGTGTGGCCATGCCCTCTTCGTATCCTCCAGCAAAGAGGGAAGTCTACATGGCGCGGGAACTTTTTATCCGTACCGATAAACCAGTGTTCCTTTGGTTCTCAAGCCCGGAGAACTTCCGCCAGGTCTTTGCTATGAGTGAGATTGTGGCTGGGAACAGAGAAATAGCTCAGGAAGAGCCGCGTCTATTCGCCTTTATTGAGCCTATTAGCCCCCTGCGTTTCTCCAGAGAGGGGCTAAAGATTCTCAAAGAGGCCACATCCTTAAGGCTTCCCGTTATGATCGGTCCTATGAGCCAGGCCGGTTCCACCTCACCAGTTACCCTTGCCGGGACCCTGGCCCAGGAAAACGCCGAAATCCTTGCGGGGGTTGTCATTACCGAACTCCTTTATCCTGGAACTCCGGTGTGTTATGGAGGAATTCCTCATGTTTTTGACCCCAGAACCGGTGCTATCTCTTTTGGTTCCCCGGAGCAAGGACTTTTGAGTTTGGCGATGGCGGAAATTGGTGCTTTTTATGGTTTTCCTGTCTACATTAATGTGGGACTCACTGATAGCTGTGCTTTTGACCCCCAAAATGGCTGGGAGAAAGGGGTTACGCTCATTCTTGGGATGCTCTCAGGCGCCTCTACCTTTGGTCACATGGGGATTGTGGGAAGTGACCAGGGGGGGAGCCTTGAGCAGCTCGTCCTCGACAATGAACTCATTGGGTTTTGCAAAAGAATCGTCAGGGGGTGTGAGGTGAACGAAAAGAGCATGGACCCGGCAATCGTCGAGGAAGGAATAAGAGAAGGATCCTTTTTGGCCTTAGACCACACGGTACGATTCATGCGAGAGAAACTCTGGATGCCTTCCTGTAGCTTTCGAGGAACTTTTCGCGAGGGTGAGGGAATTTTGCTCAATGTGCGAACGCTTATGAAGAAAATTTTCGCTCTTCCGTTGCCCTTGCTTGACAAGGAAGCAGTACATGCTCTTGACACATTTCTGAAGGAGGGAGGTTGACCATGTTTTTGTGGGGTGAAATGAATTCTCAAGAGGTTGCAAGAAGGCAGAAAGAGGTGGAAAGAGTTATTGTTCCCTGCGGTTCAACAGAACAGCATGGCCCTCACCTTCCTACCACGACCGACACCCTCTGTGTTCTTGAGGTAGCAAAGAGGGTAGCCAAAGAGTGCAAGGCTCTCGTAGCACCTCCACTCTTTTTTGGCCTTTCTTACCCTCATCGAGGTTTTCCAGGAACTATTGAACTCTCTCTCAAGACTTATATTGCAGTCATTCAGGATATAGCCCTTTCTCTGGCCCGTGGAGGGTGGAAGAAAATCGTCTTTTTGAACGGTCACTACGATAACCTCTATGCCATTGCGTATGCCCTCTCTGAGGCCTATCCTTTGTTTCCCGAGGGGACCATCGCCTATGCACTTTCGTACTGGGAGGGGCTCTCGGGCGAGGCCTCCGAACTCTTTACAGAAAATGGGAGAGGACTCCACTCTGGAATGGGGGAAACAGCTCTTTGTCTTGCCATTCGAGAAGATTTAGTAGATCGAGAAAACATAACGGCGGAATTTCTTAATTGTTCCCCCCTGTCCTCCTCAGTCCATCTTGCATACTTCTTTACCCATCCAGGGTCGCTTTTTCGGGCTACGATCAGTGGTGTCTGGGGAGACCCCAGCAAAGCCACCAAAGAAATGGGAAAAAAACTGCTTGAAGAGCTTGTCGAGTCCTGTACAAGGCTTATAATAGAAGTGGAGGCGGTTTTTGCCACTCTTCCCAAACGGCGCTAAGGAGGGGGGCTCGGGGAGTCTCAAACCCCTATCCCGGCTGACTCCCCGGGTACACCCAAACTGCAGAAGATGATACTGTGTGGCATCCGAAAAATCAAGGTCTTCGTGAGGGTGTATCCTCCTTTTTCTTTCCAAGTTCCCTGGGAACTTCTTTCCTTGTGGAAAAATATTCTTTGAAAAGGGTTCTCTGTATGTCCTGAAAGGAGGTCGATGAAAGGTCCATGATTCAGACGGTGAACCTTACCAAGGAATTCAACGGGTTCAGGGCGGTGGACGGTCTCAACCTTCGGGTAGAGAAAGGCGATGTTTACGGGTTTTTGGGGCCCAATGGTGCGGGAAAGACCACGACCATAATGATGATCCTCGGCCTTATTCCCCCAACAAGCGGAAAGGTTTTTCTTCTGGGGGAGGAGCTTAGGCCTAACAATGTTTCCGTGAAGCGAAGAGTAGGTGTGGTGTCTGAGAACCAGTATTTCTATAAGGAGATGACGGCACAGGAATACCTGACCTTTTTTGGGGAGCTCTATGAAGTTCCCAATGTCCAAAAACGCATTGATGAACTTCTTGACGCAGTGGGACTCCGAAATGACCGGAATAAGAAATTAGGAGCGTACTCCAAGGGAATGCAACAGAAACTTGCTTTTGCCCGGGCATTGCTCCATGACCCCGATCTTCTCATCCTTGATGAACCGGTGGCTAACCTTGACCCCACAAGTATCAAGCAAATCCGTGACCTCATAGAGGAGGAACATAGGCGTGGTAGAACGGTTTTTGTGTCTTCCCACCTCCTTTCTGAAGTGGAGAAGCTGTGTAAGAAGGTAGCCATCATTAACCGGGGAAAGCTTTTAGCCGAGGACACCATGGATAACATCAAGCGTCGTCTAACAGACACGATCCACATGGAGATCGAACTTTCGGCCAGTGCTGGAGAACTTGCCCCTTCTCTCTCTGAGCTTCCCTTTGTCAAGGGGTTCACTGTTGAGGGAAATAAACTTGAGGTTCATCTCAAAACGGAACGAGATTACCGTCTCGACCTTTCCCGATTCCTCTATGAGAAAGGATTTCTGGTGCTCGCCATGAAGACCAAAGAGATGAGTCTTGAGGAGGCATTTATCACTATCACTCAGCAGAACATCTCACTTCTGGCACGGGGGGAGGGAGACGCATGAAGCGCCTTCGTACTGGAGGCATTGTTGCTTTAAGCGTGGGCATACTGGTGGTTGTTTTGTTTTTGGTGGCCTACTTCGCCACCAAGGTGAACTATGGAATTCTTAAAGGTACAGTGGTGGACCTGTACTCTCAAGACGTAGTACAGAAGCTCCGCCTTACTATCGATGGCCGCTCAGACGTTCTCTTTCGGAGTAAGGAGTACCAGCTTACCAAGATACCTCCTGGAAGGCATGTCCTCAAGGCTGAGGCTCCGTATTACTACCCCTTCTCCCAGGAACTCGAGATCAAGAGGGGTGTAAATGTGTTGAACTTTACCATGGAAGGGAAGGAAATTCCGGATCTTGCAGGGATCATCTGTTTTGCTGACCCCACTGACCGGGGAATCGAAATCGAAATTCGCTTTAAGGACTCGAAGGGCATCGGTATATCGGATTTTCCGGGTATGCCTCTTCGTTTTGAGGGGAAGCTCTACGTTCGGGAAGGGGATGAGTCGAATTACTCCCGGGGTCGGTTGATTTACGAGGGGCCGATAGAGCTTTTCTGGGATTCTAAGGCCTATCTCGCCCGCAATAAAGGCCTCATTCCCTGGGAGAAGGTTCAGATAGACCGGGAGAAGGAGAAATACGGCATTATGGAAGTTACCCTCCACACTCCCCAGGGAGATTTCGGGGAGTTCATCGAAAACGTTGAGCTTCAGAAAAAGGAGGAATAGGGTATGCGCTCTTTCAGGGTGATGATGACCCTCTTCAAGAGGGATTTTCTCTACTCTCTTTATAGCCTCGGCTACTATATAGCGCTTTTTGCCTCTTTTGTTGTCTCCTCCTTTATCTTGAAGAATTTCCTGGACAGTATTGGTGAGGAGGACATTCTCGTTTCGGCTTACCCGCTTAACTATCCTCTGTATATCACTCTCATCATAATCTCCCTGTATCTTGTCATCCTTTCAGGGGTTTCTATTTCTCGAGAGCGAGAACAGGGGACACTGGAAGTTCTCTTTTATGGTCCGGTGACGTCAGGGAGTTTCTTGTGGGGGAAGTATCTCAAGGATCTGTGTCTTGGCATCGTTGCCTTGGGCTTTACGGCGCTCTATTTTGGCCTTGTAAGTGTGCTCACTAACATTGGTTTCACGGTGGGTCTTGTGAAAGCTCTCGTTATGGGAGTGTTCCTGCTTTCCTGTATCGTGAGTTTTGGGCTTTTCATTTCCTCTCTCACCGGACGCATTCGAAGTTCTGTCCTGACGCTTGTTGCTGTTTTGGGAGCATTCCTTGCCATACAGTTTGCCTACAATGCCCTTTTGGGATTTGAGAAAGAATCTCTCTCTGTGCCGCTTCTTTATGTTCGCCAGGCCATGTCGTATGTTTTCCGAGGCATCAGCTGGATTTCTCCCTTTGCTTATCTCAGTCGGGGGCTGGACAGTGTCGTGCTTGAGAATCCATTCCTCTACGCCACGCACATCGTATATGCCCTCGTGTATTCTCTGATTTTCGTATTCCTCTCGGTGTACGTTATGACGAAGAGGGGGGTTAAGGCATGATACGAAGAATCGCCTTTTCGGTTCTTTTAGGAGTAAGCTTTGTATTTGGGTCCTTGGCCTTTGCCCAGCCACCCATGCGGGAACAGCTCGTGTATTCTCTTACCTCCTTTAACGGCTCCACGTACAGCAAGAGTTTTGCTCCTCAGAGTGAGGACATCATCTACTTCGTTGCCAACGTCAACAACATCATCGTTCCCCGCAAAACCATCGTCTACTACTGGCCTATCACTCGCCGGTACATGGCTGGTTTCAGCACTCTCAATGAGGGTGTTCCGGGGCAACTTGAAATTCTCCAGGGTGGTAAGGTCGTGGCCACGCTGCGTGAGCAGAAGTATGTACTCTATTACCCCGAAGGATACTGGTCAGAAAAGGCCGTAATGTACCTTGATGAAGAGGCCGATGCCTGTTATGACAAGTACAAGAAGGCGGTGGACGAGTTCAACAAAAAACTCAAGGCGTACTACGAAGCTATGCAGAGGTATCGGGAGGAGCTGAACAGATTCTTTGAGGAGGTTCGTAGGAGAAGAGAAGCAGGAGAAACAGGCCCCCTCAATATTCCAGTTCCCAAGGAACCTTCGCCTCCCGACTTTGTGGAGTTTTATGCCTCTGAGCCGGCGTCTGGTTTTGTGGTGAACCTTCCTCCTGGACATTACGAATTGCGGATACGCCTCGATGACGGAACCATTCTCGAGGGTAGTGAAAAAAAGCTTGTTGTTTTCACCTCTCGTCGGCGGGGTGGTGTAGGATACGAAATCATTCCTGGGAACCGGTGGACAAAGAGAGAAAACTGTGACGATCCTTCCTGGATCATTCACGCTGTGGGGAAGAATGAACTCTACTTTAATCCCTTTACGCAGGAGGAATACAACGAACTCTATCACAATAAACTCCAGGATCCTCAGAACATTGGGAGAATTGAGCGATGGAAGTGGGTTCATGTGGACCCGGTGAAGAATGCCACTGTTCTTCTTGGTCGTGGGAAAGAGATTCTTAAGGCGGTTACCAAGGCTCCTTACTTTGTCAAGCAGATTCCTGGGCCGGAATTGGGTTATGAGATTGTAGAATACGATGAGGAACTTAAGAAAAAAGGGTATAAGCCTACTTTCGAGAGCTTCAAGGTTCTTTTAGATCCCAGCCTTCCCAAGGCCAGCTACACCATTCAAGCTGTGGCAGGTGAGAACCAAGCCCCCCTTCCAGAGAGCGAAAGAACCATTCAGCTCCTTCGCAAGGAAAACAGCACCTATCTTTATGTTCTTGCGCTTTTACCCATCGTGGTGGGTATAGTGGTAGTTCTAGGGCGGAGGGCAAAAATCGAGGCATAAGGGTGTTTGAGAGAGCAAGTTTTCTTTCTCGCTTGAATCGTTTTGCGGTACTCTGTGAAGCAGGTGGGCGCACTTTCCGCGCCCACCTGCCTAATCCTGGAAGGCTTTGGGAAATTCTTCTGCCGGGGCGCATTCTCCTTCTCAAAAAGGGCAATCCTCGTGGAACACCCCGAGTGTGGGGAGCTATAGTAGGGAAAGAGATTATATGTCTTGACACCTCTTTTGCCAATTATGTAGCCTCGAAGCTTCTTGAAGAAGGGTGTATTGAGGGGTTTCGAGGTTTCCGGATAGAACGCCGGGAGGTTCCCTTGGAGAATCACCGAATAGACCTCCTTCTCCGACGTGATTTCAAGCGTCTTTTCCTCGAAGTAAAGTCCTGCACTCTCTTTTATGGGGACTTAGCCATGTTTCCCGATGCAGTGACCGTGCGGGGAAAGGAACACGTAGAGCTCATGAAGAAGGTGAAAGGTGCCATCCTTTTTGTGGTTCACTCCTCCTCGCCCTTGTTCTTTTTACCAGATTTTCATACTGATTTTGATTTTTCCCTGGCCCTGTACCATGCTCGGGAAGAGGTGGAAATCAAGGCTGTGGCGGTGCGATGGGAGGAGAATGGCACATTCTCTTTTGTTCGAGAACTCGCAATCCCCTGGTCTCTTTATGAGAGGGAAGGACAAAATAAGGGTGCATATCTTCTTGTGGGATACCTCCCTTGTTCGCGCTTGGTCGAGGTGGGAAAGCAGGGAGTGTATCCCTTAGAGAGAGGGTATTATGTGTACGTCGGCTCGGGCATGGGTTCGCTTTCTGGAAGGGTGAAAAGATACTTCAGGGCTTCCAAAAAGATCCATTGGCATATTGACTTTCTCTCTCCTTTTCTTAAGGATATCCGGGTCATTTTTATCCGGGGCTCGGAGAGTTTAGAGTGCGACCTTGCCCGGGAGCTTGGGGAATTTTCTCATTCCGTCCCCGGCTTCGGCTCTTCGGACTGCTCCTGTGGGAGCCATCTTTTCTTTTTTTCATCGAATCCTCTTCACAATGTTCCCTTTGTGAGTCTTCTCCTTCGTTTTCGCATGGGGAGGTTGGCAGAAGTACTCAAAGAAGAAATTTACGGCATCGGTGGTCATTGACTGTTTTGGCGCAGGTATTTTATAATTTTAAGATGGTAAGATTTCTTCTTAAGGGAGGTGAGAAAGGGAAAAGATTGCGCTTGACTGTAAGGTTTTTGGATTTTTTCCTTAAGGCAGGAAAACTTTGAGTAGGGGGGATGTGTTTCATGGGATGGCGTAGGTTAGTGGTACTTTTTGTGTCGTTGGTGTTCGTTTTGGGGTTTGTGCTTGGTGCTTTTGCTCAGGAAGGGGCTTCG
>Ga0315298_1006637_pt1 | contig 15705 bp, 14 predicted proteins | sample WHS_1_MG_FD_203077 | JGI IMG/M metagenome (GOLD analysis project Ga0315298, IMG submission 203077) | Extremophilic microbial mat communities from Washburn Hot Springs, YNP, Wyoming, USA - WHS_1_MG | ecosystem: Environmental > Aquatic > Thermal springs > Hot (42-90C) | place: USA: Wyoming... | reverse complement strand
CTACTCCACTCTTGCCAGAGTAGCAGAGAAGGAGGGTTGCAATTGGCTCGTCCAAGGAACCATAGCACCAGACCTGATCGAGACCAGGGGAGGTGTGAAGACTCAACACAACGTTCTAGAGCAGATAGGTATAGACCCGAAGAAGATTTACGGCTTCAAGGTTCTCGAGCCTATATCGACACTGTATAAGCCCAAGGTGAGGATCCTCTCCAGGAGGCTAGGATTCCCAGAGAGCACATGTGAGAGGCAACCGTTCCCAGGCCCAGGCCTGCTCGTCAGATGCGTCGGAGAGGTTAAACCCAGAAAACTATCCGTTCTCAAAGAGGTTACAGACATCGTTGAGAGGGCCTTCGCAGGCTCAGGAGCCCAACAGTACTTCGCAGCAGTGATAGATAACAGGATATCCGATGCGCCTGAAGAGATTACTAGAAATCTCCAGTCAATCCTCCAACTCCATGATGGGATGTTGAACGTAAAAATTGTTCAGAGTCGAGCCACAGGTGTTAGAGATTGTGGTAGAGTTTATGGAAGGATGGTCTCCATACTCTCACCGCCTGAAAAATCTAACCCGCAGACTATTCTCGATAGGGCGATCGTTAAGTCAGCGGAGTTCATTGAGTCAAACCCCGAATATACACGTCTACTCATAGAGACCGGCGTGGCCGAGGGTCGAGAACCATACTCTGCCATAATCAGGGCGGTGAACACAGAGGATTACATGACCGCCCAACCCCTCAAGGTGTCTTGGGAAATGTTGAGGAGGGTCTCATCAAGGATCCTCAGAGGTAACCCCAGCCTCTCAGCAGTATATTATGATTTGACGCCGAAACCGCCTGCGACGATAGAGTTCGAGTAAACCTCCAATAGGCCAGGAGATACTCTTAATTGTCAGGCAGTTTGATCAAGCAGGCCGAAAGAGAGCGATACTAGCTTGGAGGACAAAGGTTGAGCCTAAAAAGAATGGTGTTCAGATGGACCTCAACCCCATCCATCATCTCAATCCTCATCCTCTTAACCTCAACCATGCTCATAGAGATCCTATACATAGACTACATGTCGGCGAGGGGTCTAGAATACAGAATCCTCCAAGCCGGATACCTCAAGATTCCATATCCTTACATACCCATCATAGGAGTATTGATGGTTCTCCTAACATCTTGGATGAACCTTACAAGGTCGAAGGCATTGGTGAGGGCTAAACCAAGTGTCAAGCTTCCATCTATCCTGATGATCCTGAGAATGTTTGAGGCAGCATTCCTCCTTCCAACAATCTTCGCCGTAACCCTCTACCTACCATACTTGGTAGGGTCTAACTGGATGATCTTAGGTCTAGCAAAGGTGGAGGCAAATTTACCAGCCTTAAAAGAGGTCACATCCAGAATCTATGGAAGCACAGTCGCAATTATGGGTATGCCACCCTCATGGAAGTACGGTCTATCCCAAGCCCTATCATGCATCATCGTAGTAGCATCGACAATCATCCTCTGCAGAAGGATTGCGAGGAGGTTGAGGGTCCGATAGTCCAACCACCAAACATTGAAGGCGAAGGATCTACCCATACCGGGCGAGCAGTGAGATGTCTGATCTGCGGTAGGGAGCCTGATCATGGGGACCTCTGCACCATCCATAAAATTGCCAAAGATAAAATTGTAGACTCGTACAGGCTATGGAGAATAGCCTACGGGAGCATAGACTATAAGACCTACCTCAAAAACCTGATTCAACTCTCAGAGACCGGGAGCGCAGTCGTCGAGGTGGCTAAGATGCTGCTCCAAAGAGGTGGCGAAGATATTGAGAACATTGATAATCTGTGAGAAGGCTGATGCAGCAAGAAGACTCGCTGAGGCCCTCACAGAGAGTAAACCCAGAGTGAACAAGAAGCGTAACCTAACCTACTTCGAGGTCGACGTCAAAGATGGTCTGGCGGTGATATGTCCAGCCCAAGGCCACCTCTACGCCGTCGACTCGAAAGACAGATCTTCGAGGAGAACCTACCCTGTATGGGATTTCTCTTGGAGGCCGAAATATGAGGTTGAGAGGGGCTACAACTATCAGAAGGGGTGGTTAGAGGCTATCAGAGAACTCGCCATCAACTGTGACCGTTACATAAACTCATGCGACTACGACATCGAGGGCTCCTTGATAGGCTACATGATTCTGAAGTATGCATGTGGAGGTGTCGAGTCGAAGGCTGGGAGGATGAGGTTCAGCACTCTCACCAAGTCTGAATTGAGGCAGGCATATGAGAATGTTTCAGCCCAACTCGACTATCAACTCGCATATGCAGGTATGTGTAGGCATGAGGTCGACTGGATCTATGGTATAAACTTATCCAGAGCCATGACCGAGTCTGCGAGGCGATACAGCAACAACTATGCAACATTGAGTACTGGGAGGGTTCAGGGACCCACTCTAAGATTCATAGTCGAGAGGGAAGTAGAGGTTTCAACCCATGTTCCAATCCCATACTGGACAATAGAGTCGAGGGTGAATGTCAGGGGTGAGCAGGTTGAAGCCCAATACTCGAAGGGTAAGATTCAGGTCAAGTCTGAGGCTGAGAGGATCGTCGAGCAGGTTAAGGGAAATTCAGGGGTCGTCGACGATGTTCAAGAGAGAACCTTCAATGTTCAGCCTCCAGCACCCTTCGACTTGACAAGCATCCAAGCTGAAGCCTATAGGCACCTCCACCTCACACCAAGCCAAACCCTAAGAATCTTGGAGCGCCTATACTTGGAGGCCCTCATATCCTACCCCAGAACCTCAAGCCAGAAACTTCCGCCGACAATAGGTTACAGGGAGATATTGGGGGGGCTTTCGGAAAATAGTGAGTACAGGGAGTTGGCGTCTGAACTCCTCTCGAAGGCCAAACTCAAACCTGTGGAAGGGAAGAAGACCGATCCAGCCCACCCAGCAATATACCCCACAGGCCAAAAATCCAAGAGGACGCTTGAGGGGAGGGAAGCACAGATCTTGGATATGGTCTCAAGAAGATTCATGGCGACATTCGCCCCACCAGCAGTAAAGATCAGTATCAAAGCAGCAGTAAAGGTAGACGGTCATACCTTCAACATTCAGGGGTCGAGAATCAAAGACCCAGGCTGGGTCAGATACTACGCCCCATATGTAAAGTCTACGGAGAAACCCATACCCCCAATCATCAAAGGCGACGAGGTTACTTTCATATGGGTAGCAGCCAATCAACACTTCACAAACCCACCTCCAAGATACAATCCCAGCAGCCTCCTGAAGACCATGGAGGAAGCAGGTATAGGAACAAAGTCTACCAGGGCTGAGATAATAGACATCCTATACAGGAGAGGATACGTCTCAGGGGAGGCGATGAAGCCAACAATCTTGGCTGAGAGAGTTATAAACGTCCTGACCAGACACTGCCCAAAAATAGTGGATGTCTCATTCACAAAAGATCTCGAGGCGAAGATGGCTATGATAGAGGTGGGTGAGAAGTCTAGGGAAGAAGTTGTCCTTGAAGCCGTTGAAAATTTGAAGCCTGTGATTGAGAATCTGAAGGATAAAGAGGTTGAGGTTGGAAGAGAATTAGCTGAAGCGGTAATTGAGACTAGAACCCTCAAAACCACCCTGAAGACGCCATGCCCAGAATGTGGCTCAACCCTGAGAGTAATGAAGAGCAGAACGACAGGGAAAAGGTTCATTGGATGCTCGGGGGCTTGGACTAGCAAATGCAGGTTCAGCCTCCCCCTACCCCAACTTGGAACGATAAAACTTCTGGACAGTCAATGTCAGAGGTGCGGTTTCCAACTTATCATGACGAAGAGGGTTAAGATGAAGCCCATGATCTCATGCCCGAGATGTTACGTTACAAACCTGAACAAGAATAATGTTTATGGTGGAGATCAAACGTAACTGTTAAGGACCAATGAAAGATATGAATAGAAAGTATGGACTCTAGAGATGATCCATGTCGATCCTGAGTCAACTCTCATTCCATCAACAGATAATCCTTACACTGACAACAATAATAACTGCAATACTTGGAATATACGCCCTGAACTGGTCCCTCCTAACAATCCTATCCCTGAGATCTAGGGGGAGAAACCGGGACCCCCCGCCACCTGATGAATGGCCTGAAGTCACAATTCACATACCACTATTCAACGAGAGCATGGTTGCCGGCCGCCTCATCAACTCATGCCTGAGAATGGACTATCCCAAAGAGAAGCTAAAGATAATCATTGTAGACGATTCGGATGATGAGACGACCGAGATAGCTAGGAGATTCGAGAGGGACTACCCTGAGAATGTGAGACTGATCCATAGAGGATCAAGAGTTGGATTCAAGGCAGGGGCCCTCCAAGAAGCTTTGAAGAATACGACGAGCGATTATATAATGATCTTCGACGCCGACTATGTTCCTCCACCAGACCTGATCAAGAGGCTCATACCCCACATCTACCATAGGGAGGATGTGGCTTTCGTCCAAACCAGACTCACCTACCTGAACCAGAGACAGAGCTGGGTTACAAAGTCGCTCTCTCTGGCGATCGACGGCTATGGAATGGTCGACCAGAGGGCAAGATACTCTTCAGGCCTCCTCGCCCACTTCAGCGGTACAGGAGGATTATTCAGACGGTCAGCTATAGAGGAGGTTGGAGGCTGGGCATCCGACACCCTGACAGAGGACCTGGACCTATCGATAAGACTCCAACTCAAAGGTTGGAGGTACATATATCTTCCAGACCTGACGTGTCCAGGGGAGATACCTCCTACATTCAAGCTGCTATGGAGGCAACAGTATAGATGGGCTAAGGGTTTCGCTCAGTGTTTCAGAAAGTATTGGAGGCAGATAATAAGTTCACCAGACCTCTCGATATTCAAAAAGTTTGAAGCATTCATGTTACTCTCAACATATTTTGTATGCCCAATATCAGTATTAGGGCTAGCCCTCATCCCAATATACTTCACACTCATCCCAGCCTCATTCCTTATGAAGGATTACTGGCAGACAATATTCGCTCCAGTAGCCTCAGGCTTCTCAGCCGCAATATATATTGCACCCCTACTCCTATACGGTACAACCCTGACTGAGCTTGCCAAAAACGATGTTAGAGACTATGGTCGACTGAAAGATATTCTCGGGCTCTCAATCCTAGGGCTTGGAACCTTGATCCCAAACTCTAAAGCAACGTTTGAAGGTCTGCTCTTGAGGACATCAACATTCCAAAGGACAACAAAGTACGGTATTGTAGATGAGGGTTTCAGGTTACTCTCGGGAACAATTAGGAATCGATGGTTGACTTGATCTCAATAGTAATCCCAACCCGAAATGAACCAATGGTTGAGGAGCTTGTTGCCAGAATAAGGCAGACCCTCGAGGACCAGACCTATGACTATGAGATCTTGGCAGTTGACAAGTCTGACGACGACACACCAGAAAGGCTAAGAAATGTGGGAGTGAGGGTCATAGAGCAGAAGGACACAGGTTTGGGTCGAGCTATCTTGGAGGGCCTCAAAGCCGCCAGCGGCGACCCCGTAATAGTCATGGACGCCGACCTATCGCATAATCCAGATTATATACCAAACCTCCTAGAGAAGAACCGTGAAGGATACGATATCGTCGTTGGTTCAAGAAGGATGAAGGGAGGGGGTATATTAGGGTGGGGGTTATACAGGATAGCGGTATCGAAGATAGCGAATATTCTTGGAAGAACACTTGCAGGGCTGAAGGTCTCAGACGTAACCTCAGGTTACAGGCTCTACAGCCGTCGAGTAATCGATTTTCTAAAAACATCAAAATTCAGGTCTAGAGGATACGCCTTCCAACTCGAAGTACTCGCGAGAGCTTCAAGGAGAGGGTACCTCATAGGGGATGTTCCAATAATCTTCCAGAACAGGAGGGGAGGCGTGTCGAAACTGTCGTATAGAGACATTCTCGAATATCTCTCAACATCTATTCAACTATTCATATGTAGAGGAGGGGGCTCTACGGCTTGAAACTGTTTCTGACACTGATTACGGTCAGGAAAGAGACTATCGACAAGATGAATACTATTGCTAGAGACGTATCTAGAATGATTGGTGTAAATGTCGAGTCTTGAACCGGAATCTTCAGGGAGAATATTAAGGTTGAGATCGAGGCTGTGGCCAAAAGTGGAAATACGGCTGATGCAAGCCAGAACCCCCAACGTTTGAACATGTAGAGGCCTAAACCTGCAATTACAGAGCCCAAACCTATAATTGATAAGAGGGCCAAGTTAAAATCTGGAATCGAGAAAACTAGAAAGTATAGACCGATCAAAATATAAGCAGTAGCCGCAGCGGCTACGCGTATGCGAGGCTTAGACTCTTCTCCACCCATATACGACACCGATAGGCTCCAACCTATTATCTGAAAGGTAATAAATAGGTTGCTTTCGGAGGAGTGTGAAAACCTTATGGAGCAGCATGGACTATGAACCCTTAGCCTCAATAACTTTTTCCATGAACCAGCTATTCATATAGCAAGGAATGTTGAATCAGGGGGTTGTTGGTAAGACATGAGCAGTGAAGTCAGTTATCTCAAATTCTATACGAGGGGTCATACGCCTTTCGCAGGGTTCACTCGAAGTGTTGAGGAGGCGAGATATGTTGTGGTCGGGGTTCCGTACGACCGAACCAGCACATACAGGTCGGGTTCAAGATTCGCACCATCCAAGATAAGGGAGGCTTCAGCAAACATGGAGACTTATAGCTTGAGGTCTGGGATCGATGTTGAGAATGTGCCGATCTTCGATGCTGGAGACTTGGATGTTGTCGAGGACATATCTGAAACATTGAGGAGGGTTCAACTCATAGTGGGAGAGATCCATAAACAATGTAAAGTGCCGATAATCTTGGGTGGTGAACACACCATCACATATGGTTCACTCCAAGCCTTCGATGGCGATGTTGGGGTTGTAGACTTCGACGCGCATCTAGATTTGAGGGATGAGTATATGGGATGCAGAGTCTCGCATGCAACCCATATGAGGAGGTTGACTGAAAGGTTCGGGCCGGATAGAATAGTTCAGGTGGGAACGAGGGCTTTATCGAAGGAGGAGTTGGATTACGCCAGAACCTCAGGTGTAAAATTCTTCTCAACCTACGATGTTAGGGAGAAAGGTGCAGAAGAAATATCGAGGCAGGTGAATTTGAGATTAAACAATTTCAAATCCAGATATATCACTATAGATATGGATGTCTTAGACCCAGCCTACGCTCCAGGGGTCGGGAATCCTGAGGGAGACGGCCTCGAACCCCACACGATCATAGAAATATTGAAGGCTGTGGTCGGTCCAGATACTGTTGGAATAGATTTGGTTGAGGTCTGCCCAGACTATGATAATGGAGTGGCGTCAGCCCAAGCGGTCAAGATCCTCTTCGAAACCATAGCAGCTATTGAATGTAGCAGGAGAAACGCTTGAACCACCACTATTCACCGGTGTACCTGTTGAGGCTCCAGAATGCTCCTTCCCGTCAGATGGGCTTCGAATTTTGTTTTGGCAAATCTACTCCAATAGGCCTGTAAGATCCTCCAACCTGTCAATTATCCCCGTCACGTATCCAACTATCTCCACTATGTCGAAGACACCTCTGATCTCGTATGGTGCTGTCGAGTAGAGGTTGTGGAAGCATGATGGGCATGCTGTGACGACACCGTCAACCTTAGACTTCAAGACATCTTCAAAGAACCTGTTGCAGAGGCTATTCCTGAGGTCTGAGTAAGGCACCCTTATGGTTCCACCACAACATCTTGAGAACTCTCTAGATCTCTCAAGCTCAACTGTCTCAGCCCCTATGAGTCGGAGAATATTTCTCGGCTCATCATAGATCTTGGCGTATCTGCCTAGATGGCAGGGGTCTTTATAGGTTAGCTTCATGTTTAATGGTCTCGTCGGCTTCAGGACTTGACCTCTCAAAACTTCTTCAAGAAATTGTGTTGAATGTTGAACATCAACCTTCAAATCCGGAGCCAGTTCTTGAAGGTCATGTTTGAAAGTGTTGTAACACATGGGGCATAGGGTTATTATCTTCTTGACCCTTAACCTCCTCAACCTCTCAGCATTCTCAGCCAGAGCCTTTAAAGACTCATCTTTTAGACCTAGCTCATTCAAGAAGTTCCCGCAGCAAGTCTCATCCTTCAAAACGGTGAATTCCAAACCTACTTTACGCATTATCTTGAATAGGGTTATGAGCTGTTTAGGATATACATATTGGGCTACACACCCCATGAATACTATTGTCTCAGATCTCTGTGGTAGGTTATCTATTGCCTCCTGCAGTTCAGGTGGCCTCTGCTTGGATAACACATTCCCCGTCTTCGATATGTTCTCAAACATTTGCATATGTTCCGGTAATGGTCCGAGCTTCGCCTCTGCAAGTTGCCGTCTAGTGTCTCTGACTATGTCGGTGACCTTTACTAGGCCTGGACATATCTCCTCACAGGACTTGCAGAGGGCGCAGGTGTATATTCTCTCCAAAACATTGTTGTCAAGAGTTATGGTGCCGTTCCTGAGTAGTTGGATCATCAGCATCCTTCCCCTCGCGTTCCAAGTCTCATTCAACTTGGACTGGTAGACCGGACATTGGCTCCTGCAGAAACTGCACCTGAAACATTTATTCAATTCATAGTTTATCTCTTTGCTGAATGTTGGTTTGAAAATCAAGTCTCAGCCTCCAATGGAAAAATCTTGTCTGGATTCAGAATATTGTTTGGATCGAATAGGCTCTTGATTCTCTTCATCAGCATGGTCTCCTCGGCTTTGTGTTCGAGGGGGAAGAATTTTCTCTTCAAGACTCCGACACCATGTTCTCCGGATATGGTTCCCCCAAGCTCTATGGCTGTTCTGAAGATTTCGTCCGTAGCTTTCATGGCCCTGACATACTCGTCACTATTCTCCTCATCATACAATACGTGGGGGTGGAGGTTTCCGTCTCCGACATGGCCGAAGGTTGGTATGAGGGTATCATGCCTCTCTGATATCTCGTGTATACGCTTCAACATCTCGGGAACCTTGCTTATAGGCACCGTTATGTCTTCTATGAGGATTGATGCTTTGCCAAGTATAGCTAGTGATTGGAACGCGGTCTTTCTTGCGTTCCAAAGCTTCAAACTCTCCTCCTCTGACTCTGAGACTTTAACCTCTATCGCCCCATCATCTTTACATATGGTCTCAGCCTTGCTTAGCCTATCTGTAACTTCCTTGATTGGACCGTCGAACTCTATTATCAGCATAGCTCCTGCTGGTGGGAACTTCATCCTTAGATATTGTGAGATCGTGTCCATCGTAGTCTTGTCGAGCAGCTCAATGGCTGAGGGGTTGAGGTTCCCAACCATTATCTTGAAGGAGGCCTTACCGGCTTCCTCAGGATTGTTGAAGAAAGCGGTCATAACCATCTTACTCTCAGGAAGGGGTGTAAGTTTAGCCCTGACTTTCGTTATTACTGCAAGTGTTCCTTCTGAGCCTGTTATGAGTCCGGTCAAGTCGTAGCCTGATACACTCTTCCTCGTTCTTGTTCCTGTAGTGATTATCTCTCCTGTCGGCAAGACTATTTCGAGTCCAAGAACCCAGTCTCTGAAGGTGCCGTACTTCACGGCATGTATTCCCCCAGCATTGTTGGCTACGCAGCCTCCTATTGTGCATGAGACTTCACTTGCGGGGTCGGGGGGTATGAATAGGTTGTGGGGTTTGAGGGTGTCGTTTATCTCCCTTATGCTCACACCTGCCTCAGCGAGGAATTGAAGGTTCTCAATGTCGATCTCGAGAATTCTATTCATTCTCTCCATGCATAGAACTATTCCAGGTTTCACGGGGACAGGCCCCCCGCAGAGGCTGCTCCCAGCGCCCCTTGGATATACTGGTTTCTTTATCTTATTGGCGAGCCGGAGTATCTCAGCCACATCTTCAGGGCTTTTAGGCCAAACTACAACCTCAGCCTTGCCCTTGACGACTGTTGGATCCCTTGAATAGACTTCAAGTTCAAGGATCTCGGTGGAGATGTTTTCAGCACCGACGATTCTAGTCAACTCATCTATGTATCTCTGATCCATTGGAGAGAACCTATGTGAAATCGATATTTTCTATATGTTTAACTTCTATTTCTTCTGGAGGTTCGCCTTCTCCCTCTCAACCCAGGATCTCAGTTGCTCCGGTGTATGGATGAGTTTCTGGAGGTCGCCTTCAAGATTTGTGGGCTGAATAAGTACAGCCCAACCCTCACCATAGGGATCTTTCTTTATTATGTCGGGTTTCTTTGTTAGGGCATCATTTATCTGAACTATGGTTCCTGAGACCGGTGACTTTAGGGGGCCAACCCACTTCGCACTCTCCATCGTTCCAAATCCTTTACCCTGCTCAACCGTTGAGCCTTTTGGTTTGAGTCTTATGTAGATTATCTCAGCCGCCATCTTCACCGCTATGTCTGAGAGGCCCACACGAGCCTTACCGTCCGGCTCAATCTTAACCCAGCTCCTGCCCTCCTCATGATAGTAAAGGTCCTCCGGCAGATTGTAACCGTCTATCTCAACCATCGAGATTCACCATTCGATTCTAAACTATTTCTTTCTCAGTATCTCCAAGGCTAACATTACCCCATCTATTATAGATTCTGGTTTCGGTGGACATCCTGGAACAGATATGTCTATCGGAATCAGTTTCTCAGGAGGGCCTGCTAGAGCATAGTTTGGTTTCCCATCGTCCCTATTATAGACCCCACCGGTCAAGGCGCATGAGCCGCATGCGACTACAACCTTGGGGTTTGGAACCTGATCATATATTCTTCTCAGGCTTGAGGAGATCTGTTTGGTTACAGGTCCTGTGACGATAAGAATATCTGCGTGGCGGGGATTGTTTCTCAGTTGTATCCCCATCCTCTCAAGGTCATATCTTGGAGCGAAGCATGCTGCCAACTCAATGTCGCAGTTGTTGCATCCTCCAGCATGTGCATGGAATATCCAAGGTGAGTATGCCCGCGCCTTCTTCTTAATGTTCTGTAGCATAACCTTCCACCCCGTCAGTAGAGTTTTCTTGGGTGTGTTCCAAAAATGTAGCTGAGGCTTCTTCTGCAGTTTAGACAATATTTAAGGTATATGTCCATGTCTCTTCTTGCGGAATCAACATTGACTTTATCCAGATTTGAGATGATCCTCATTCTCACAGTCTCTATCTGTTTCTTAGGGTATGTGGGTCGACCGCAACCTACGCAACTTGAGAGGTCGACTGAATGTTCAACCTTGAAGGTTTTCAAAATATCCCCATAAGGTTGGGCAGATGGAATCTCTGGCGTCAATTGAAGCCCTTCCTCGGGGCATATATCTCTACACCTTCCACAGAAGATACATGTGGAGAGATCTATTCTCAAGACTCTCTCGATCCCTGAATCTGTTACTGATATTGCGCCGCTTGAACATACGGTCTGGCAGGCGCCACATCCAACGCACTTCTCAACATCAAACCTATGTCTCCCCCTAACCTCCTCACCAGGCTCATGAGGTCTGGCATGCTCGGGGATAGCGGGGTAATTTGCTGTGACTGGTCTCAACGAGTTTCGGAGTAGCTCCTTGGCGAGTCTAGCTAATCCTGTTTTCATCGGTCTATCAACCTGAGATCGCTGGATATATGTATCGTAGAATGTATGCCCAGCATAGGCCGACGGCGGCTAGGAGGGCCGCTGTTTTAATATACCAGTCTAGGGCCTGGTCGATCCTAAACCTGGGATTCAATGTATGGATGAGACTAGCAACTGCTACTATTATTAGGCCTTCGGCGAGATAGGTTAGGACAGTTAGTGGATTGTTTAGGGTCACACCAGGTACTGCTCCACCGGCCATGAAGAGGTTGATGAATAGGCCTATGCAGACCGACGTCAGCAGCATCTTGTTAATCTCCATCAACCCCAGAAGCTTTCCACTATACTCAGTCGCTGGGCCTGCCACAATCTCCACCTCAGCCTCAGGTATGTCGAATGGTTTGAGGTGGAGTTTACCGATTATTCCGAGTAGAACAGCAGCTGCTGCGAATGGGTTGAGGACTAGGTATGGTAGGCTGAGGGTCTGGGCAACTTGAATCTCCTTTATCGACATTGAGCCGGCCATTATGGCTGTTGTGAATGAACCTATCACTATGGGCGTCTCGTAGGCTAGCATCAAATCAGCCTCCCTCTGACCTCCGAAAATTCCCCACGGCGATGAGCTTACGCTCCCTCCGAGGATGAGTGTGAAGGGAACAGCCAAAAGTAGGTATAGGAGAGCCACTAAGCTGAGATCGAAGGACGATAAGGCTGAATATTCACCTATGGGAATTATTGTGGATGAGGCTACCAGGCATAGAAGTGCGAAAAGAGGCGCCGAGATGAAGAGTCTTCTCCTCGCTGTTGGCGGTATGATGGTTTCCTTGCATAGGAGCTTGATGATGTCGTAGAGGGGCTGGAGGATTCTCGTAGTCCCCAAACTCTTTCTTAGAGGTTTGGGAACAAGCAGCCATGGCCCCCTCCTAGACTGGAGCCTCGCAGATATCTTTCTGATCTCATAATTGTATATGGTTCCCAAAATGAAACTTGCAGAGGTTAGGAGGGTAGCTTGTATTATGAGTTCTATAAGATTCATCTCTTAAACCCCTCATGCACATCTTTCTTAACTTTCGGATTTTCAGAATCTTTGATGACGATTATGCGGTCTGTGCAGGAGTAACATGGGTCTATGCTTCCGATAATTATCGGCGCATCTGCTAGAGTGTAGCCTTTCAACATTTTTGGAAGTAGGGAGTTGTTTCTGAAGCTTGGTGTCCTTATCCGTACACTATAGGGTATGTTAGTTCCATTAGAGACGATGTAGTACATTAGTTCACCTCTTGGCGCTTCAGCCTTCCCTAATGCTTCACTGTAGGGGAAGTCTTTTGGATCAACTGTCTCAGTCTTTATGGGGCCTCCAGCCTCTTTCAAAGAGTGTAAGCATTGTTTCGCAATATCTATGGATACAAGAATCTCCTTTAGTCTAACCATTGTTCTTGCCCATACATCCCCTCCATCCTCGGTTACAATGTCCCATGTAGTGTATCCTTCAGCGTAGGCTAGGTAGGGTGTTGACCAGCGGGTGTCGAGTCTCCATCCGCTTGCCCTAGCTGTCGGCCCGACAGCTCCACCTGAAACAGCATTTGAAAAACTGAGTACGCCTACATTTTGCATTCTATTCCTCATCAAAGGATGGTCGTATCCCAATTTTATGAGTCTCTCAACATCCTCTCTTATGTCGGCGAGTCTCCTCTCAATCTTCCCAGTAGTCTCGCCAGAAAGATTCTTTCTGACTCCGCCGATTATATTCATGGCCGGGGTTCTGCGGCTGCCTGTCGTTGCCTCGAAAATATCCATAACCTTCTCCCTTATCTTCCATGAGAGCATAAAAAGGGTCTTGAAACCTATCAGATCTCCAGCGACTCCAAGCCACAGCAGGTGACTGTGAACCCTCTCAAGTTCAGCCATCAATGTTCTGATGTATTTTGCTCTGTCAGGAACATCTATTCCACTGAGAGTCTCAACAGCGTTCAGGTATGCGGTGGTATGGGTCACGTTGCATATGCCACAGATCCTCTCCGCTAAATATACCCCTCTAGAATAGCTGCGGCTCTCGAAGAGCTTCATTATCCCCCTATGATTCCAACCCAACTTCACATCGACGTCAGTTATCTCCTCACCTTGCAATTTGACCCTGAAGTAGGCTCCTTCAATGAGGAGTGGATGGTATGGACCTAGGGGCATAAGTGAAGGCTTGTTTGGTTTGTCTTCGATGGGAGTGGAAGTTGGGTTCTTGTCTTTCTTGGATTCAGGTTCTTCGCCTTCAACTGGGTTGGGCCACTCGTATGGAAGCCATAGATGTCTAGGGTCAGGGTGGTTGGTAAACTTGACAGGTGTGAGTTCCATCATCTCTCTTTCAGACCATGAAGATTCAGGTGCTTCACCTGATACAGATTCAACTTCAAGTTCATCGGTAGGAAGTGAGACTTTTACATTTATGTGAAGATATTTCTCCAAATGGTCTAGGGAGTAGTGATAGACGACCTCGTAGCCGTCTAGGCCTCTATCGATAACTGAGATGTGGGCTAGTCTCCCCTTGATCTCTCCAATAAGATACTTGGCAACTTCCCTTACTCTCTCTTTTTTCGTGTTGATAAAAAAAATGTTTGAAGCTGTTTTAGACTCGGAGATTAGGTCTCGGGCAAGTCTCTCTCTAAGGCCTGACAATATTTCTTCAGAACGTTTCATCTCATGCCCCCCTGTTAGCTTTCACCATAGTCTCAGCGAGTATTCGTAGCGCATTCATTATTTTTGATCCTGATGAGATGACGCCGAACCATTCAAGTGTGAAATATATGCCGAGGACCAGTATCAAGGCGCCCATGATTAGGCCTGGTAAATACATTATTTTCGGAATGGCAGTATCATTATTTAACTTGTGGTTTGGTTTAGAAAAGAATGCAGAGTACCAAACCAAGCAGCATGCTGCGAGACTCAATCCAGCCGTCATTATAACTGTAGCCTTCACCATAATGGGTACTCCATCATTAAAGATTAACTCCTTCATTGTGACTACACCCAAAGTTCCAGGTAATAGTCCGAGGCTAAAAGCCCCAACAGTGAATGAGAGTTTCATGAATGGAAGCCGCTTTGCTAGACCGCCCATAAAATTAAGGTCTTCGGCATGACTCATCTTGATCATTACGCCCGAATCAAATAGGAGCTGTGACTTAGCAAACCCGTGGTTATACATGTGAAGTAAGGCTCCCCCAAATCCGAGAATGAGGGCCTCATCAGCCTTTGAGCCTTGACCGACGAGGATTCCAGCAAGACCCAAAAATGCTGCTATGTAACCCACTTCGGAGATGGTTGAGAAAGCCCATACTCTCTTGATCCCACGGATATGTCGGAGCCCAACATGGAATCTTGTGTACTTGCTTCCTATCAGAGCCTCGAGAAGCGCATATAACGAGCCGACCAACATACTAGCCAAACCTACCGTAAGCAGCATGTTTGAAATGTAAATATTGGTTATACCGATGGCTCCTAATACCCTAGCGATGTTGAATGCTGCAGCCTGTACTAGGGCTGCGCTCAGTAGGGTATGTATTGGGATTGGGGCTTCACTGTGGGCGGGAGGAAGCCAGAGGGGGCCGAAAGGCAGGAGTCCAGCCTTAACACCTAAACCCAATAGATAGAGTGTTGCTAAAATGTTCAAATATGGGTTTTCGAGATTGGTTAGGGTGTTTATGTTGAGGTTTCGGGTGAGATTGTACTGTAGAAAGACTCCCCCTACCAGTATGATCCCTCCGAAGATGCTTAGTGCAATGTAACGGTAGGCTGCTAGTATGCTGCTTCGCCTACGGCTGAACATCACTAGTACCGCGCTTGTGACGCTACTGGCCTCCATGAAAATGTATATGACAAGAATGTTGAAGCTAGACACCATCCCGATCATCATTGCAATGAAGAGTTGATAGAAAAGATAGTAAGCCCAAGTTTCAGACCTCTCCTCCATGTAACCGTAACTGTATAATGCTCCTGCCAGACCAAGGAGTAAGATAAGTTCGGAGATAGAGAGAGAAGCAGCATTTACAGTAAATTCACCCAATTCAACATAATTGAAACTTCCAATAATTGAGAGCACAAGAAAATAGGTGTTCAATAGAAAGGCTACTGTGAATGATGTAGTGATTATGAAGT
>Ga0315298_1006635_pt1 | contig 15707 bp, 10 predicted proteins | sample WHS_1_MG_FD_203077 | JGI IMG/M metagenome (GOLD analysis project Ga0315298, IMG submission 203077) | Extremophilic microbial mat communities from Washburn Hot Springs, YNP, Wyoming, USA - WHS_1_MG | ecosystem: Environmental > Aquatic > Thermal springs > Hot (42-90C) | place: USA: Wyoming... | reverse complement strand
GAAGGGAAAGTTAAAAGTGAAGGTGAAAGTGAAAGGTTGGGGTTATGAGAGAGATTATTACTTTAGCCTGTAGTGAATGTAAGCGCCGGAATTACACCACCACTAAAAATAAAAAGACTACTCCGAAAAAATTAGAATTAAAAAAATATTGTCGCTTTTGTCGAACCCATACTCTTCATAAAGAAACAAAATAATGGTCTATTTGCAGGAGTAAGATTTTTATTTAGGCCAGTAGCTCTAATGGCTAGAGCACCGGACTCCAAATCCGGGGGATGGGGGTTCAAATCCCTCCTGGCCTGTGTTTATGTTTAATAAATAGTATTTATCCATTTAGGAAATTGAAAGTGTGGGAAAAAATTATTCAATTTTTTTATGAAGTTAAAGCTGAGCTAAAAAAAGTTACTTGGCCAGCTAAAAAAGAGACGATAGCCTCAACTTCGGTAGTTTTGATCCTTGTTTTTATTATTGCTATTTTTCTATTTATTGTTGACCAGGGGCTTTCATTTTTGATCCGAAAAATTTTAAGCTGAAGGAGAAATAAGAAGCCATGGCCAAACAATGGTATGTGGTTCATACCTATTCAGGATACGAAAACAAAGTAAAAGAAATGCTTCAGGAACGGATTAGAGTGAGCAATAAAAGTGATTTTTTTGGAGAAATTTTGGTGCCATTAGAGAATGTGGTGGAATTAGTAAAGGGAGAAAAAAAGACTACTTCCCGGAAATTTTTTCCTGGTTATATTCTAGTTAATATGGAGCTAAATGAAGAAACCTGGCATATTGTAAAAAATACCCCCAAGGTGACTGGATTTGTAGGTGAAGGAAATAAGCCTACTCCGATACCAGAAAAGGAAGTTAAAGAAATTATTAACCAGATTAATCAAGGGACTTTAAAACCAAAACCCAAAACTGTGTTTGAAAAAGGAGATAGCGTCCGGATTATTGACGGCCCTTTCACTAATTTTGTAGGCTTGGTAGACGAGGTAAAACCAGACAAAGGTCGTCTTCGGGTGTTAGTAAGTATTTTTGGGCGTTCAACGCCTATAGAATTGGATTTTTTTCAAGTTAAAAAAAATTAACAACACTGAAAAAGAAGGAAGCATAATTCATGGCAAAAAAGGTCCTTACTACCATAAAGTTACAAATTCCAGCGGGAAAAGCGAACCCCTCCCCTCCGGTAGGACCAGCATTAGGTCAACACGGCGTCAATATTATGGAATTTTGTAAAGCTTTTAATGCGCAGACTCAAGCGGAAGAAGGTTTAATTATTCCGGTAGTAATTACAGTTTATCAAGATCGAAGTTTTTCTTTTATCACTAAGACGCCACCGGCTTCAGTTTTACTTAAAAAGGCGGCGGGGATTATTAAAGGTTCGGGTGAGCCAAATAAAAACAAAGTGGGACAAATTACCCGGGAACAACTGGTTGAAATTGCCAAGACCAAAATGCCTGATCTTAATGCGATTGACCTAAGCGGAGCAATAAAAACGATTGAAGGAACAGCACGAAGTATGGGAATAACTATTATTGATTAAAGGAAAAGCCATGGCACATAAAGGTAAGAAGTATCTTGAAGCTTTAAAAAAGGTAGATCGGTCACATTTATATGGATTAGAGGAAGGATTAAATCTGGTAATTAATAACGCCTTTGCTAAGTTTGATGAAACAGTGGAAATTGCTGCGCGTCTTGGGGTTGATCCCCGGAAAGCTGACCAAATGGTAAGGGGTACAGTACAATTACCCCATGGTACGGGTAAAAAAGTAAGAGTTTTGGTGTTTGCTAAAGGAGAGAAGGAAAAAGAAGCTCGGGAAGCAGGAGCAGAATATGTAGGGGGAGAAGAGCTAATTGAGAAGATTAAAGGAGGTTGGTTTGAGTTTGATCGGGCGGTAGCTACTCCGGATATGATGGGTGCGGTGGGTAAGATTGGGAAACTTTTAGGACCCCGTGGTCTTATGCCTAATCCTAAAAGTGGAACAGTTACTTTTAATATCAAAGAAACAGTTCAAGAACTTAAAGCTGGTAAAATTGAGTTTAAAGTAGATAAAGCTGGTATTATTCATGCTCCCGTGGGCAAAGTTTCTTTTGGACTTGAAAAATTAAAAGATAATGTTATCGCAATGGTAGAAACAATATTAAAATTGAAGCCACCTACGAGTAAAGGTGTCTACTTGAAAAGTATCGCCCTGTCTTCTACTCAGGGACCAGGGGTTAAAATTGATACCACTTCAGTTAAAAACCTTATTCGTTAGAGGAAAGAAAAGTGTTACGGAAACAAAAGCAAGAAATAATTGATGAAATTCGGGAACAGATTCAGGGTTCACCTTTAATTATCTTTTCTACTTTTACCGGGCTAAATGTAGAAAAAATAACCCAACTTCGGAGATTACTCCGGGAGGTGAATAGTAGTTATCGGGTAGTAAAGAATACATTAATGAAAAAGGCAGTGAAAGGTACTGATCTGGAGGCAGTAGAGAGATTTTTGGTTGGTCCCTCGGCGGTGATTTTTGCAAAAGGTGAACCTTCGAAGCCATGTAAAATTATTAAGGAGTTTAAAAAAGAAAATGAGCAATTAGAGATTAAAGGTGGGGTGTTTACCGGCAAAGTTCTTAGTAAAAAAGAAATTGAAGAGCTAGCGGATTTACCGGGTCGAGAAGTTTTAATAGCTAAGCTTCTCTTATTATTCCGGTCATCTCAGCAGAGGCTGGTGAATGTTCTAATTGGAGTTCCCCAGAAATTGGTTCAAGTATTGGAGGCAATAAAAAAGAAAAAAGAGGCCTGATTAAAATTATTTTTTAGGAGGTAAAAAGATATGGAAACTAATCTGACCAAAGAAGATGTAATTAAATTTATCGAAAACATGACGGTATTAGAACTATCGGAGCTGGTTAAAGAACTGGAAGAGAGGTTTGGGGTCTCGGCAGCAGCAGCGGCAGTTCCGGTTATGGCTGCGGGTGCACCGGTTGCTGAGGCGCCTAAAGAAGAAGAAAAAACCGAGTTTAATGTGATTCTGGTTTCTGCGGGAGATAAAAAAATTCAAGTAATCAAAGAAGTCCGGGCGATTACGGGATTAGGACTTAAAGAAGCAAAAGACTTAGTTGATGGCGCTCCTAAACCAGTTAAAGAGGGTATTCCCTTAAAAGATGCGGAAAATATTAAAAAGCAGTTAGAAGCTGCTGGTGCAACTGTGGAAATAAAATAATCTTTCGATAGATGCTAATTTTAAAGGAGGAATTGAAATTAAATGGAATTAATAAAAAAAGATTGGGTGATGAATCATTATCGAATGAGGAAAGATTTTTCCTCAGTTAAAAAGATTCTGGATATCCCTAATCTTATTGAGATTCAGAAAAAATCTTATGAGCAATTCCTTCAGAAAGATGTTCCGCCGGAAAAAAGGGAAGATATTGGGCTCCAGGGGGTATTTAAAAGCGTTTTTCCAATAAAAGACTTTATGGAATCTGCTTCCTTGGAATTTGTTAGTTATGTCATTGGGGAGCCTAAATATGATGTAGAGGAATGTCGCGAGAAAGGTATGACTTATGCCGCTCCCTTAAGGGTTTTAGTTCGTTTAGTGGTATGGGATGGTGATCCGGCGCAGGGTACGCAAACTATCCGTGATATAAAGGAACAAGAAGTTTATTTTGGGGAAATCCCTTTGATGACGGAAAATGGTACTTTTATTATTAATGGTACTGAACGGGCGGTGGTAAGTCAGCTGCACCGCTCTCCGGGGATCTTTTTTGATCATGATAAAGGGAAAAGTCATATCAGTGGTAAACCAATTTTTTCGGCGCGAATCATTCCTCATCGAGGTTCCTGGATTGATTTTGAGTTTGACCCGAAGGATATTATTTATGTCCGAATTGATCGACGGCGTAAATTCCCGGTTACGGTTTTTTTAAAGGCACTGGGATATTCCGAAGAGGCGCTTCTAAATTATTATTATCCCACCGAAGAAATCATTATCGAACAAGATAAATTTATTCGAGTATTTCAGCCGGAATTTTTAAAAGGCGAGAAAGCTCCAATCGATATTCAAGATCCAGTTACCGGGGAAATTATAATAAAAAAAGGAAGAAAGATTACTCCCGCTCTGGTTAATCGTTTAAAAACAGCAAAAATTAATAAACTTCCGATAAAAGAGGAGGATTTGATAGGCAGGGTGGTCGCTCATGACATAATTGACCCAGAAACCGGAAATACTTTAATTCGATGTAACCAGGAAATCGATGCAAAAAATTTGGCAGTGTTGAACCGGCAGGGAATAAAGTCATTTAAGGTTCTTTACTTTGAAAATAATGAGCAATCGATTCGAAATACTTTATTGATTGATAAAATTTCATCTCCTGAGGATGCAATTATTGAGATTTATAGTCGGCTTCGACCAACTGATCCACCTACTAAAGAGGCAGCAACAAACTTTTTCTACAATCTTTTCTTTAATCCTGATCGTTATGATTTAGCTAAAGTGGGTCGGCTTAAGCTTAATTTCAAATTGGGATTACAGGTACCATTAGATGTTAGAGTACTTACTCATGAAGATATTTTGGAAGGGGTGAGGTATTTAATTAAGGTTAAAAATGGAGAAGGGGTGGTAGATGATATTGACCACTTGGGGAACCGCCGGGTTCGTTCTGTAGGTGAGTTAGTAGAAAATCAGTACCGCATTGGATTGGTTCGAATGGAAAAGGCAATAAAAGAGAGGATGAGCCTTCAGGAGGTTGAAACGCTTATGCCTCATGACCTTATTAACTCAAAGTTAGTTTCGGCGGTAATTAAAGAGTTTTTTGGTTCCAGTCAACTTTCCCAATTTATGGATCAAACTAATCCCCTTTCTGAAATCACTCATAAACGCCGCTTAAGTGCTTTGGGTCCCGGAGGTTTGACCCGTGAACGGGCTGGATTTGAGGTGCGAGATGTTCATCCTACTCATTACGGAAGAATTTGTCCAATAGAAACTCCGGAAGGACCAAATATCGGACTCATTTCCTCCTTGAGCACCTATGCCCGAGTAAATGAGTTTGGTTTTATCGAAACTCCTTATCGGAAGGTAATTAATTCCCGAGTGACCGATGAGGTATGTTATCTTTCTGCCTTGGAGGAGGAAAAACACATTATTGCTCAGGCTAATGCGCCGGTAGATAAGGATGGCAATTTCATTACTGATCTGGTAGATGCGCGAAAAGCAGGAGAGTTTATTCGAGTAAGCCCGGCTGAGGTAGAGTATATGGATGTTTCTCCCAACCAATTGGTGAGTGTGGCGGCATCTTTAATTCCCTTCTTAGAGCACGATGACGCTAACCGGGCACTTATGGGTTCTAATATGCAACGTCAGGCTGTTCCTTTAATGGTTACTGAAGCACCACTAATTGGAACTGGCATGGAAAAAGTAGTGGCTAAAGATTCCGGAGTTGCGGTGGTAGCAAAACGAAGTGGGATAGTAGAAAGTGTCGATTCTTCCCGGATTGTTATCCGTGCGGATGAGGATGAAGAAGATTACTCGGATACTGGGGTTGATATTTATAACCTGATTAAATACCAGCGGTCTAATCAAAATACTTGCATCAATCAAAAGCCAATTGTTAAAAAAGGTGATCTGGTTTTAAAAGGAGAAATAATCGCTGATGGACCGGCTACTGAATCGGGCGAATTAGCTTTAGGTCGAAATGTTTTGGTAGCTTTTATGCCCTGGGGGGGATATAACTTTGAGGATTCAATTCTTATAAGTGAAGAATTAGTTGAAGATGATTGCTTCACTTCAGTTCATATTGAAGAATTTGAAATTATGGCTCGGGATACAAAATTAGGTAAAGAAGAGATAACTCGAGATATTCCCAACCTGGGCGAGGAGGCTTTAAAGGATTTGGATGAAAGTGGCATTATCCGGATTGGAGCAAAAGTAAAATCCGGCGATATTTTGGTGGGTAAAATTACCCCTAAGGGAGAAACCCAACTTTCTCCGGAAGAAAAACTGTTGCGGGCGATTTTTGGGGAAAAGGCTAAAGATGTTCAGGATACTTCATTGCGAGTTCCCCCCGGCGTTGAGGGGACGGTGATTGATGTTAAGGTTTTTAACCGTAAAGGAGTGGAAAAGGACGAGCGGACCCGTTTGATTGAGAATGAAAAAAGGGCAAGACTTTTAAAGGACCAGCAGGACCAAATTTCTATTCTTAAGGAAAGCGCTAAGAATAAAATCAAAAAATTAGTGGTGGGAAAAGTTTCTTTAGTAAAAATTGTAGGTAACGATCGAAAGGTAGCTATCGAAAAAAAACAGGTGATTAGCGAATCAGCGTTTGAGCGTATCCCTTTTGAAAAAATAAAAGACATTCGTTTAAAAGATGCTGAAAATGAAGAAGCTAAGATTTTGGAGATCTTAGAAAATTATGAAAAACAAATTAGCCTTATCAATACTATTTTTGAGGCAAAAATAGCTCGAATTAAAGCTGGTGATGAACTCCCGCCAGGAGTGATTAAAATGGTTAAAGTAAGTGTTGCGGTAAAACGGCGTTTATCAGTAGGGGATAAAATGGCAGGTCGTCACGGTAATAAAGGAGTTCTATCCCGCATACTACCAAAAGAAGATATGCCCTATTTGGAAGATGGCACCCCAGTTCAGATTGTATTAAATCCTTTGGGAGTTCCGTCTCGAATGAATGTGGGACAGATTTTAGAAACCCATTTGGGATGGGCTGCTTCTGGTCTTGGTTATAAGATTGGGGAAATGTTAGCAAATAATTATTCTCCGGAAAACCTTCGAAATTTCATTAAAGAAATTTATGCTGACCCAAACATTAATCAACTTCTTGATTCTTTGAGTGAGGAAGAAGTTATTCTTCTGGCAGAAAAAATGAAAAATGGTGTTCATATGTCCACTCCGGTTTTTGAAGGTGCTTCGGAAAAAGAGATAAGCCGATTGCTCAGGTTAGCAGATTTGCCATCAGATGGACAAACGGTTTTATTTGATGGACGAACCGGCGAGGTTTTTGATAAGAAAGTAACGGTAGGAACTATTTATATGATGAAGCTGCATCATCTGGTGGAAGATAAAATTCATGCTCGCTCTATCGGTAGCTACTCATTGATTACTCAACAGCCATTGGGTGGAAAAGCTCAGTTTGGTGGTCAACGGTTAGGGGAGATGGAGGTTTGGGCTCTCGAAGCTTATGGTGCTGCCTACACCCTGCAAGAGTTTTTAACGGTTAAGTCGGATGATGTTTGGGGCCGCACCAAGATGTATGAAAAAATAATTAAGGGGGATAACACCTTAGAGCTTGGAATTCCCGAGTCCTTTAAAGTTCTTATTAAAGAACTTCAAGGGCTTTGTTTAAATGTTTCATTAATTGAAGAGGAGCAAAACTTCTCTTAAATTACCTTAAAATAAATGAGGTAATAAAAAATATGGATACTCAAGTAAGTTTATTTAGCAAACCGAAAAATCCTTCCCAATACACGGCAGTAAAAATTTCTCTTGCTTCTCCGGAAATGATTCGTTCTTGGTCTCATGGGGAGGTAAAAAAGCCAGAAACTATAAATTATCGAACCTTTAAACCGGAGCGGGATGGACTTTTTTGCGCCAAGATTTTTGGGCCGGTTAAAGATTATGAGTGTAACTGTGGAAAATATAAACGCCTGAAACACCGCGGAGTAGTTTGTGAAAAGTGTGGGGTGGAAGTAATTTCTTCTCATGTAAGACGCGAGCGGATGGGGCATATTGAGCTGGCAACCCCGGTAGCTCATATCTGGTTTCTTCGGAGCTTACCCAGCCGGATTGGAGCAATTTTAGATATGACCCTTCGTGAGCTGGAGAAAGTTCTTTATTTTGAGTCTTATATAGTTATTGATCCAAAAGATACTCCATTAAAAAAAGGAGAACTCCTTTCGGAGGAAAAATATCTCAAGCTGCGAAGTGAATACGGCGAAGAATTTGTGGTTGGAATGGGAGGAGAGGCAATTCGAACCTTACTTAAAGAAATTGACTTAGAAAAGCTTGCCGAATCCCTGCGCGAAGAGATGAAGACGACTTCTTCGGATGCAAAAAAGAAGAAAATTGCCAAACGGCTTAAGGTGGTGAATGCTTTTATTAATTCAGGGAATCGGCCGGAATGGATGATCCTTGAGGTTATACCGGTTATTCCTCCAGATTTAAGGCCTTTAGTTCCTTTGGATGGAGGAAGATTTGCTGCTTCGGATTTAAACGATCTTTATCGTCGGGTTTGTAATCGCAACAACCGATTAAAAAGACTTCAAGAACTTGATGCTCCCGAAATAATCATTCGGAATGAAAAAAGGATGTTGCAGGAAGCAGTAGATGTGCTTTTTGACAATGGGCGGAGAGGTAAGATTGTCACTGGACGCAATAAAAGACCGCTTAAGTCCTTAAGTGATATGCTTAAAGGCAAACAAGGTCGCTTTCGTCAGAATCTGCTGGGTAAGCGGGTGGATTACTCCGGGCGTTCGGTAATTGTAATTGGTCCTGAGTTGCGGTTGCATCAATGTGGATTACCCAAAAAGATGGCTTTAGAGCTTTTTAAACCATTTATTTATCACAAGTTGATTGCTAAAGGATATGCCACCAATATTAAAAGTGCAAAAAAAATGGTGGAAAAAGAGACACCGGAAGTATGGGATATTTTAGAAGAAGTGGTTTACCAATATCCAATTTTACTTAACCGTGCCCCCACTTTACACCGCTTAGGAATTCAGGCTTTTGAGCCGATCCTGATTGAAGAGAAAGCAATTCAGATTCATCCTCTCGTCTGTTCAGCATTTAATGCTGATTTTGATGGGGACCAGATGGCAGTGCATGTGCCTCTTTCAATTGAGGCTCAGATTGAAGCCCGAGTATTAATGATGTCTACCAATAATATTCTTTCCCCTGCTCATGGTAAACCGATCATTGTCCCCACTCAGGATATTGTGCTTGGTCTTTATTACCTTACCCGGCAACGGGAGATAGAAAAGGGGCAAAAAAAAGAAGAAAAAATTTATTCTAGCCGCTCTGAAGTAAATGAGGATTATGAAAAGGGAATATTGTCCCTTAAAGACCAGATCAATATCACTGAACTGGGATTATTATCCGGGAACCTTGAAGAACTGGCAGAAGAAGTAAAAAGGGAATTAGCTAATAAAATTGTCTCGTTGACGGTTGCTCAAGTTCTTCGTAAAAGAAGTCTTTTTTCTTCCCCTGAAGAAGTGCGGATAGCCTATGACCAGGGGAAAGTAAAACTCCACGATGATATCACGGTAATTATCAATGGGGAAAAAGTAGAAACTACTGTAGGTCGGGTAATTTTGCGGGAAATTGTTCCAGAAGAGATTCCTTTTGAAATGATTAACCGGGTGATGAATAAAAAGGAACTGGCTAATCTTATTGATCAATGCTATCGAATTTGTGGAAATAAAAAGACCGTTATTCTTGCCGATAAGTTAAAAGATTTAGGTTATTATTACGCTACTAAGGCGGGAATTTCCATTGCTATTTCGGATATGATTATCCCCAAACGAAAAAATGAGCTGATTACTCAAGCTGAACGGGAAGTAGAAGAAATAAAGCAACAGCATAAAAATGGGCTTATTACTGATGGAGAGCGTTATAATAAAGTAGTGGATATTTGGGCGCAAGTTACGGAAAAGGTAGCGGAGGAAATGTTAGAAGAATTAACTAAAGGGGGAAATAAAAAAGGTAAAGCCGCCTCCGATTGGCTTAATTCTATTTTTATAATGGCAGATTCCGGTGCCCGAGGAAGTGCACAACAGATCCGTCAGCTTGCTGGTATGCGTGGACTTATGGCTAAACCTTCGGGAGAAATAATTGAGACTCCAATTACGGCGAATTTTCGGGAGGGGCTGAATGTTCTTCAATATTTTATCTCTACCCATGGGGCTCGCAAAGGATTGGCGGATACTGCTCTTAAGACTGCAAATTCAGGCTATTTGACCCGAAGGCTGGTTGATGTTTCTCATGATGTTATTGTTACTGAGTATGATTGTGGCACTTTTGATGGAATTTATGTAACCCCATTAATAGAGGGGGGAGAGGTGGTGGAACCAATTGGGGATCGGATTTTGGGACGAGTAGCTCTTGATGATATTAAAGATCCCTATACTGGTGAAGTCATTGTTCACGCTAATCAGGAAATAGATGAGAACTTAACCAAAAAAATTGAAGAAGTGGGCATTGAGAAGGTAAAGATAAGATCAGTTCTTACTTGTCGGAGCAAGACTGGTATTTGTAGCTTATGTTATGGTCGGGATTTAGCTACCGGTAAGTTAGTTAATATCGGAGAGACAGTAGGGGTGATTGCTGCTCAATCAATTGGTGAGCCGGGAACCCAGCTTACCATGAGAACTTTCCATATAGGTGGGACAGCAAGTAGAAGAGCCGAACAGACTACTTTAGAATCTAAAATTTTTGGGAAAGTGAAATTTTCGGGGCTTAAAACTGTCCGCAGCGGGGATGGGAAGCTGGTGGTTATGAATCGCAATGGACAAATAGTGATTGAAGGTGATGGCCGGCGCGAACCACATTCGATAATTTATGGTGCTAAGTTAGATGTAGAGAATGGAAAGATGGTAGAGCCAGGAACTCAAATTGCCGAATGGGATCCCTATAATACCCCAATCTTGAGTGAAATTCCGGGTAAATTGCGACTCCATGATATTATTGAAGGAGTTACGATGAAAGAGACAGTGGATCCGGTAAGTCAGAAGGCGACCAAAGTTATTGTGGAAGCAAAAGGGCAAGATTTCCAGCCCCAAATAATTATAACTCCTCCGGAAATTACTTTTGTTGGTTCGTGGGAAAAGGGAATTATAGGGATTTGGGAGGAATTTGTTGATCCGGATGGAGAAATAGCTACTGATTTAGGAAGATTACCGGCGGAGATACATTTTCCAGAAAATCTTAAAGAGAGATTGATTTATTACCCAGAAGAAAAGCTATTGGTTTTAAAAGGGGTTATTAATGAAAAGGAATTTGAAACCTTAATTTCTCTTTCCCCCGATAAGGATTATCAGAAAGCGATTATTGCCCTTTTTGCCCGCGCGCGAGATTGGATTGAGTCTTTAATCGGTTATAGTCGAGAAGAATTGTTGAATAATCCCAGATTATTGTTTCAATGCATTAAGACTGAAGATGTGGAGCGAGTGATTAGCTTTATGCGTAATCCGGCTTTAAAGCCATTAGAATTTAGAATGATTAATCAGGAAGGACAGGTATTAGATTTTTCTCTGGGGGTACGGGAATTATCTGAATCCCTGGAAAGGATGCCGGAAGATCTTAAATTTTTCCCGGAACGCTTTCAGGAAAAAATTTCTTATGATGAACAAAAGAAGTTACTAAAACTGAGAGGTATTATTAGCGAAGAAGAATATCAGGAGCTTAATTCCTTAACCCAAGATCCAGTTTTTCAGGAGGCGTTAAAAAGGCTGGTTCAGCGTGATCCCCATTGGAGCCTTAAGGCAAAAGAGCGGTATTTGTTTCTCCCGGTAGGAGCACATATTATCGAAGTTCCCCGGGTGAAAGTGGAAGAATGCATTGTAAATGGGAAGATTAGGAAGATATACTCTAACACTCCGGGTAAAACCTTTGGGGGTATAATCAAAACCGAAGAGCGAGTGATTGAAGGAGATTTGATTGCCAAGATTCCTCGAGAAACTACCAAAACCAAAGATATTACCGGAGGGTTACCTCGAGTAGCCGAACTTTTTGAAGCCCGTAAACCTAAAGAAGTAGCATTAATTAGTGAAATAGACGGAGTAGTATCCTTTGGTAAGGATGTAAAAGGGAAAAGACGGGTTATTGTTACCCCGGAGGTGGGGGAACCGAGAGAATATCTTATTCCCAAAGGAAAACATATTAGCGTTCATAATGGTGATAAGATCAAAGCTGGTGAGCCATTGATGGATGGTTCACCTAATCCGGCGGATATTCTTAATGTAAAAGGGGAGCAGGAACTGGCTAAATATTTAGTTGACGAAGTACAAGAAGTTTATCGTCTTCAAGGAGTAAAAATCAATGATAAACACATAGAAATAATTGTTCGTCAAATGCTTAAAAGGGTGAGAGTTAAAGATGAAGTGGGAGATACTGAATTTTTGGTTGGCGAACAGGTAAGTAAAACCCGATTTGAAGAAGAAAATGAGCGAGTGGTAAGACAGGGAGGAAAACCTGCCCATGGAGAGCCATTACTTCTGGGAATTACCAAGGCTTCTCTTAATACTGATAGTTTTATTTCCGCTGCTTCTTTTCAAGAAACTACTCGGGTATTGACTCAGGCGGCAATTGAAGGAAGAGTGGATTATTTGATTGGTCTAAAGGAAAATGCAATAATGGGAAGACTTATTCCGGCGGGAACAGGAATGAAACGATATCAGGGGATTGATATCAAAATCAGTGAAGAAGCACTGCCTTTAGAAAGAGAAAAATTTAAAGAGGTTAAAGAAGAAAAGAAAGAAGAAGAATTATTAACTGAGGAGAAAATTGATGCCTACTATTAATCAATTGGTAAGGTCAGGACGAAAGAAGGTTAAAAAGAAGGCTAAGGCTCCGGCTTTGGGAAAATGTCCGCAGAAAAAAGGAGTATGTGTTCGGGTATATACTACTACCCCCAAGAAACCCAATTCGGCTTTGCGAAAAGTAGCACGGGTAAGACTTACCAATGGGATAGAGGTGACTACTTATATTCCGGGTGAAGGACATAATTTGCAAGAGCATTCAGTGGTGCTAATTCGTGGCGGGCGAGTTAAAGATTTGCCTGGAGTTCGTTATCATTTAATCCGAGGGACTCTGGATGCAATGGGAGTTGAGGACCGAAAAAAGAGTCGTTCTAAGTATGGAACTAAGAAACCTAAATAAGGTAAGGGAGATAAAGAAGTGTCACGAAGAAAGGTAGCAACACGCAGAGAAATTTTACCTGATCCCAAGTACCATGATCGGTTGGTAGCTCAGTTTATTAATAAAATTATGGAGCGAGGCAAAAAAAGTTTGGCGGAGAGGATTCTTTATAAAGCTTTTGATATTATTGAATCACGGACCAAACAAGATCCACTTAATTTATTTAGAACTGCCCTTGAAAATGTAAAACCTATACTACAAGTCAAATCGCGAAGAGTAGGAGGGGCTACTTACCAGGTGCCGGTAGAGGTTGCACCGGAACGAAGGATTTCGTTAGCGATGAAGTGGTTGGTGACTTATGCTAAAGAACGATCTGAGAAGTCAATGCCAGAAAAATTAGCGGCAGAGCTAATTGATGCCGCCAATAATCGGGGAAATTCAATTAAAAAGAAAGAAGACACCCATAAAATGGCAGAGGCTAATAAGGCATTTGCGCATTATCGTTGGTAGTAAATTATGGCTAATCAAAAAATAGTTAGTTTGATTAAACCAGAAATATCTCCCTCTTCTCACAAGCGGTCGCAAGTTAACCCATTAGATAAAATGCGCAATATTGGTATTATTGCGCATATTGATGCGGGGAAAACTACTACTACTGAACGTATCTTGTACTATACTGGTTCATCCTATAAAATTGGGGAGGTGGATGATGGGGAAGCTACTATGGATTGGATGGAACAAGAGCAAGAACGGGGAATTACTATTACCTCTGCGGCGACAACTTGTTTTTGGAAAGGTCATCAGATAAATATAATTGACACCCCAGGACATGTTGATTTTACGGTGGAAGTAGAAAGGGCGTTGCGAGTTTTAGATGGGGCGGTGGCGATTTTTTGCGCGGTAGGAGGGGTAGAACCCCAATCAGAAACAGTTTGGCGCCAAGCCAGTAAATACAAAATACCCCTCATTGCTTTTGTTAATAAAATGGACCGCATCGGTGCTGATTTTGGGCATGTTATAAGGATGATGGAAGAAAGGTTAAAAGTATGCCCTTTACCGGTCCAAATTCCTTTGGGTAAAGAAACCGGTTTCCGGGGAGTAATTGATTTGATTGATATGGAAGCTATTATTTATGACGATAGTACTTTAGGTGCCTATTATCATCGGGAGCCCATTCCTGATGAGTGTCAGACCGAAGCTTTAATTTATCGCGAAAGATTGCTTGAGACTATAGCTGATTTTGATGACTTGCTTATGGAAAAATATGTTCTGGGAAATGAGATTACTTCATCGGAAATCCGGAGTCATATTCGCAAAGCCACCTTAGAATTGAAAGTAACGCCAGTTTTTTGTGGTGCAGCTTTTAAAAATAAAGGGGTACAGCCATTGTTGGATGGGATTATTGAATATCTTCCTTCTCCGGTAGATATTCCTCCAATTGTAGGTATCAGTCCCGACGGTAAGGAAGAAACCAGGGTGGCAGCGATTGAAGCTCCTTTTTCTGCCTTAGCCTTTAAAATAATGAATGATCCTCATGTTGGGCAGCTTACTTTTATCCGGGTTTATAGCGGTGATTTAACCGCCAAAACTTTGGTTTATAACTCTTCGAAAGGAAACTTTGAGCGAGTTTCTCGGATATTGAGAATGCATGCTAATAAACGGGAGGAAATTTCCTCAGTTTCAGCCGGAGATATTGCAGCGGTAGTTGGATTGAAGAATACTACTACCGGAGATACCCTTTGTAGTTCTGATGCGCCAATTATTTTAGAATCGATTAAATTTCCCGAGTCAGTAATTTCGGTGGCAATTGAACCAAAAAGCCGGGCAGACCAAAGTAAACTGGCAGTTTCTTTGCAAAAAATGTCGCAGGAAGACCCCAGTTTTAGGAGCTACATTGATTCGGATACTGGTCAGACAATTATTTCGGGTATGGGAGAACTTCATCTTGAAATTATCGTTGATCGATTATTAAAAGAGTTTCAGGTAAAGGCAAATGTTGGTAAACCTCAAGTTTCTTATCGTGAGACGATTACTCAAAAAGCTCGAGGAGAAGGGAAATTTATTCGCCAGTCTGGAGGAAGGGGGCAATATGGGCATGTCATTTTGGAAGTGGAGCCACAGTTGGCGGGAACAGGCTTTATTTTTGAAAATCGGATTATTGGGGGGGTAATTCCTAAGGAATATATCCCGGCAATTGAAAAAGGGGTTAAAGAAGCGATGGAGCATGGGGTAATTGCCGGGTATCCGATAATAGATATTAAAGTAACTTTGCTTGATGGCTCTTATCATGAAGTTGATTCTTCCGAATTAGCTTTTAAAATCGCCGCATCTTTAGGATTTAAGGAGGCGATAAAAAAAGCTAATCCGATAGTTTTAGAACCTTTGATGGCATTAGAAGTTATAGTACCAGAAGAATATCTAAGTGAAGTGATTGGAGACATCAATTTTCGCCGGGGAAAGATTTTGGGGATGGAAAAACAAAAAAATATTGTAATAATTGCTACCCATACTCCTTTGGCGGAACTTTTTGGTTATTCAACTGTTTTGCGTTCTCTTACCCAGGGTCGGGGAACCTATAATATGCAGTTTTATCGCTATGTTAAAATTTCTGAAGCCCAAATGAAAAAAAATGTTGCAATTAATTAATTTATTTGGTAGAAAAAATAATTTTTAGTCCAATACATTAAAAAACTAATTTTCTTGTTGGGTTAAATGTATAAATTTATTTCTTTCCTTATTTATATAAGGAGGAGTAACCGATGGCGAAGCAGAGATTTGAGCGGACGAAGCCGCATGTTAATGTAGGGACGATAGGGCATGTAGATCATGGGAAGACGACATTAACTTCAGCGATAACGAAGTATTTAGCGTTG
>Ga0315298_1006633_pt1 | contig 15708 bp, 10 predicted proteins | sample WHS_1_MG_FD_203077 | JGI IMG/M metagenome (GOLD analysis project Ga0315298, IMG submission 203077) | Extremophilic microbial mat communities from Washburn Hot Springs, YNP, Wyoming, USA - WHS_1_MG | ecosystem: Environmental > Aquatic > Thermal springs > Hot (42-90C) | place: USA: Wyoming... | reverse complement strand
CTGCTCGACCTCGCGCCGGAACAGATCGTTCGCCTCCTCGACCTCAGCTATCTCGAGGACGCCCTCACCGAGTCCGACGCTCTCGCCATTCTGGCCGCCGCTCAGCCCTCCCGTCCCGCCCGCGAGGGCGTTCTTGCCGTGGGCTATCCGGGCTATGACACTTCGGTTGGGTGGTTTCAGTATGATGACGCCCGGCTCCGCGCCAACGCCCAACGCGCCCGCGACCACGGCTTCAACGCCGTCAAGCTCAAGGTCGGGTCCTCCGACGGCGACCGCGACCTGCGCCGCGCCTGGATCGTGCGGGAGGTCATGGGACCCGACGCCCGCATCATGCTCGACTGCAACCAGCAGTGGAGCCTTCCCCGCGCCCTCGAGATGTGCCGCCGCCTCGCCGCCATCTCCCCCTTCTGGATCGAAGAGCCTACCCACCCGGACGATGTCCTGGCCCACCGCACCATTGCCCAGGCCATCGCCCCCGTGCCCGTCGCCCTCGGCGAACACGTACCCAACCGCGTTGTCTTTAAGAACTTCCTTGCGGCCGGAGCCGTGGGCCTCGTCCAGGTCGACGCCACCCGCGTAGCCGGCGTCGCCGAGTTCCTCGCCGTCAGCCTCCTGGCCCGCAAGTTCGGTGTCCCCGTCGTGCCCCACGTCGGCGACATGGGCCAGATCCATCAGCACCTGGTGCTGTTCAACCACATCGCTCTCGACCACCCCAAACTCTTCCTGGAATACATCCCCCACCTCCGCGAGCACTTTGCCGAACCCGCCCGTGTCGAAGGCGGCGTCTATCAGACGCCCCAGGCGCCGGGCAGCAGTTGTGACTTGAAGTCTCCGGAAGTTGCGTCCTAGTCGAACGGCAAGTTCGTAGCTGCTCTCGTTGCCGCCTGCGGCGCGGCCTTCTGCCCGGCTCAAACCGCCAGCGGGGATCGTCTCGCGCTCAGTCACGCCATTGCTGCTGAACTCGTTCCCTCCGAACGCGCCTTTTAGCCCGAACGTCTTCTCCCGGCAGTTGACCTTTGCCGCTGACCGGCGGGTCCATGGATCCGAGCCGGTTTGGATGCGGTCCGCGATGCGGCCCGCCGCATCGGGGAGACCGGACATCATGGCCCGCAGACTTGCTGGGGAGCAAGAGCGGCGACAACTGCAAGGCGCTGCAACCGGGCCGTCTGGACTCCACTGAACGGCTTGGTCCCGAAGACAGCGAAAGAGCGCTTCAGCTTGCCGGCGCCGCATGACCGCTTATTTTTGCCTTGCCTCGGAGCCGAACCGGTCCTACACTTGTTTGGGTTGGCCTCAAATACGTGTGACTAGGAGCTCTCTATGCGAATCATCACTGCTCTTGGGGCCCTGCTGGCGCTCGCCGTCGTTCTGCTCCCTTCCGGCCGCACTCCCAACGCTGCCGTCCAGGGGGGCATCGAATGGCAGTTGACAACGTCCCCCATCAACAAGGCTTTGGACAACAACGACAACTTTTCCCCGGACGACCGCTTCCTCGTTGTCGATACCCGCGAGACCTTAGGCGGCGGCATCGGCAACTGCAACAGCATCATGAAGGTCAGCGTCACCACCGGGCTGGAGAGCGTCATCTACGCTCCGCCCTACAAGACTGACCCCACCAACATGGCGCCGGGGCTCGGCGCGGCTTCGTTCAGCCCGATTGCCGACGAAGCCATCTTCATCCATGGGCCCTTCCTCGAAGAGACCCCCACGCTCGGCTTTTACGGCACCCGCAACCGCCGCGGCGGAGTCGTCCGGGCCGACGGCAGCGGCGAAATCCGCTTCGTCGACCTGCGTGACGTCAGCAACGAGATCACCACTCCCGGCGCGCACCGCGGCGGCAGCCACCGCCACGAATACACCCTCGCCGGAAACCGCATCGGTTTCACCTACGATGACTTCCTTCTCCCGGCCTATGGCCGCACCATCGGCTACATGGAACCCAACCCCAAGGCGCCCAAAGGCGTCTCCCACTGGGTTGCCCTCCTGGTCCCCGTTGTGCCGCCTGGTGAATCCAAGGCGGGCGACCTCGAGCGCGCCGCCGACGACTCCTGGGTCGGCTCGCGCGGCCAAATGCGCGCCTTCATCGGCAACATTAAAGAGGCCGATGGGAAAACCGTCACCAGTTCCCTGTTCGTTGTCGACGTCCCCGAGACTGTCGATATCACCACCTCAAACTCCGGCACGAAAACCACCTTCATGCAACCTCCCGCGGGCATCACCATCCGCCGCCTCACCAGCACCCCGGCCAGCGGCATCGTCCGCGGCTCCCATGACGGCACTCGCATCGCCTACTACGCGACCGCCCTCGACGGATCGCGCCAGGTCTTCATCATCGACTCGAAAGGTTCCGACCGGGATCCCGACCCTGCCAAACGGCCCATCCAGGCCTCCTTCCTTGAGAAGGGAGCCATCGGCGGCGTGCGCTGGCACCCCTCCGGGAAATCCATCGCCGTCCTGAGCGACAACGGCGTCGCGGCCATCTGCGTCCAACCCGGTCCCTTGTTCGGCGCGGCCTGGTGGTTGACGCCCCACGGAGCCAGCCTCCCGGCGCCCGAGGCCCTGGTCTGGTCGCGCGGCGGCAGGTTGCTGGCCTTCAACCGCCGGGTGCCTACCTTCGACGCCAAGGGCAACCTGGTCAAGGACTTCAACAACAACGACTTTCGCCAGATCTTTCTTACCGCCTTCCCGGACGAAAACAATAACGGCATCGTGGACGCCATCGAGAACGGGGTCATCCGCAACGGGGCCAGCTTCGTGGCCGGAACCGTAGCTCCCGATTCCTGGGCCTCCGTGTCCGGCTCCAATTTGGCCGCCAGGCTCACCGTCGCCACATCGGCGCCGCTGCCGGCCACCCTGGGCGGCGTCACCGTTGAGGTGACCGACAGCGCCGGCGTCACCACGCCCGCCCTGTTGCACATGGTCGATCCCGGCCAGATCAACTTCCTGGTGCCGGCCACCGCGCACAGCGGACCTGGCACGGTCACCGTCACCACTTACGACTCCCGGAAGATCGTCATGCCGGTGGAAATCGCTGCCGTGGCTCCCGGCCTGTTCTCGGCCAACGCCTCCGGATCGGGCGTCGCCGCAGCCATTGCGGTCCGCATCGCGGACGGCGTTCAGAGCTTCGAAAACGTCTTTGCCTGCCCGGGCGGAGCGGGCGCCTGTACGGCCACACCGTTGGATTTTGGCCCGGCTTCCGACGACGTCATCCTGCTGCTCTTCGGCACGGGCATCCGGGGCTTCCAGTCTGCGGTCACCGCCACCATCGGCGGGCAGAAAGCGGATGTGCTCGGCGCCGCGGCCCAGGGACAGTACGCGGCCCTCGATCAGGTCAACCTCCGCGTGCCCCGCGCCCTTGCCGGGAAAGGTGAGGTGCCTATCGTGCTCACCGTCGACGGCAAGAAGGCCAACGCCGTGACCGTCAGCATCAAGTAACCGGCCTCCGCCGGCGCTGATGTTTTCGCTTTACCAGTACAGCTTGAGCGCCACCTGCATCTGGCGCGGCGTATTCACCTGGTTGAGCACCAGACCGAACGAGTTGCTGTCCAGGTTGGTGCTGCCGGTCCCGAACGTAGTCCGGTTCCAGAGGTTGAAAGCCTCCCAGCGGAAGTCCAGGCGCTTGCTCTCAGAGAAGGATAGGGACTTCGCCAGGCTGATGTTTTCGTTGTAGCCTGGCCAGGCGCGCAGCTTGGGGTTGTACCGCGTCGCGTTTCCGAACACGTAGTTCGGCTGGGCCGGAAACGCGGCGCGGTTCATGAACCGGTCCACGGCCGGATCGAATTTCGCGCCGCTGACCGGCGCCCGCCAGTTGTCATAGCCGCTCACCACCGGACGGTTCGGTCCGCTGAAGCCCGGCGGCAGCGGGTTGTTGCGCGCAACCGCGATGGGAAAGCCGCTCGCATAAGTCTGGATCGCGCTGATCCGCCAGCCGCCCACGAGGTGGCTCGCGATGCCGTGCTGCACCCACTTACGGCCCCGGCCCAGAGGCAGTTCATAGATCGTGCTCAGCTTCACCGAGTGAGTCTGGTCGAACTGGCCGATCGACTTCTCCAGCCCGCGGTTGTACTGGTCCATCGCGAACCCCGCCGTAAAGTACGTGTCCGAGTCGGTCAGAATCTTTGACAGCGTGTAGTTCCACTGGAACGTCAGCCCCGAGGAGAACCGCCGCTCGGCCTTCAGCACCAGCGAGTGATACGCCGAGTGGCCGCTGCGGTCCGCGCCCTTGTCGCCGCCGCCGATATTCAGATACTGCGGATACGGCCGCAAGGCCTGCACGACCGTGCGCACGCGCTGGATGCCGGGGTTGGTGAAGTTCGCGTACGGAATGGGTATCCCCGCGGCCCGCGCCACCGCCGAGTTGATGTCCGCCCGCAGCAGCGCCAGCGCGTCGGCCGGCCCGTAGCGTTGGATGAAATCATTCAGGTACCGCGTGGGAGTCTGGTTCAGGTTCACCAGTCCGGTCTGGAGGTGCGTCCCCACCGTGGCGTTGTAGGCGGCTTCCAGCACCATGTTCGGCGTGACCTGCCGCTGGACCGATAAGGTCCAGTTAAAATTCTCCGGAGCCCGCACCGCATCGTAGGGTTGCCAGTAATCCACGTTCTGGTTGTTCTGGAACGACGGGTTGATCTGCGGCGGCAGCGGATACGGCGGCAGGCCCGTGTCCCAGTTGAATGCCGGCGTCACCCCCTGGTCCGGCGACGTGAAGCTGTATTGACCGATGAAGCCGGCGTAGTGCGCGCTCCCGTTGATCACGCTGACCTTGCTGAAGGATCGCGCGAAGCCCCCCCGGATCGTGGTCTTCGGATTCAGCGTGAACGCCAGACCCAACCGCGGGCCGATCGCCCCGTACCAGCCCGGCACCAGACTGCGCGTATTCTCCCGCCCCGGACCGAAGCCGGCGAAGCGCAGCGCCCCGGGGTAGTTGTTCACGTCCGGGTTGGGCCGGTCCGGCGTGAAATCGGAAAATACGTCGTTGAGCGAAAAGGGCGGCAGCGTGAACTCGTAGCGCAAGCCCAGGTTCATGGTCAGGCGGCGCGTCAGGCGCCAGTCATCCTGCACGTAGAACCCGTGGTAACGGTATACCTGACTCACGTACCGCACCGTCTCCGTGTTGCCGCTCGACGCGTTGCCCAGCAGGAACGAGGCGAACGAACTGCCGCTGGTCGGAGAGGTCGCCGCCGGCACGCTGGTGCCCTGGAAACTGAAACCCGCCGCCCCCGCGATGTTCTGTTGCCCGAAACCGTTCCCGCGTTGCTCTTCGAACGCATAGCCGAACTTGAAAGAGTGCTTCCCGCGAATGTAGCTCAGGTCCTCCTTGATCGACCAGTTCGGCTGCTCGGTGCCGTTATAGGCCGCGCTGTTCCAGGTGCTGAACTCGCTGAAGCTCACCACCGGGAAGTTCACGTTGCAGTCCACCACGCCTTTGAAGCACACCTTGTCCTTCCAGTTCCGGCCGGTGGCCGGCGAGTAGCCGTTCTTAAAGAAGTTATTCCCCCCGATCGCAAAGTGGTTCAACAAGCGGGGGTTGATGGTCAGGTCGTAGCTCAGCCGGTAAACCGAATTGTCGTATTGAATCACCTGCACGTCGGCCAGCGGGTCGGGCAATCCCGGAGGTCCCGCCGGGCCGGCTTCGATGCGGTTGCTGGCTTTGTTCATGAAGAACGCCAGCCGGTGCCGGTCGCCGATCGAGTGGTCCACCCGCACGCTGCCCTTGTCGCTCGGATTCAACAGTGTTCCGCCCGTGCTGATGAAATTGTTCTGGACATACCCGTAGGCGCCCGGAGTCGCGCCCCGGTTCGGTTTCACCGGCATGGCATAGGACATCACCACCTTGCTGAAGGCGCTGAACCGGTCTTGCGGAATCTGGTTGTTCGCAAACGGATCGCGAATGAAACCTGCGCCCGACGGATTCGCGCGCGTCGTCGCGGGATCGTAGATCTGGATCCGCTTGTTGTTCTTGTCCACCCAGTTCGAAAAATCGCCCTGGTACATCTCCGGAGTCGGCACCGACAGAATCATGTCGTTGGCCCCCACCCGGTTGCGGAATCCCTCGTAAGAAAGGAAGAAAAACGTCTTGTTCCGCCCGTTGTACAGCTTCGGGATATATACCGGTCCGCTAAAGGTGACCCCGAAATCGTTTTGCTTGTATACCGAGCGCTTCGGAGCGAAAAACCCGCGGGCGTCCAGCTTGTCGTTGCGCAGAAAATCGTAAGCCGTGCCGTGAACCTGGTTGCTCCCCGACTTGGACACAAATGTCATCACCCCGCCGCCAGCCTGCCCGTACTCCGCCTTGAACCCGTTCGTGTCCACCGTGAATTCCGTGATCGCATCCACGGACGGGGAGTTGTACGCGGTTTCCAGCGTGTTCCCCGACCGGCTTGTCGTCACCGACAGCCCGTCCAGGGTTGCATCCCACGCCCCCGCCTGGCCGCCTCCGAATGAAAGTCCACTGCCGCTGCCGCGCGATTCCGGAGTCACGGCCACCAGGTCGAACGGACTCCGCAGATTGCCGCCGACCACCAGGGGCAGCTCGTCCACCAGCCGGTTCTGCACAGCCGTCGAGATCTTGGCGTTTTCCGATTGGATCTGGCTCACCGCCGCTGAAACCTCGATGCTCTCCGACACCTGGCCGACCTCCAGTTGCGCGTCAATACGCACCGTGCCCGCCGCCGTCAGAGTCACCCGCTCGCGCAGATAACGCTTGAATCCCGGCGCGCTGACTTCCACCCGGTATTCTCCCGGCGCCAGATTCGGCAGGTTGTACTCTCCGGCCGCCGTGGACACGGCGGTCGCCGTCGTGTTGGTGGCCCGGTTCGTGGCCGTCACCGTGGCTCCCGCAATCACGGCGCTGGTCGGGTCGGAAACCATTCCCGTGATATTGCCGCGTTCGGTCTGCGCATAAACCAGACCAGGTACGACCATAATGAAGGAGCAAAGCCGCAATCTCATGTCAACCTCCCCTCAAAGAAAATCAGGGAGAGGCTATCATCCGTTATCAACAATTGTCAACCCGCCCGCCGTCTGGTCCGTCCGGTCGCCGCCAGTTCCGTCGCCCCGCTCAAGGAATTCCTCAACACAATACGGCACGCGATCCGATACCATAGTCGGTTCCGGAAATGGAGTATGAAACACCTGCTGACCATGATGACCCGACGGGATTTTCACCTGATGACGCTTTATTGGGCCGCGGCGGCACACGCGCCCGCGCCTTTTGGCGCCACCCCCTCTGAGAGGCAGCTTCGCTGGCACGAGATGGAGTTTTACGGCTTCCTGCACTTCACCGTAAACACGTTCACCGACAAGGAATGGGGCTACGGGGACGAGGATCCGTCCATCTTCAACCCGGCCGAATTCGACGCCGACGCCATTGTGGAGGCTTTGGCCGCGGCGGGGATGAAGGGAGTGATCCTTACCTGCAAACATCACGACGGGTTTTGCCTGTGGCCCACCCGGACGACGGACCACAGCGTCCGGCAAAGCCGCTGGCGGGAGGGACGGGGTGACGTGGTAAAGCTGATTTCCGAAGCCGCGCGGCGGCGCGGGCTTAAGTTCGGCGTTTACCTCTCGCCGTGGGACCGGAACAACCCGCACTATGCCCGGCCGGAATACGTCCCCGTTTATCGCGAACAGTTGCGTGAGCTTCTGACGGGATACGGCGAGATCTATGAAGTCTGGCATGACGGCGCCAACGGCGGCGATGGGTACTACGGCGGCGCGAGAGAGAAACGCCTGATCGACAAGCGTACCTATTATGAGTGGCCCAAGACTTGGGAGATGGTCCGCAGGCTGCAACCGAACGCCGTCATCTTCAGCGACGCGGGCCCGGACATCCGCTGGGTGGGCAACGAGTCGGGATACGCAAACGAGACCTGCTGGGCCACCTATGATCCGGTGGGAGAAGACGGCGGGCCGCCCGCCCCGGGCTACACCCGCTACCGCGAGGCCGGCTCCGGGCACCGGCACGGTTCACGCTGGCTGCCGGCGGAGTGCGACGTATCGATCCGCCCCGGCTGGTTCTGGCATGCCGCCGAAAACGCGAAGGTGAAAACACCGCGCCAACTGCTCGACCTCTATTACCAGTCGGTGGGCCGCGGGGCGAGTTTCCTGCTGAATGTGCCGCCCGACCGGCGCGGGTTGGTTCACGAAAACGACGCCGCCTCCCTGCGCAGGTTCGGCGAACTGCTGCGCGCCACATTCGCCCGAAACCTGGCCGCAAATGCGACTGTGACCGCGTCGAACACGCGCGGTTCCGGCAAGGCGTTCAGCCCCCGAAATCTGCTCGATCCGGACCGCTACAGCTACTGGGGTGTGGACGACGCCGCTCGCACGCCGGAGGTGGTCTTCGACATGGGCCGGCCCGTGACTTTCAACGTTGTCCGCGTGCGCGAGAACATCCGCCTGGGACAGCGCGTGGACGCGTTCGCTGTGGATGCCTGGCAAGGCGGCGCGTGGCAGGCCGTGGGGCAAGCGACCAGCATCGGGCCCTGCCGTCTGATCCGCACTGCCGCCAAGGTGACGACCAACAAAGTGCGCCTCCGGATCACGGAGTCGGCGGCGGCGCCCGCACTGTCGGATTTCGGATTGTTTTCCGAACCGGACGGCGTTTGAATCGAGCGGGCTTCATGACCAACCCCAAGCTTGGCGCCTCCCAGATGGCCGTCGTGGCCCTCATGATTGTTCTCAGCATGGCAAGCTACGTCAACCGGACCGCGATGTCGATTGTGGGGCCGGAGGTGATGAAGGAGTTCCGATTCTCGGAAACCGAGTTGGGTAGCGTCTACTCCGCCCTGCTGCTCAGCTACGCGTTGCTCATGCCCTTCGGCGGAAGACTGGCGGACCGCCTCGGACCACGGCGCGTGCTGGCCGGAAGCACGTTCGGATCGGGCGTCTTTACGGTCCTCACGGCGGTGGTCGGATGGGCCGGAGTGCTGATTTCCGGCGGCGCCCTCATGGCTTTTCAGGCCGTGCGATTCGCGCTCGGCGCCTGCGCGGCCCCGCTGTATCCGGCGTGCGCGAGGATGCACGCCGAGCGGCTGCCGAGAACCCAGCACGCCCGGGCGCAGGGGCTGGTGCTGAGCGGCGCGCCGCTCGGGTCGGCAATCACTCCCCTACTGCTGGCCTGGCTGATGGTCCGTTTCGGCTGGCGCGTCTCCTTCTGCCTGGTGGGAGCTGGCACGGCCCTCATCGGGCTGTTCTGGCTGGCCTGGGTCCGGGACAGCCGTTCCCGGGACACCCTGCCGGCCGCGGCAGCTTCGCCGGGCAGCCGCCTCCAGAACTGGAAAGTGCTGTTCGGCGACCGCAACCTGATGTTGCTTTCCCTCAGCTATTTCTGCCTGAACTACTTTGAATACATCTTCTTTTACTGGATGTACTACTATTTCGGACAGGTGCGCCGCATCGCCATCGCCGACAGCGCCATCTACACGAGCGTTCTGCTGCTGGCCATGATGGTGGCTATGCCGCTGGCCGGCTGGTTCTCCGACCGGCTCATCCCGCGCCTGGGCAGGAACGTGAGCCGGCGGCTGACGGCGGTGGGCGGTATGGCGCTCAGCGCGGTCTTGCTTTACCTGGGAACGAACGCCTCGGGAGAATGGACCATGGTGGCGCTGCTTGCCCTGGCGCTGGGGCTGGCGGCGAGCGCGGAAGGCCCGGCCTGGGCGACCGCCATCGATGCGGGCCGGAGCCAGGCGGGCGCGGCCTCGGGCATCATGAACGGCATCGGCAATGTGGGCGGGCTGATCGCCCCGGTGGCCACGCCCTGGGTGGCCCAATGGGCCGGCTGGACCGCCGGGCTGTACGTGGGCAGCGCCGTGGTTTTCGTGGGCGCGCTCGCCTGGTTTTTTATCGATCCGGATCACAGCGCCCGGCAGGCGGCCGGCGCGCCCTGATGAGATCCCGAAATCAGGCCGGACGCCGCTTGTAGGGATACCGCCTGGCGATTTCGGCGAAGTTGCAGGAAATTCCCAGCCCCGGCCCCTCGGGAAGCCCGATCGTGCCCCCCTTCATCACCGGGTAGCCCGGCGTCAATTCCTGGAAAAGCGCGTCATCGTCGGCCTCCCACTCGTGGATGAAAAAGTTGCGCCATACACAGGCGGCCTGGAGCGAGGCTACGTGGGCCACAGGGCCGTAGCACATATGCGGCGCCACTTCGACGTTGTAGACTTCGGCGAGGTTGGCGATCTTGCGCATTTCCGTGATGCCGCCGCACTTGACCACGTCCGGCTGGATGATGGATGCGCCGTTGACTTCGAGCAACGGCCGGAACTCGTGGCGCGAGAGCAGCCCTTCGCCGGTGGCGATGGGGACGGGACTCTTGGCGGCCAGTGGCCCGAAAGCGAAGCTGTTCTCCCTCTGGATGGGCTCCTCGATGAACATCGGCCGGTATTCAGCGACGGCCTGAGCCATGGCCAGGGCGGAACGCGGGGTGAAACGCTCGGCGAACTCGAGGCCGACATCGAGGCGGTTGCCGGCGGCTTTGCGGATGGCGGCCAGGATGGCCACCGTGCGGTCGATCCGCTCCCGTTCGTTGCCCTCGGGGACCCCGAACTTGACCGCGGTCCAGCCCTTTTCCACGGTCGCCACAGCGCGCTCGGCGAAGGCCTCGGGCGAGCGGCTGGTCATAGTGTTGTTCCAGTGCGTGTAGTATGCCCGCATGCGCCGGTGGATGGGTCCGCCGAGCAGGCGCCACACCGGCGCGCCCAGACGCTTGCCCTCGATGTCCCACAGTGCGATGTCTATGGCGGAAAGGACAGTGGTCAGCACAATGCCGCTGCGCCAGCGGGTGAGGCGGTAGTTGATGCGATCCCAATGGTCCTCGATTCCAGAGGGATCGAGACCCGCCATGCGGTCTTCCAGCAGGTGGAGCGCCGCCTCGACCTCGTCGACGCGCCCGTGACAGGTGGCTTCCCCGAGTCCCACAATGCCGCCGTCGGTGTGGACCTCCAGGAACAGAAGGTCGCGCCAGCGCAGCGAGGATTTATAGGTGACAAAGCGGGTGATTTTCAGTTTGCCGCTCCCGCCGGACACAGCCGCCTGGCCGGCGAACGGCGGCAGTGCGGCGGCGGGAAGGGAGCCCAACAATTTTCGTCTCGACACAGGGTTCATCATGGCCTCAGGCACCGATGAACCCGATGGTATCACGCACGCCTGGCCGGCCGGTTCCGGAAGGGAAGGGCCGCCATCACGGCGCCGTCGAAACGAAGAGGTCGCTCCAGGACGCGTCAAGCCGGATCCACTGGTCGGACTCGCCAATCTCGTTCGCGGCCACGGAAAGCGAACCGTGTCCGCTCTCGCAAACCAGTTCGGCGCCGGCCGGCTCGAAAACGCTGGCCCAGGAACCCATGCTGACCGGCATTCCCAGCAGGTGGAGGCAGACCGGACAGCGGCGGCGCTGGTCGATGACGGTCCACCACAGCGCGAGGCCGAAGACCGCCATGAAAATCAGCGTAAAGACCAGGCCGGCCAACAGCGGCGGCTCGCCGCCCCGCGCGATGCAACCGCGAATGGCCGCTCCGGTCTCAATCCACAGCAGCGGTACGACGACCAGGATTGCGGCCGTCTTCGCCGCCAGGAACGAGCCGTACCGCCACCCATGACAGTGCAGCGAGCGGTATTCAGTGACCACCAGAGCGACCCCGATGAGGAAGGCGAATGCCATAGGGAAGGCGTGCCCGACGAGCATGTCTTCGCGCCGGGAATCGAGCGGAAGCTGGGGCATGCGGTGACCCATCATGCGGGCTGTCTCCAGCAGAGTGCGCGTGAACCAGAAGCCGTGCGAGAGGACCGCGGTGATCGCCAGGATAACAGCGGCCGCGGCCATTGGGAAAGCCGGCCCCCGAATCCAGCGGCGAAGCCGGCGCTTGCTGAAACGCAACCACAGCGCCTGACTGAGCGCTTCCAGCCAAAGGTAGCGGGCCTCAGCCGCGGCTCTCCCGACCAACTCACCTCTCTCAACCAGAACCCACCAGTCTCTCACCCTGGTGCGCCACCTGGAGCGCCACTCGGACCGCAGCGCCCCGGGCACCAGATAACCCGTAAGATGGATGAACCACCGGCACGGGGGCGGCGCCCCATTCCAGCCATCAGCCGGCACCGGCATGCGGGCCTCCGTTTCGCCCTCTTAGACGCTGAAAGAGCGGCCTGTGTTCCCGAGTTCTCCTGCCACTTGTGTGCGAGGGGTGGGTGAATGCTAAAATTGAAGAGGCCTTGGGAGGTCGTCTAACGGTAAGACTGCAGACTCTGGATCTGCGTATCGGGGTTCGAATCCCTGCCTCCCAGCCAGATGCTTTTTCCGCCGGTTTCCGCGGTTTCCTCTGCCGTTCGCTGCTTTTTCTGCGCTACCGGCCCAGTCGCCGGTCAACCCAGCATCCAATCCGGCCCCCACGTGCAAGGCAATCCCAAACTCTTTACGACCTTTAAGGCGGCCCGGCAGATCGCCAAGTCTTGTGGCGCCATCTCCGGTGTTGAAGGACAACCAAAGCCGGCGAACTCCTCCAGGCCTCCGCGGTCTCCTTCGCCGACCAGCAACGCACATTCATCGCAATCCAGTACGGCGAGTATGCCGTCAACAGCGCGGCGCTCCGGGCGGTCGGCTCCGACCCAGGCCACGCGGTCGCCGGACTTCAGCCTCCAGAGATTCGGAGCGTCCATCGGAGACGGCGGGTAGTCCCCTCGCTCAATCTGCTCGTACATCTTGTACACAAAAGAGTCGCAAATCTCGCTGGGGTGCAACCGGAACCAGGGCGGCAGATCCTCGAAGCGGTTCGTGATGGTGACATGGTAACCATCACGCATTTCCCAAAGGTCGTAGCACCGGATAGCCCCCGGCCCGGAGAAAATCCCGCTGAAGCCGAACCACATAAGGAAGTCGCCCCGTCGGCACGGCCACCGCAGGGTCATGTCTTGTCTGAACCTGATGATCTCCGGTTTCATCGCGCCGGGCATGCTGTTCCCGCATTCTACCAAAGCAGCCGGAAGTAAATCTGCGATGTCCCTGCGGCGCGCCATCCCTGATGCCGCCGCTCCCGGAGTTACCTACCGCGGCGGGGCCTTGCCGGGGCCGGCTTTCGGCTCGGCGCTTTTGAGGATCCCCAGTCGGCCCAGAGCCTCTCCCCCTCGATCACCCTCTTTGCCGGCAATGCCGGACAGGAAGCTGGAGACACTTCCGGCGCCGCCCACTTTGGCCAGACCTTCGGCCGCGGCGGCCCGGAGATAAGCGCCGCCGGCATCCTGGGCGGCCTTCTTCAATTCGTCCTCCAGCGTCCTCCGGATCTTCTCCCGGGCCTTCGGATCTTTGACCCGGTTCGGATTCGCGGGGTCCAGGAACAGCCCCAGAATAATGCAGGCCGCCTGCTTGTCGGGCCGGGTGAGTCCCTCGCTGCGGAGCTTTTCGAGCACCGGCTCCACGGCCGCCTCCCCGAAACTCGACAGCGTGCGGATCACCATGTGCCCGGTGCCCATTGCGCCGCTCAGAGCCCTGATCGACCTGGCGTCTCTCGACCAAGTGACCGCAGTGATGAGATCACCGTAGTAGTCGGTGTATTCCTCAGTGAGCGCCGGGCGGCCGCTCGCAGGCTGATTCCCGGCCTCCGCCAGCCGGTTCTCCGCATCGACCAGCCGGTTCTCCGTCTCCAGGGTCCGGATCAGCGCAAGCTTGACCGCATCCGCACTCTCCGGAATTTCCTGCAACAACGCCGCCAGGGCGGGTCCGACTCGAGCGCCCTTTTCGCCCTTCGACCCCAGGCCGATGAGGGCATAGAATGCCTCGGCGCGCTTTCCCGGATTCGAGTCAGCCAGTTGTACCGTGAACCGGACCGCGGCCTTCGCAGGGGCCTCTTCTGCCTGGCCCAGGATTATCGCGCTGCACGAGACCGCCGCGGCGCCGGCGAGCGCGGCAATCCAGGTTCTGCGATTTGCACGCCACTGAAATGCATGGCTCACTTCTTCAGTCCCTCCTTTGCCTGGCACACGGCGGCCGGCCGAGTGCCTGTTGGACCCTGCGAGCATGCTCCGGATTCCGGATCGGGTTACGACTCGCCGGATTCGACATCCGCTCAAGCACGGTGCAGGCGCTCTGCCGGACGGTTCGGTCCGTGGCCTGCTCCAGTTGGCGGATCACCGCGTCGACGGACTTGTCCCCAAGAGCCACCAGGGCGCTGTTCGCCATGTTGCCTGTGCCCAGGGCGCCCGCCAGTGCATTCACCGACCGTTCATCGTTCAGCCCGCCGACAGCCTGAATCAGGTCGCCGTAGTAGCCGGTGAAATCCTCCGTCAGGGGTGCGCCGCTGCGAGCCACCCGGTTCTCTATTTCGAGCGTCTTGATCAGCGCAATCCTGACATCGTCCGCTTGTTGCGGATTCCTGCTGAGCAAACCGGCGAGCGATGGCTTGACCTGCGCCGGACTCCTCGCTCCAGCGGGCTCCGCACCCAGCTTGAGGAGGCTATAGAACGCATCGCTGCGCACGTCCCACTTCGGGTGGGAAAGCCGCACCACCAACTCGCCGATGCCGGGAGCCTCCGCAACCGTCGCCGCAATGGAAGACGGCGCAAGCAACGCCGCGGCGGCGCAACAGACGGCGCGAATCAGTTCCGCGCTCCCAAACCGGCCGCCGGATCTCATTGGCCGTACTCCCCCTCGTGGTTGCGCCAATCGGCATGGAGGCAGTTGAGCTGGCAGGGGCCGCTGAGCGGCTCGATGTAGTCGGCCTGGGATTTTTCCGCAGCGGTCCACATCCGATCCCACTCCTCGCGGGACTTCTTCTCGTTTCTGAGATCAGCGGCATCGCCGAACATGTGCCGGCTGCGGCGGGCGCCTCCCTGCTGCTTGTTGTGGACGGGGTCGCGGTAGGCGCTGTTGATCCGGCGAGTTTCTCCGTAGGCCTCCCGCAGCTTGTCCAGGCCGTATCCTTTGTCTTTGCCGGCCAGCAATGGGTCGCGAAGCAGCGCCCAGCCAAACTGCCCCTTCCCATTCAGGTCGGAAAAAGCAAAGTATTCTGTGTGCCGGGTGCGGGTGAAATCACTGCAACGCAATTCCAGCCCCACTCCCAGGTCCCGGTACCCCTGGATGATCGCGTCCCTCTCATCGCCGCACGGGCCCTGGGGGGCCGGCGGGCTTTCGGCCGTTGCGGCCTTGGCGGGCGCCCGGTTGGGTGATGGGCTGGGTGATGGGCTGTTGGCGGATGTGCTCCGCCGAGCCAGCTCACCCGGCGCGGGGGCTGTGCGGGATTCGGAGGTCGCCTCGCGCCGGCTGCAAGCGGGCGTGATTGCGAGCGTGGCCACCAGAGCCAGAGCCGCTCCGAACGGCTTGCCTGTTTCCCCGATCGTTGCCGGCACGTTTGAACCTCCTGCGATCGTCATGAAAACTGAGGCGGGAACTCGAGGGGCCTGAACGGAGCAACACTGCCCTGCTCCGGCTCAGCGGCGCTTCATGAACATTTGCCCAGTCAGCGATGACCCCGGCGGCAGGCCGCCAGAGGACATCTTCACGATACTGCCAACTCTACTCTGCACGAATTGGAAAGTCAAGGTTAAGAATTACCTTGAATTGTTCGGGAATTAACCGCTACGCAGGCCGGTATTCAATGACCACCAGAGTAATGTCGTCGGCCTGCGGGGCGCCCTCCGTGAAAGCCACAACGGCATCCTGGATCGCCGCATGAAGCTCCTGGCAGGACCCGGCGGCGTGATGCACGGCGATTTCACGCAGGCGCG
>Ga0315298_1006631_pt1 | contig 15709 bp, 13 predicted proteins | sample WHS_1_MG_FD_203077 | JGI IMG/M metagenome (GOLD analysis project Ga0315298, IMG submission 203077) | Extremophilic microbial mat communities from Washburn Hot Springs, YNP, Wyoming, USA - WHS_1_MG | ecosystem: Environmental > Aquatic > Thermal springs > Hot (42-90C) | place: USA: Wyoming... | reverse complement strand
TCAATCCGGTATGCTTCTATGTAACTGTTTGCAACAAGCAGTGACTTTTTCTCAACATCAACAACCTCAATGGTGTGGATTCCGGGCCTATCAAAACTCATAAAGCACTTGCCATAGTTATCACCCATTTCATACTTTGTCGTCCATCGTCCTGAATATGTCCATAGCGGAATGCCATCAACTTTGAACTGCGTCTTGCCAAGTGGAGGGTCGGTTTCTATGATGAGGCCCAGTTCACCCGCAGATTTTTCCAGTGTGCCTGGTTGCTCATATACAATGGACATGGGTTCAAATAGATATACCCTGCCTGATTGAGGTGGTACTTCTGTTTTTATCCTTCCGATTCTGCTGTTGCCAAACTCCACTTTAATCTGTTTCTGTTCGTAAAGGTCAAGAATCTGCGAGGTTGGAAACTTGTAGGAGAACTTTAGAACAGCAGGGGAATTTTCAGGATTCACTGCTACCATACCATTCTTATAGATCCTGTAGTGAATCCCGGTTTCTGTCTCTTTCTCGGGTGCCACCGGCTGGCCAATTTCTATTTGATAAAGAATGGAGATGTCTGGCCTATCATAAACTGTGGTGGATCCTGCCTGCCATATCATGTTCATCAGCCGTGCGGATGCATAGCAGAAATAACAATCATCCTTAATGTCATTGGTGGTATATCCAACATAACTGAGACAGCATACCTGTTTGCCCACTTTCATCCATCTGGATAGTTTCTTATCCATCCCGTTCCATTGCTTATGCCAGTCGCCCCAGCGGCTCGTGCTTACCCATGTGCATATGTAACTTTCACTCATCTCGCAGTCAATCCATTGCCAGTACGCATCAGGCAGAGTGACAGGGTCAGCAGAATTAACAAGGAGCGCACCTTCTGGGTCCTTCTTCTTTATCAACTGCCGGGCTTCTTTAAGAAGTGATGCGAATGCGGTCTGCTGGTAAGGATAAAGATGCTCATGCCTTCCGTATTCAGGGCCGCAGCATTTACTGCCCGGATGCACATTGTCAAGAAAAATTCCGCCTGCTCCCATGTCCATCAGATATTCAAGGTATTTGAGTACGCTTTGCCGGTACCCCTTTGTATTAACGCATGTGCAGTACATGTTTTTGGCATCCTCTGATTCCCAGAATCCTGTCCGTTTCCAGTGGCCATGTTCATCAATTTCAATCCAGTCAGTATGTTCTGACAGGCGCACTCCCTGAAACTTCTTATTAATCCATGACTGGTAGAATGTCATGTATGGGAAACCGCGAATGCCATTTGAACGCAGTGCCATGAGGTACTCTGCATTATGCGGGACATGCGTTACAAAGCGCCACTTGCTTGATTTGATTACATGCCATGGCACAATGCCAAACCCGTATGTTTCAGATGTCGTCAGCCATTCTGGGGCCCTACGCTCCCGGGGCGATATCCTTTTTGCCATTATCATCCTCCTGACCAGTACTGATCAAAAAGTCCATCGTATTGATGTTATTCCTCCTCAGACATTGAATCAAAGAATTCCACAATATTTTTCCCATCCCCCTCTTCCATAAACTTCATGGCGGAGCGCGGATGCTGATTGAGAAGACCCGTTATCATATAAGGGATATCAAAACCCCAGCGCAACTTTGTTCTCAGCGGCTCAACGTGCTCCTGAATGCACTTCAGAATCGGCCTGATGCGAAATTTTGGATTGTGTAGAAATCCAATGAGTAGTTCAAGTTGGCAGTTGCCAGCCCCCCTTCCAAGTCCGGCCATGCTTGCGTCCAATCTGTTTGCCCCGATAATCAATGCCTCAATAGTGTTCGCATATGCAAGTTGCTGATTATTATGCGTGTGGATGCCAACTTCCTTGCCTGCCTTTTTTGCGTACGACAGAAATTTCAAGGTTAATTCCCTGATCTGCTCGCTGTACAAGGCGCCAAAACTGTCAACAATATATATCGTGCCAACTTCTGATTCAGACAGCACTTCAAGGGCATCATTAAGTTCGTGCTCAAGTACAGTTGAAACAGACATGAGATTCAATGTCGTCTCGTATCCCTTATCATGCGCATCCTTAATCATGTCAATTGCAACCGGAATCTGATGGATATAAGTAGCAACCCGCACCATATCAATAACACTTTCCTTCTTTGGTAGAATATCCTTATGGTAGTCAGTCCTTTCTGCGTCGGCCATAACTGAAATCTTCAAATGTGTATCATTGTCTCCAACTATCCTGCGTATATCGTCTTCAGAACAGAATTTCCACAGTCCAAACTGTGAACGCGGAAAAATTTTCTCTGATGCCTTGTACCCGATTTCCATGTAATCCACGCCGGCTTCCACGCACGTGGTATAGACAGCCCTTACAAAATCATCATCAAACCTATGGTTATTCATCAGGCCGCCATCGCGAATCGTGCAGTCAAGAACCTTAATTTCGGGCCTGTAAGTCACCCATTTCCCCTGCGACTGCGCCTCTTTAAGGTCATCTCTGTCAGGCATTTTCGCTCCTTTTTCGGATTGACATTTGACCCATATTATAGTTGGCACTGAATTTTCTGTAAAATTGAATGCAGCAGATTAGAAAACCCACAATCACCTCAGACGATTCACAGGGACACTTCTCTGTACCCGTAATCACCTGCTTTCTGGGCTATAAGTGCGATCCGTGACGCTTCAAGAACTGAATGGGTGTTAAGTTGTCCGGGTTTGCTGACACCAATAATATCTTCAAGGAACGAGCGAAAATATCCACCCTCGTTAGCCGGTGGAAGCGGCAGATGTTCAAGTTGTTGGTTCCCGTTTACCGCAAGTAGAATTTCTCTTGAGACAGCAGAACTTTCAACAATACCCTTTTCCCCATAGAATGTAATCCTCCAGTAAAATGGAAGGTTGTAATTGTGGCTATCTGGAGAAAAGTATGAAACATCACCCAGCACACCGCAGTTATTTTCCATTGTCAGCATCACCTGTCCGGCATCCATAAAGTGCGGATAGGATTTCGCCATCGCATTCCAGGAACGGGCAGCATTAACCTTAACAAACTTCATTCCTGTTGCCCACGGGATAAAATCCATGGCATGTATCCCGATATCATTTATTGTTCCACCGTGCATACCTGGCTCAAAATACCATGAGGGGCGAGTTTGAGGCATCAACGGATGATGGCCGGTGAAAATAACGCTATGAATCACTCCAATCGTACCTGAACGGATTATATCGTGCAAACCAATGAATTGAGGCATATCCCGCATCGTCAACTGGCAGCCAACTTTCAATCCTTTTGTTCGCGAAAGTTCAGCAATTTTTTCCAGTTCATCAAGCGCGGTACAGATGGGCTTATCCGATATGACATGTTTGCCACGCTCAAGCGCTTCTATAAGAATGCGGCCGCGTTTCCCATAACAATCACCAACTGCCACAATGTCGCACGCAACTGTCTCCATCATTTTTATCCTGTCAGTGTGCGTAATTTCAATAGTCCCTTTTGCCGCAATCTCTTTTCTCGTCGCTTCGTCTTCTTCACACGCCGCTACGATTTGAACCTCACGGGATCCTGAGACACGCTGAACAAGGTCATATATATGACCGTGCCTGAATCCTACAAAAGCAATCTTTAGGGCCATGTAATATCCTCCAGAAATTTAACCCTGATTTTCCCCTCGCACAGCACTGATATTCCCATTTTTCAGGGAAATCAGGTTTGAAATATCAGGCATCATCAATTGAAACCCATGTTTCCGCATCCTGTGAGGCCCTGACTTTGTCCAGGAGTCGTGCATTATAGATTCCATCGTGGAAAGACGGACTTGCCTTCCGTCTATTTTGTATCGCCTCAAGGAAATTTGCCAAACAATGGACATGTCCCTGCAGCCAGCCAACGGCAAATTTAGGTCCTGGAAAAGATGCAACCGGCTCCGGAAAACGGCTCACAGTAACAAGTTTCTTGAAACCAGCCCTTCCACCAACAGGTTCATCCGGATCTGACTGGTCGTAGAACTCCAGGAAATTTGGCTCCATGGAATTATATTTCAGTGCGCCACCTGTGCCGTAGATTTCAAATTTCATTTCGTCCTGACTGCCTGTGGCAATTTTGGATGCTTCAATCACGCCAATAGCGCCATTTTTCATCATTGCACTCACTATCACCATATCCTCTGCTTCAACCTTCCGCATTATTCTGTCAGGACCGGGCCTTTCAGGATATAGAATTCTGCTAATTCCAGAAACACGCCCAAACTCGCCACAGAGGAAATAAGCAAGGTCAATGACATGACTGCCAAGGTCTGCCAGCACTCCTGCACCCATTGATTTTTCCTGTTTCCATCCCATCGGTTTATTCGGATCAACGCTTCCCGAATGATAGTAGGCAATGCGAAAGGAAATAATCCTGCCGAGGGCGCCCTTTTCTACCAGGGTCCTTGCTTTGAGCGTTGCAGGATAAAAACGGAGGTGGAATGTAACCTGATGAACGCCAGTGTAGTGTTGCAATGCAGATTCAATCTCGTCTGCCTCAAGCGTGTTTGTAACCAGCGGCTTGTCGCAATAGATGTGTTTGCCTGACTTAATCGCAGCAAGAATCTGGTCTTTGTGAAAGATATTAGGAGAGCAGATGTTTATTATATCAATCTCAGGATGCTCTACCAGTTCAAGAAAATTATCTGTCGCAACCTGGAATCCAAATTCTCTTCTGGCTTTCTCAGCGGTTTCTTTATGGCCTGTGCACACGCCGAAAAGACGGGTCTTAAGGGACTTTGAGCCATAGAAGTACTTCATATTCTCATACCCGTAAGCGTGAACCCTTCCAATAAACCCAAAACCGATAATGCCCACGTTATATGTCTTCTCCATTGCCTTCTCCCTTAATCACATTATACGATAATTTTACCGGCCATCATGTACTGCAAAATGCTATCTATAGGTTCAGGGATGTATCACAAATTTGAATGCAGATGAGAACCGCACCATTTTATGGCATTTTGTATGAGTTCATCTGCCTGTTGTTGACTGGCTGCATCGGTTCGTATAATCAGCCCTTCAGGACGAAGATGCCTGATAAGGTATTCAACATTATCCTGTGATTGCACTGACAAATCAAGACATTTATTGGCTCTCTGGACCTCGCGATAAAGGTCCATCCATGCAGGACCATTTTCTAACTGACCGGCGCCCGGTACCCATTGAACGGCACGGATATATGGCTTTGAGAGCAATCGCGGAAGGTGTTTGATTGCTCCGGGCCCGTCAAGATGGTACCAGATGCAGTCAGTATATCTGTCTGCCACGCATTCTAATTCTCGCACAACATATCTTTCAAACATTTCTTCAGAAATCATGCATGAAATATCGGATTGGCTTATCATGAAAAACTCAGGATGCCAGAGCCGCGCTGTCGTCCATGCACAACCATCATGCCAGGCCTTTTGCCTTTCATCAATCATGTTACGGTAATGCTCAAAAGTATCTGCCCACAAATCAAACATTTTTTCCAGTTGCCTGACACATTGATTCATGTCCAGGGCAAGGTCCACCATAAAGTCATCAACTCCCCGTATAAGGGCAAGAAGGTCATTAACCATTGTCTGGCACACATAACCCACCAGGAATTTTCCAGGTGCAGCATCAAGGAGCCGGCTAACGACCCTATCAAGTTTTTGTCGCCATAAATCATCCTGACCGGGATGCCATCCTAAAGGTTCGTAGATGCTTCCCATTGTCTTCAGGTGCCACACTGTCTCAGGCGCAAAATGAACAGCGCAACCGCACCCAAGCGCATAGCCGCCCATCAAGTATCCGACAGCAGGAAATCCCTCGCCACCGAAATAGACGCTCTCAAATACACTTAACCAGAATTGAAGGATATACCCCGGGTCAAAATAAATTGATTCAAGGTTTTCAGGCCGCGGCATCTCAGGAACGGAAGACGGACCTATTCGCGGCGCTGTAACATCAATCAGCGGCCGATCCGTATTCTGACAATCCCAGAACGCAACCCAGCGCCTTTTAGCCCGCTGCCAGTCGGGTTTGTAATAGAGAGAACCAGGTTCAAGTTTAAAAATCTGCTCTTTCATATCCTGTTCATTATTTTTTTCGTGCGTATTCTTTCAAAAATTTGGCAAGATTTTCAACAATCGCCCTGCAGCACTTCTCTCCTGTCTTCCTGTCCGCACAGGTTGGGTCTCCATAAATTCCTGTCTTGCTCCTTTGAATCCCCCAGGTTGACCAGAAAACACCTTTCCCACTGATGAAGTTATCACCAGGGACAAACTCTGAATGATAGCGCATGGTGTCATTTTTCACCGCCTCATCCATATTGACCGGCTGCCCAAAGTATAACATCAAGGATGTCTCCCATTCCCCGCCGTGGATGGAACCACCAGGTTTTGATTTCCTTATGCCCGCGTATACATCCCGCGAAAAAGCAGCAGGTGAAACAATCGCAGGATAGATTTTGAAATCGTCGCTGATTCTGCGTACTGCAACATTAAGAATGCCCGAGTGATGGCCGTGACAATCAAGCAATACAATTTTCTTGAATCCCATCCCTGCAAGCGATGCCAGTATGTCATACACAAGTTCAATCAGCACCTGCGGTCTTACCCGTATTGTTCCGGGCCACCGGCTCATCTCCTTGCTTGAATACCCTGTCCACACTGCCGGCATAATAAGAACCGCCTGCTTATTTCTCAGTTCTTCTGCGGTCCTTCTTGCTATTTCAGCAGCGATTACGGCATCCGTGGAAACCGGCAAATGCCTTCCATGCTCCTCAATTGTTCCCACCGGCAGCAAAATCACAGTCCCGGAAACCGCCGCTTTTTTTATTTCAGGCCATGTCAAATTCTCAAAGAGATTGCTCTTTTCCACCGTAGCCATATCTCTCCTTTCATGAAGTCCTAAATGATATACTACCGAGCACCAAAGGTTATCTTTCAGTCCGAAATGAAACGAAACCAATGTTGACAAAAATAGTAACATGAATAAAATAGATGTCAAGAAAAATTCAGGCACAGAACAAATACGGCTGACGGAGAGAAATGGGAATTGAGGCAATAAGAAGAAAGGAATTCATAAAAAGGGTTGTCACGGACCGCGGCGGAATTTCTGTTGCTGAAACAGCGAGAAAACTTGATGTTTCTGAGGTCACAGTGCGGCGTTATCTTGAGGAACTGGAAAAGGAAGGCATTCTTATTCGCACCTATGGGGGTGCTGTAAAAACCCAAAATAACATTTCAGCGGAGTTTTTGTTCAAGAAAAAAACAGGACGGAATCTCAAGGAAAAAAGGGCGATTGCCAGAACTGCATTCAAATTCGTCAATCAGGGAGAATCCATATTCATTGACGCAGGCACAACAACACTTGAACTTGCCAGATGCATCAGGGAAAACCGCCTCAAAATCACTGTCGCCACCACATCACTGCCGATTGCTTCTGAACTTGCGGATACAGAGACAGTCAAACTCCTTTTACTCGGGGGATTTCTTCGTCGCGAACTTTTTGACCTCTTTGGTCCGTTTACGGTTGGGGAATTGAAACATCTTACTTTCAACCAGGCATTCCTTGGTGTTGACGGAATTTCTTTTCGCGACGGGCTCACCACCACTGATTCCGTCACAGCACTCATTGAAGAAACGGTTATGGAAAGAAGTCGGGTCATAAATATCCTTGCAGACCACACAAAAATTGGACATGTTGCCCTTATACCTTATGGAAACATAAAATCTATGAACAAGACAAGGCGGCTCATTATAGACAGGAAGGTATCATCCGGCGAAATCAGGAAGTTGCAAAAACTCGGACTGAAAGTCGTTCTGGCACAGGGGCAACCATGATTCTGGTAATAGACAGCGGAACAACAAACACAAAAGCATTGCTTTTTACCCGTGAATGTAAAGTTGTATCTGAATCTCGCGTCCTGACAAAAACATCCCACCCGGGACATGGAATGGTAGAACAGGAAGCCACAGAATGGTGGAACGCGGCAGTAACGGCAGTTTCGCAGTGTTTATCCAGTTGCGGGACAATTCCAGAAATTGATGCAATCGTTACCAGCACCCAGGGAGGAACCTTTGCAGTTCTTGATAGAAATTTATATCCACTGCGCCCGGGCATCACATGGCTTGATAATCGTGCTGCCTCTGAAGCAGAAGAAATAACCCGTACAAATGGAGAAGAAATCTTTTTCAAAACCGGACACACCCTTCGCGGATGGTGCCCGCCTGCAGTTATCCGCTGGATGGAAAAGAACGAGCCAGACACTTATCGGAAAATCGCAAGAATCTCGTTTGTGGCTGATTATCTCAATTACCGGATGACAGGAAAATTTTTCATTGACCAGACAGGTGCCGGAATGACCGTGTTTTACAATATACTATCAGGACTCTGGGATAACGATATTCTGAAAATTTCAGGAATAACAATTGAATCTTTGCCCCGGATAGTTTGCTCGGGAGAAATCGGTGGTACATTAACTGCACAGGCAGCAAAAATTCTCGGCCTTAAAGAAGGCATCCCGGTAATCTCTGGCGGGCATGACCAGTATTGCGCCTCCTATGGTGCAGGAGCGATAAAAATCGGCGATTGTCTTCTTTCCTGCGGCACAGCTTGGGCCCTCTTGATACTTACAGAAAAACCTGTGTTTGAGGCGAATTCTGGATGGAATCCCGGCAGACATTTCTGGCCCGGTACCTTCGGGCTTATGGGTGCAATTTCAAACGGCGGAATTGTCCTTGACTGGTTCAGAAAGAACCTTCTATTATCCGATGCCCCCAGGAATCTTGAAGATACAGATAAAAATGTCAGGGTGACGCCATTTTTTAGCGAAGGAAAAGGCGCAATAGAAAATCTAACCCTGTCAACCGGAGCCGGGCATATATATCGCGCAGCAGTGAAATCTATTGTGGAACAGGTTATCTTGCTCTTAGAGCAGGTGAAAAGCAAGGCAACTGTTGAACGGCTTTTCCTCGTTGGCGGTGGCGCAAAAGAACCCCTTCTTAAACCGGTACTTTCTGAAAGCGCCGGCTACAAGATAATTCAACCGGAAACCCAGGAAGCGGCCGCCAGGGGCGCTGCTCTTCTGGTTCTTAAATACCTGGACATTCAGAAAGAGGAAAGCAAAAAACAAAGCCAGTGATGTTTACAGGGAACGGGGCAATACCAAACAGGAGGAATCATGAAGTACTGGGCTGATGTTGATTTGACGAAAATTCCTGATATAAAGGTGGTGCCACCCGGACCAAAATCTATTGAATACCACGAAAGGGCAAGCAAGTACATGAAGGGTTTTTCAAGTCAGGTGCAACTGTTCCCTGTTGTATTTGAAAAGGGGCATGGATATACACTTCAGGATGTTGATGGAAATACATATATTGACTTTTCTTCAGGAATCTATGTTGCAAGTTTGGGCCATTGTCATCCAAAAGTCAGTGAAGCGGTCGCAAAATATGCCAGGGTGTTGATGAACTGCCATGACTTTACCACCCCGGTAAAGGCGAAACTATTGGAGAAACTTGTCTCAATTCTACCCGGTGGATTAACAGGAATTCAGTTATATGATAGCGGAACAACTGCGGTGGAAGCCGGCTTGCGTGCAATGAGAGCAGCCACAGGTAAATTTGAATTCATTTCATTCCATCGGGATTTTCACGGCAAAACGATGGGTGCAGTAAGCCTTGCCATTGTTGACAGGACACAGGGCATGCGGGCGCCTGGCTTCTTTCTTGTGCCGCGCGGATATTGCTATCGTTGCGCATTCAAACTAAAGTATCCAGAATGCAATCTTCACTGTGTTGATTACATTGAGACCGTAATAAACAACGAGACAACAGGCCAGGTGGCAGGCATTGTTCTGGAACCCATTCAGGGCTGGGCCGGTTCTATTGTTCCGCCGGATGGCTGGATTCAAAAAATCAGGAATCTCTGTGACAGGCGTGGAATACTTCTTATGGCTGATGAAGTCCTGACATGCATGGCAAGAACCGGCAAAATGTTTGCGATGGAGCACTGGGACACTGTGCCGGATGTCATCACACTGGGAAAGTCATTTGGAAATGGTTTTCCGGTAACTGCAATGTGCCTTTCGGAAAAGTACAAGGAGTGCCTTGAAAAGATATCTGCATCTACCAGTTATGGCGGCAATCCAATGGCTTGTGCTGCTGCGCTTGCTTCTATTGAAATCATTGAAGAGGAAAATCTCTGCCAGCATTCTGCTGAACTGGGAAGATACATTCTGGACCTCCTTGAAAAAATGAAGGAATCACATCCCATCATCGGTGATGTGCGGGGCAAGGGCTGTCTTCTCGGGATTGAACTGGTAAAAGACAGAAATACAAAGGAGCCGTTCATAGAAGCGGGTAAAATGGTCTATCGGGAGGCATTCAAAAGGGGATTGTCCTGGGTGCCCGCGAATCACATACTTCGGCTCTCCCCGCCGATTATCATGAGCAAAGAAGCAGCAGCAAAAGGAATTGAGATTATAGAAGAGGCAATCAGTGTCACAGAACGTTCTCTGGGTGTTTAGGGGGAATTTATGCCTGTACCAATTGTAAAATTGGAGGTAGATCTTGGGACAAAAGTTGGCTTGATTCGTCCATTGAACGGTGTTAATCTCGGGCCAATCCAGATGAACGGATGGCTGGATTTCTCAGATACATACAGGGATTTGAAGTTTTCTTATACCCGTTTGCATGATTGCGCCTATGCAGTACCTGAAACAGTGGATGTTCACAGTATCTTTCCAATCTTTGACGCTGATCCCCAGGATCCGAATAACTACAGATTTGCAATCACCGATGATTACATACAGTCCATTCTTGACACCGGCTCGCAGATCATCTACCGTCTCGGCGAAACTATTGAGCACTATACGCGGCGCAAGTATTTCATCTATCCACCGAAAGATTACAACAAATGGGCCACAATCTGCGTGAATATCATCCGTCATTACAACGAAGGTTGGGCAAATGGATTTCACCATAACATCAGGTACTGGGAGATATGGAATGAGCCGTGGGGACCCGGTGGATGCTGGATGGGAACAAAGGAGGATTATTACAGCTTGTATGAAACTGCTGCAAAAACGATAAAAGCCCACAATCCCAATCTCATGGTCGGCGGTCCCAGTTCTGCTGGTGTGGGACCCGAAACATTCGGCGAAGAATTTCTCAAGCATTGCCGCAGGACCGGCGCGCCGCTGGATTTCTACACCTGGCATATGTACGCTCTGGACCCTGTGCCGATTATTGAGACATCTGCTGCAGTCAAGAAAATGCTGGTCAGGTACGGATTTCAGAACGTGGAGATTCATCTTAATGAATGGAACTATCTGCCCTCTGAGGGCTGGCTTTTTAACCACCCGGACAAGACCACGGATGTCATACGGAGGGCAATTGGTGAAATAAGCGGCGTTAATGGAGCCGTATTTGATGCAGCAACCCTCACATACATGCAGGACTCTCCTGTTGACATTGCCAATTTCTACTGGGCACGTGACGGTTTCTGGGGACTTCTGGACCAGTATGGGGCCGCGCGAAAAAATTTCTATGCTTTTAAGGCATTCAGATTAATGCTGGATACCCCTTATCGTGTGCAGACCACTTCTAATAATCCCATGACTGGTTACGCATTGCTGGCCGGGCTATCTGAAGCACCAAGGGCAGGGATATTGCTTTCCAATTTCAGGGCAAGAGAGACCGACTTCGCACTGACAGTTAAAAATTGGCCATGGGCTGGCAAATCTATCTGCAAGCGCTATCTGCTTGATTATGACCGCAATCTGACCATGGTGGGGCAGGATGTGCTGGATGGCGAGAACGCCACAATAAACATTTGTATGCCCCCTCCGGCCCTTTCTTACATAACAATAATGCCTTATGGAAATGAGTAGTTCTCCTTTAGGGTTTGCTCTCGGTAATGCGGTCAGATACGAAACTGAAAAATCAGAGTGATGAATAAAAGGAGCGCAATTATGAAAGAAATCTCTTCAGCACTCAAGAAGATTAAATTAGGGTTTTGTCCAATTGGTAAGTTTGTTTTCAGCCATGAAGATGCTCTGAAGTACAAAAAACTTATAGAGAAAAAACTCAAGCAATGGGATATTGATTATCTTGGAATAGATGGGGTGGTTAAAGATGGCATTGTGCGCAGTGTTGAGGATGTTGAACCTGTAGTTCGACATTTCAGGGCAAACAGCATTGATGGCCTGTTCATGCCACACTGCAATTTTGGCACAGAACATGCAGTAGGGCTTATTGGCAGAAATATCTGCGTTCCAGTCCTCCTCTGGGGTCCGCGCGACGAAGCGCCGCTTCCTGATGGAACGCGGCTCCGTGATACTCTGTGCGGACTTTTTGCGTCAAGCAAGATTCTTTTCAAACTCGGGGTACAGCTCACCTACATTGAAAATTGCAGAATTAATGAACTCGCATTTGAGGCAGGAGTGAAAAATTTTGTGCGGGTAATGTCTGTGGTCAAAAGTTTCAGAGGAATGCGCATCGGACAGATAGGTAGTAGAATAGATTTCTTCTGGTCAACGATTATCAATGAGAGTGAACTCCTTGAACGGTTCGGCATAGAAATACTGCCGATAGATATCATTGAGGTAATAAAAAACACAAAGAGACGTGCTGAGAAAAATTTCAATCGCTACATGAAAGAATTGAGGGAACTTTCAAGAGCCGTGAAAATTGTTGGATATAGAAATAATCTGTCGGTCATCAATAATTTTGCGCTTCGCGATGAAATGCTTGAACTGGCAAACCGATACAATCTTTCTGCATTTGCATTCCAGAGTTTCATGTCAGTTTGTGATGAATTAGGAACCATGGTTGAACTGGCACACGCACAGGTCAGTGAGGCCGGGTACCCTGTCGCTACAGAAACTGATATCCATGGCGCAATAAGTCAGGTTCTCCTTCAGAGTGCATCTGTAAACACTCAACCTGCTTTTCTCGCTGATTTCACCATACGGCATCCAAACAACGATAATGGCGTACTCCTCTGGCATTGCAATTTTCCTCTTGCGCTTGCGAAGAAAAGGACAAATGCTGCGCTTGGACCTCACTGGATTTTGCCTGGTATTGCTCCTGGTTCCTGCCACTGGCTTCTTAGAAATGGGGATATCACGCTAACGCGATTTGATGGAGATAGGGGTGAATATTGCCTGGCATTTGGTTCTGGTAAGACAATACCAGGACCCCGAACACAAAACACCTATGTCTGGATAGAAGTTGACGATTGGCGAACATGGGAGCGACAACTTATTGAAGGACCTTTTATCCACCATGTTGGCGCTATATACGGACAATATGCACCCATCCTTTCTGAAGCGGCAAAATATCTGCCTGGCATTAAGCCCGTCCCACTGGGAAAAAACCCGGGCAAGATACAGGATGCATTTTTCTCAACCCTGCCGTTAGAATGAAGACGGCAGAAATTGAATTCCTAAACATGGTGGCATCTGAAATCTTACAGGAATTTGACAGAATAGAAGCCCCATATTACCATATAACCAAATCGCTATGTAGGGTTAACTGATGAACATAAAAAATGCAGAAAAATTTATAAAGGCACTGGGGGACGACAAGCGACTCCGGATACTCAAGATGCTTGAGAAGAAAAACTTGTGTGTCTGCGAAATAACAACCATTCTCGGCCTGCGACAACCGACCGTTTCAAAGCATCTAAAGAAACTGAAAGATGCCGGTCTCATTGAGGAAGCCCACAATGGCTTCTTTACTGAGTATCGCCTTGCGCACGCAGGATTATTTGACATCGTATGGCGATTGCTGGCTGAAAAACTTGAAAATGCAGACGAAGTGATTGAAGACGCAAGAAAAATGAATAGAGTGAACCGTTACGAAATCTGCAGGAGAAGAACAGCATAATTTTTTTGCATAATCATATAGCCCAACGGCTATCTGATGGACACTTGAAACAGGCGACAAAAAATGAAAAAAATATCAGCAGGTGAAGGCACGAAATTTTTCCTGATGGTTTTAGTTTTTATTGTTTTCTATTTTCTGCCGGTTGAGCAATTATTGTTTCGGAATCCGTTTTATGAATCCCTTGCACTTTTGAAATGGTATGCCCGGGAGCATGTACTTCTTTGCTTGGTCCCGGCATTCTTCATCGCAGGCGCAATCTCTGTGTTTGTCAGCCAGACAGCCGTAATGAAGTATTTCGGGGCAAAGGCCAACAAGATTCTCTCCTACGGCGTTGCATCGGTTTCAGGAACAATCCTTGCCGTTTGCTCCTGCACGGTGCTGCCGCTGTTTTCAAGTATTTATAAACGCGGTGCTGGATTGGGACCGGCAATCGCCTTTCTATATTCAGGTCCTGCAATCAACGTTCTTGCCATCATTATGACAGCGAGAATCCTTGGATGGCAACTTGGTCTTGCGCGCGCAATCGGAGCGATTCTTTTCAGCATTATTGTCGGGCTTTTGATGCACCTCATTTTCTTGAAAGAGGAACGGGCACGAACCGGCGCTGGAAACCTTGTTGTAGGAGAAGAAGAGGAAAAACGACCCCTCTGGAAGAACGCCATTTATTTTGTTTCTATGATTTGTATACTCATATTTGCAAACTGGTCAAAGCCGCAAGTCAGTGACTCGGGCTTATGGGCTGCGATATTTCACCTTAAATGGTATATCACATTTTTCTTTCTGATATGCCTGCTGGTAATTCTGAAAGCATGGTTCGCAAACTCAGAGTTAACTGAATGGGTAAAATCAACCTGGACATTTGCCAAACAGATTTTTCCATTGCTGTTTGCAGGGGTTTTTGCAGCCGGGCTTCTTCTCGGAAGACCTGGATATGAAGGTTTCATCCCGTCTCATTTCATAAAGACACTTGTTGGCGGAAATTCACTATTCGCGAATTTCTTTGCATCTGTAGTCGCGGCCTTTATGTATTTTGCAACCTTGACCGAAGTCCCGATTCTTCAAGGGTTGATCGGCTCGGGCATGGGAAAAGGCCCTGCCCTCGCGCTTCTTCTTGCCGGGCCTGCCTTAAGTTTGCCAAACATGCTGGTCTTACGAGGAATTATGGGAACAAGAAAAACAGTCGTGTACGTGGGGCTGGTAATAATCATGGCAACAATAACAGGTATGATATTCGGTTTTATCGTTAAATAAGGGGGTGTTGAATGAAAATAGAAATTCTTGGAATTGGCTGTCCAAAGTGCAAAGCCCTTGCGGCAAATGTTGAGATTGCCGCAAAGGAACTTAATCTCACAATTGAAATAGCAAAAATTACAGACATTAATAAAATTTCCGACTATGGCGTCATGATGACACCCGCCCTTGCGGTGAATGGAGAAGTAAAATCGGTGGGCAGGGTGCTCTCGGTTGATGAGATTAAAAAGATATTAGCAGGAGCAGGAAAAACATAAAAACCAAAACCTTAAACCAGGAGGAAATATGGCTGATAAATGCTGTTGCGGAGGCAAGGTGCGATTGATTTTCCCTTGCTCGGGCGGTTCAGACGTTGGAGAACTCGCTGATCGATCAGCCCGAAAACTGACAGAAAACGGATGGGGAAAGATGTATTGCCTGGCAGGGGTTGGCGCTCATCTCAGCGGTTTCATTGAATCCACAAAAACGGCCGATGCTATCATTACCATTGATGGTTGCCCTGCGGCCTGTGCTGCCAAAACCCTTGAACACGCCGGTTTCAAACCGAAAAAATACAACCTTAAGAAGATGGGGTTTTTCAAGGGACAAACACCAGTTT
>Ga0315298_1006630_pt1 | contig 15716 bp, 24 predicted proteins | sample WHS_1_MG_FD_203077 | JGI IMG/M metagenome (GOLD analysis project Ga0315298, IMG submission 203077) | Extremophilic microbial mat communities from Washburn Hot Springs, YNP, Wyoming, USA - WHS_1_MG | ecosystem: Environmental > Aquatic > Thermal springs > Hot (42-90C) | place: USA: Wyoming... | reverse complement strand
GTATGACTCATGTCTAGTTATAATTGGGTTTGAGCGTTTAGAGAAAATTGATCAAGATTTAGAAAAAATGTGTAATCGATATAGTTTCTTACTGGAGCTCCCGGACAGCATAAATGAGTTCAGGAGAATTATTAAGCCACATAATGCGATCATTGGCGTAATCCCATTGGAATATCAAGTAATAGCATTAAAGGACGGAAAAACCGTTATATTAATTGAGATGGATACTATAGGTTGTCTATACAATAAAAAAGATGCTATAATTATAGCATCTCAATATCCAGGGGTCTCTGTTGTGTTATCTCCCTCAGAGGAGGGGGGAAAGTATAAAGTGATGTTATATAAAGGGATGAAGTTAATTAAGGAAGTCAAAGTTATTGATGAATGGGTAGTCCAGCATTCAGGTTAGTTTAGTGTTTTATCACCTAAAGTTTTTTTTATCGGGGATTAGATTTTTTATTATTCTTTTGAATCGGGGTAGTCGTACGTCTTTAGTAGGTGAATTTTGTTTTTCTTTTTTAACCGGGGGTTTATGGGAGGTGGTCTTCAAGTTATTCTCTAATGCGGAACGTTATGAATTAGCGCCCGAATTTGGCAAATTAAAAGAACTGAATTTTGACAATGCGGAAGTATGGGTTGATGTTGATAAAAAGAAGGTGATCCTTTATACGGATAATGGTAACTTTGATATCAATTTTAATGATTATGACGAATTATTATGGGCTATTACGAGGGTGGCTAAGACGGTATATGTGAACGATTTAAACGAGGCTTTTAACAACGCTGAAAACGACCTAACGGTTAATAGGAGGGATCCCAGGCTCGAGTCTGACATGGGCGTTATAGAAAAACTGCTGAATGAGATAAATAAGGCAAGGGACAACTTGTTCAATAGCGTTTATAAGGTTATGATAAAGATAGGATGTCTAAATGAAGAAGAAGTAAAAAATATTGTCAACAGTGACCCTGAAATTAAGAGGGCTGTAAAGGACGGAATCAAGTTATATAAAGAGTTGTGCTGGGAGAAGTATGGGGATGAGGATCCCGATTATTGTTATACATCTATTCCTTTTGCGGACTTCGTTGTTTATGTTATACCTGAAGATAAGAAAATCATGATTATCGTGGATATTGATGAAGTAGGTGAGGTGTACAAAATCGTTAAGACATATGATAACGCATACGATTTCCTGAAAACTATTGACGAGTACTCGAATAAAGTTGTAGATCCTTGATAATATACCTTTTTTTAACCGGGGGGGTTTGGGTATGACCCTATTCGAGACCCTAAACGAGTTAAAAAACTTTCTAAATAAAAACAATGTAAATAAAGAAGAATTTATAACAAAATTGTTAGGTGCGATAACGAAAGCGATGAGGTTAATGCATCATGCTACTGATAAAGCTACTTTTGATGATATTGTGAAACTTATTGCCTATCATACTGCTGATGGTGATGAAAACCTGGCAATGTTAATCAATTCTTTAATTAATGCATATGTCAGTGTTGCGAAGAGTTTGGGCGAAGAGAATGCTACATACTTCAAGGATATAATAACATATTATCTACAGAAGTGAGGAGATTAATGTGAAGACCAGGGAGGTATTATCGAATCTCGTCTATAATTTGGATAAGTTCCTTTCAGCCGAATCTGCCGTAGATATAGGGATTAACGTACTGTATGCCACGGAACCACAAAGGACGATGGACGGGTATGTGGTACTTGGTGCGGTAGAGTTGGCGTCATATCAATATCCCTTTGAAATAAGTTATAATAAACGTTCAAGGGTTGTTGAAATTCGTAGTTCAATATTCTGGTTCAGGAGGAGTTTAAAACAGATAAAGGAGTTACTAAGAGAGATATAAAGCCATTGATTTTTCTTTTTTTCTTTTCGGGGTTTTGGTCTATGTGTTTCCTCTTATTTAAAGGTGTGGAAGAAGATGACCTAGGGTTTGCTGGAATAACAATAAACAATAAAGGTGCGAAAAGTTATGACGTCTTCGTTTGCGTTGAGAATAGGATGTTGGTATTCGATTCCGAGTTAGGTAGAGAAGACGTGAAATTTAATACATATGATGACCTCCTTGATGCTATAGTGAAGTTAGGGAAGAGGATATATGCTATCGATATGGTTGAAAAGTTGAGTAATGCCGAACTCGAGCTAATGCGTAATGAAAGATATCCGGTGTTAATGACGGACGGGAAGGAGATCGCTCAACTAATTACTTCCATCAGGCGTATTAGGGATGATTATGCCGGCTATAATTTCACCTTGGTCATCAAGTTGGGGTACCTCGATGACGCGTACCTTAATGCTATATTAAACGATCAGGTAAGCATAAAATATACTATTGATAAGGCAAAACAGTATGCTAAGGAAATATGCTATAAGTCGGATGATGATGACGTAAGGTATTGGTGTGACGGCTATGACCCGTTGGTGCACGCTGAGGTCTATGCCATACCTGAGGAGAAACGCATTGTTATAACATTTTATGTAGAGGATGTTGGTGAGGTCTATAGGTCTGTGAAGGGGTACGGTACCGCTGAGGAATTCCTTAAGGCGTTAGAGGACTTCAGCGGTATAGCCGGTTTAAATGAATAATTCCCCTTTTTTCTTCGGGGGTTGTATGACTATTTACAAATATTATAAAGAAGAAGGTTGTGAAGGTATACGTGTTACGTATATGATAAAAGTTAGTTCTGGTGATAAAAATAGCAACGTGATTTTGTACAAATTTATAGACCATATCATAAGTAGTGAGGCGGACTTGGCGAAAATACCTGACTTCGAAAAGGAGGCTGAGAAAACGGAAAAAGAGCTGAAGGAGAGAGCTATGGAATTATCGAATATAATAAAACAACTGAGGTCAATGGGATATAAGGAGGATGTAGATGTGGGCGACTAAGTAGATGGAACTTCTTTTTTTTCGGGGTGTTATAGGTGGAAGTACCCGAATCCGTGAAGCCCGTTATGTCTAAGATATTAGAACTAATGAATGTAAAAGAGTTACATGCGAACTCGGTCAGGTTAACTATTGAAGTGGATCTGAAAATATCTGAGAAGATGTTTCATCAACTAACTAAAGAGATAGAGGGTTTGGGGTTTAAGTTTGAGGGGCTGAGTTGGAATGATAATGGGTATTTTGATGCTGTTTATATGAACTATAGTACAGGTGAAAGTATAGCCGTGAGCTATGTACCGGTTGGTGGGTTTATTACTCATTCTATTACGTATCGTAAACAGGGGGAGACGATAAAGTGATTTTCTCTTTTTCGGGGTGTAATCCGGATGTCCCTCATCGAGGTGTTGGATGAGATTAAGAAGAAAGGTGTTGATGCATATAAGATAAAGAAAATGTTAGAGGAGTATGAAAGGTTGGTCACATATACGAACGATTATGTCACTAAGTACGATATAGCTACTCTCGTCCTATATTACCACTTTCCTCAGAAAGACGATATACATGAAAGTGTGGCATCATTGATAGGTATCTATACTGATACGATGGACAGGGTACCTGCTGAAGATAGGAAGAAGTTAATAGACCTCATCGTCGACTACCTCGATCACCGTTGAGGTATCGTCAATGATGGAGGACGAAATAATAAAAGCGTTAGAGGATATAACGAATTTACGTATTTTTCCTAATATTAATAAGTTTATTGTTATAAATTTCGAATACGGTATAAGCACGACTTTAGGGTTAACTATGAGTAAGGAAGAGTTTGTGAAATTTAGGGAGTGGTTGAAAAGCAAGGGGTTTACTGAAGTGGAAATTGATAGTAGGGATATATCTTTACCGTTATTAAAACGCTTTGGTTATATCGTTAGCGTTGATAATAGTAGGCGTGGTTTATACTATTTTCATAATGACGGTAAAAGAGCTGTTTTTGTTACTTATGCTGAAGGTGAGGTAGTGGTGATGTATAGGGTTATTTATTTCGAAAAGGTCTAGCAATAGCAAAATATATATTGGTATAACCACCTTTTTTTATCGGGGTGTATTACATATGTCCATGCGTGTTGTAACGTTCAAAATAGAGCAAGATTTACTAGAACTGGTGGACTTAATGAGGATAAGGTTGAACATGAACCGTTCCGAGTTCATAAGGTATGCAATAAAATATTATCTAGATCATGAGTACAAGCCAAATGAAAAAATCCCGAAAGCAAAAGTAGAGAAGATGAGGTTGTGATATGCTCCAGATGAAATTAACGAATTATGTGAATTCCGAGGACTTCTCTCTTTATGTCAATTTCGCGAGGAAGGTCGGCTTCTATGATAGTAACGCTCATGCGTGGAATATATCATTAGCGAAACTGCAACTTTATAGTAAGGCTGACATCTGTGCCGATTATAACTACATCAAATACCTCCCGTTGAACGATGAAGTTAAGGAGTTTTTTGACGAATATTGTAAGGAAATAGAGACCGCTACAACGTTGACGAATGACCTTACAGTTGACGGTAACTATGTTATCATCCCTTCCCGTAGCCCGTTATACGGCAAATTCGAGTTCATGAAACCACATTTTATTATGAAGTATAAGACGTTCGACCACGTCAGCGGTAAGTATATGCAAAACGAGGTGCCCCTTTATACCGTTAAGCCCGGTCAAATATTGTTGTTCCGCGGTCTTTTTTCCATATTAAAAGATCTCGCGAAGAGGTTCGGTATCAAGGCTAAGGTCAGTAACCCGTTCATCGAGGACGTTAGTGACGTTGTTATACCTATCTCCCTAGGCGGTAAGGACTTGAGGGTATACCAGTTGGACGCTGTGAAGAAGGCGTTACAGAGTATCGCGGAAATTAGGGGGGCTCTCATTCAAATGCCCACGGGTAGCGGTAAAACGTTAGTCGGCGAAACTCTGATAAAGACCTTGATGGACATCGGAAAACTGAAGACCGCGTTCATTATCGTGGAGAGTCAAGATTTACTTAACCAGTGGGCTGGTGAATTGGCTAAGGTTTTCGGTAGGGAGAGAATTGGTAAACTGTATCAGAACGAACAGAGCGTCAAGGAAGGTGGGATAAACGTGGTCACCTATCAGTCATTATATAAAGTCGTTAAGACATACCTTACTAATGTCAGGCACAGCCTTGATGTTAACGAGAACAAGTTGTTCACGATTTACAAGGACGCTGACTTCGTCTTAGTGGACGAGGCTCACCACTTACCTGCCGACAGTATTTCCGCAATACTTACGGTTAATAGTAAGGCGGTGCGTGTAGGGTTATCCGCTACACCTTTCAGGGAGGACAACAGAGACCTCCTCCTGCACTCACTGACGTCTGTGCCCGTGGTAAAGTATAAGATGACGGACGAGATATTCAGGAAGCTTAACGTCTTGGTGCCGGTTAAGGTCGTAAACGTTATTGTGGACTTCTTGGACTGGCAGGGCGACTATGTCGACGATGACGATATCAGTGCCTCCAGGGTCGTCAAAATGAGTTCCAGGATTGTAAGTGAGGAAAGCGTACAGAAACTCGCCCTTTATATTGCATTAAAGCTCCACGATAAGTATAACCTACCTGTTATTATACATTCACCTTATGCCCGACCTCTTAGAGATATGAGCGAGAGGTTTAATATACCTTTACTCGAGGGTCAGAAGACCGACGCCGAACGTGAGGTTTTGTTACAGAAACTTAGGAATAACGAGATAAACGTGGTGTTGGCTACGACATTGATGGATGAGGGTATAGATATACCGCCTTTGGTGGGGTTGGTGATGTTGCTACCTGGTGCCAGTAGGGTCAAGTTGGTGCAGAGGTTGGGGAGGTTAACGAGACCTTATAAGGACAAGGACACTGCTTTCGCCTATCTCTTCGACTACAGTCAATCAAGGTTAGGGGCGTTAAGCGATATTTTAGCAAGACAGAAAAAGAAGAGGGATGACTTCATGAGGAAAGAGGGGTATGAAGTACAGGACGTGCGTTGGAAAGACTTAAAGTTATAACTCTCCTTTTTTCGGGGTTCGAGGTATGAATGTATTGGAAGTATTGGAAAAAATGAAGGACATAACAGGTTCAACGGACGGACTCACGTTAAGCATAAATGTTAACATCGAACTCGATGAAGGGCAGTATAACGAGTTAATCAAGGCGTTAAACTCAATGGGATATATGTTTTACGACAAGGGGATTGATAGTCAGGGGTTACTAGTGGAGATATATCACAATAACAATACGGGTGAATCCATATCTTTTAATTACACAAAAGGCATAAAATATAAGATAAAGAACATCATTTATTATCGTGGTAACAATGAGGTTCACTCATGAGGACAGGTTCATAATAGGTCTAATGGCTCTATGGGGTTTTGCGGACGCCGTCGCCCCCCATTATCATTACATATTCCTTTTTAATATTATAATGTGTATTTGGATACTTTATGAGGCGTTTATAACGATAAAATTTAACCACAACGTCACAGCTACGATAACGAGTATGGTCATCGGTTTTATACTGTATATCGGTGTATATATGGCGGTCATCACGAATTTTATGGATGTTAAATGGGACGCCCTGTTGTTTATAGGTGTGTTATACGGTTTATGGGTCAATTACCTCTCCCTTAAGTCGTAGGGGACTCGGTGTGGGTATCGGGTTGGGCTTAATAAGGGTCACGGCGATAGCGTTCCTCTATGCATTGATAGAGGTATATTATACACCTGCCGGGCAGGGCGGTATTTTTTCTTTTTATCACGTAATAGTTTTCCTCATCGGCTTTTTTGCGGGGTTGACAAAGGACTTAAGGGTGACGATAGCTAATGCCCTAGTTTTCAGTGTCCTGGAGGACGCTTTTTACTGGGTTCTTGAGCGTCGTTTGCCCGTCTCCTGGTCTCCGGGATATATCGTCGTTTGTCATGTCCCCGTTTATTATATCCCGTTCTTATTCATTGCCGTCTATTTGTATAAAAAGTCCGGCTAAGGTTTTTTAATTCCGCGGTTCATGTTTATTTTATGAAAATCGTCACTTTTATGAGACCCGATAACAAAACCTCACCTCCTCCTTGGGCTGACCTCGTGCTAAGGCTTAATGTAAACAACATACGTGAAGCGTTACCGTCAGTATTCGGGTATTCCGATGACGTGTTATTTTTACGCAATGACGTTAAAGTAGTAAATAAGGACGCCGTAATGAGGTTTTTCAGTTCGTTCAAGTCGTCGGCGGTTATAGAGTATAACGGTCAGGAAATAGGTTATTTCCTCTCGTCCCGCGACAAAAACATGGGTTTACGACTCGTCATTACTCATTATGCTCTTAAGGTCTGATATTATCCTCTTTTCGAGGTCGTATTGTGCGAACATTTTGCTTTTCTCTAACGCCTTCGCCGATAAGTCCTCGTAACAGCTTTTCCTTATTACACATTCCCTAGCTTCGTTTATCGCCTCCCTCACGTCATTGTCCTTTATCAGGTAGTTCTCCATCTTCCATCGTCCCACATCTTCTACAATGACGTCATAGGGGTCTATCGGTATTCCTACTGCGAACTCTTTATAACTGTAGGCATTAACATATACGGCGGGGACGCCGACGCTCATGGCTTCCATGAGGGGCATCCCGAAGCCTTCAACTTTCGATAACGAGATGTAGAAATACGACCTATGCAGTAACCGGTAGTAATCTTTTACGTGTAACGTGAACACGGATCTGTCGCGGTCGTTTACGTTTGACACGACTTTTGTATGCTTCCTCAACCCCATCTGTCTTAGTACGTTTATCGTATACTCTATCCTTTTCCTTCCGTTCGCCTCGGCACCGACTATTGTGAATAGGTATTCCTTTTCCACAGACGCTTTCCTTTCCTCCTCTGCGACTAAGTTATACGGGGGTCTGAGCACGCCGTCGACATGTGTTATGTTTTTTATCAACTGCTTCACGTACTCCGATGTCACATAAATTTTCGCTTTTTTCATATCGCAACCCTGCTCTACCAGGAACGGTGTGTCCAACCACAATATCATCGGTTTATCCGGGTAAACACAGCTAAACGTCTCAAGGAACTCCTTCGCGTCCGTGATGTTAAAGTAAGTAGGGGATATTAGGGACTGGGTCAGGTTATAATGTCTAAAACGTTGTTTCACGTTCTGGAAGATATAATAAAAACTGCACTCCCTGCAGGGCACATGGACGATTATTTCGTGTAAAGGCATTTCATGATAAAATTTATCCGTCTAAAAATAAGTTTATATACAGTGAGAGTATGGCGGAATTTTTACCGTTTTTGGCAATGGGGGGTGGCAGTGGGTCGGGAGGAATTGCCGGAGCGATTGGTAGGATTATCGGTGACCTCGAGAGGGCACTAGCACGTTTCGGTTCTGCCGTAGTTACTGCATTTAAATCCGTCCTTGATAAGGTGATGGCGGTCGCCAGTAGGGTAGCCAGGGTTATCGAGAAGTACTTCAGGATAGCCGTCCATTACGTGATATTGTTCCTCAGGCTAGGGTACCGTTATATGTATAGGTTCTATACCGAATTCCAACAAAATCCATGGAAGTCTCTGCAATTTATAGGGACTGTGGCAATATTAATGAACTCTGGGTTGTACCCGTGAGGTGATGTAAGGTGTCAGATCAACCTCAGTTATCGAGGGAACAGGTAACCGATATAATAAAGAACATAGTAGTGTCTGTCGACGTGAGTAATAACGCCGTTATATTATCTGCTTATAAACTTGTCTCCTACTTCATGAAAAATACCCAAGACGTCGAGAAGATATTGAAGGTCGACGTCACCGAGGACAATGAACTCGTAGTATATGCTACTGCAAAGCCCAAGAACCAGTACATAAAGTCACTCGTCATCAAAGCGGTACTTAAGAACGATATCCTGTCGATGCTGAGGGCTAAATATGAGCTCATCAAAAACGGGGACGATGTTTATATTAAGGTGTACCTGTCAAACGGACAACCGCAAAATGCCCCCGTTACCAATTCCAATGAAGAGGTAGACTTCTGATGTCCTCTCCTACACCTACCTATTCGGCTTCTGTTTCTCCCGATATCTTAAGGTATATGGTGAAGTATGCCACGGGTAATGAGGGTTGTATTTACACGATGACTGCATCATTTCAGCCATCGGGTCAGAACGTCACCGGGAAAAACGTGTCAGCCTCCTCAAACTCTAATGCGGGCTTCTTTTTTCAACAAATCAACGTGCCCCAGGGCGTCGGAGTAAATATAGTTTTTTATTCTGTCACTATTCCGCAGGGTACTTTTACGATTACCCTCTCTTTCACCACGACTCAAGGGAACACTTATCAACTCGCGTTAATAAACACGCTCCCCCCTAACGCGAATTATGCTTTGGTCGTTATAATTCAGCTCACCGTAACGACTGAACCCGCACAATACGTTAACATTCAGGCACTTTTACAAGTCTTTACGGCTTTCGCTTCCAACCAGTGTCAACCCCAGTCCCAACCCCAGGTCAGTTACAGCGGTAGTGGTTTTTATGTAATTTACCAATATAGTTACGTCGCGGACACTTCTTTCGGTGCCCTCCTACTGGCGTTAAATACCTCCCAATTCCCCAGTGCCATCCAGGTCACGGTCATCGTAGGAGGTAACACGGTAGTTAATGCGACTATTAACACTCCCGGATTCGAATATGCGTATTTTTTATTCACTGTTTCATTAGTATTCCAGAGTGAGTGAGATGAAAGTCCTTTCCCCTATATTGAGGGGAGGTGTTAACATTTACGTTAACGGTAGGTTAGTAGCGTCGAGACACAATAACGTTACGGCGTCGTTTATCTTATCACTTGTTAAGTCTATTATTGGAGTCTCCTCAACATATGGCGGTTACTTCGAAATGCCGTCAACTGCCGTTGTGAAGTTATATCATAAAAACACACCTGTGACTTCAGTCATCATGTCTCATGTATCTTTCACCGAGGAGACTATAAGTGGGTATGAACATACACGTATAATTTATAGTTTCAGTGACGCTTCTCGTACTAAATATTCATTTGACTCTTTACAGCTCTGGACTGCTTCTACACATTCGCTACTGGTTCAAATATCCGACGCATATCTGAATACACCGCTGATAAAGAAACCTCAAGATGTGGTGCAGATTGATTGGTGGGTGGAGATGGTGAGTGGTCAGCCGTTTGCGAATATGTTGTCATACCTCCAACAACTGCAGGCTACCTATTGTTCATCTACATGTAGTTTGCCTAGTTTTTCAGATAACATGCAGTACGGTTACAGTGTGTTTAACGTATATTTTACCCTCCTTGCACTTCCTAACGCTATAAGCGTGGCTAAAGATATTAAGACACCGCTCACTAATTTCCTCACTAACATACTCACTACGACTAGCAATATAAAACCCCTGGGTATTACAGCCGTCGCTTGTCTTGATATTTGTAACTGTCAATATACACAGCCTGGGGTATCGGGGTTCGTCAGCGAATTCGTCGGTGACAATTACGTTTACGTCGCGTTCAACTTTAACAACCCGTGTCCCTCGGGACAATATGTAATACCTTTATCGTCACTATTAATCAACTTACTGCCTACAGCACCATGTGCCCCTCCAGCCCCGATATCGTTTGCAATTGCCCCTGTACCTTCGAGCGGTACAGGTAAGTCCGCACTTGTGATTAAGATACCCTACGGAAAATTAACACTGAAGAACCTCTTCACACACCAGGGTGAGTGAGGTGCCCGCGTTTACTACGGCATTCATGAGTGCTATAGCCTCTTCGGTGACGGGGGTCAATATAGCTAAGTACCCCCAACCCACAGGATATCACGTCTATGCTACTTCGAGTACGGGAATAGTTGATAATACGACTTATGTTGACGTTTATAACGTTAACGACCAGTACCAGGAACAATACGAAATAACCTCGGTGATTTTTATAGCCGTGTTCAAGAACCTGGCTCCTTACGAGTTTAACGGTCTTGCCTTTTACACTCAGGTGAACGGTCAGGACTTCATGGAAGTCGCGGATTTCGTATTCTCATCTCCTATACAGAAACCCGCAAATTACGCGTTAGTAGTATTCATTACTTTCAGTATATCTACGCCCGTCCAATTCATAAACCCCATCCAAGATGTCGTTCAGGAATGTGAACAATATTGTAGGGACGTGAACTGCAACTCCGTCGCGGGCAATATCTGTACGTCCGTCATACCTTTTTCGCTCTTCAACCTCGTCTTCCTATATATGCTCGGCGTCACGGTGAAAGACCTTGAGATAGCCCCTAATGTACAGCAACAAGTAGAACAATACTTTAATTGTCTGAATAACTGTAGCAGTATATGTATCGCAAGTAACTCTATAGCTTGTTCGTTATGCCTGCTCGGATGTCTGTTATTATTACAGCAGAACCCGATAGCTGTATTCGTAATCGGTAATAAAATCACTCAAATAAGTCAACTGCTCCCTCAAGGGATAAATACGGTGAACGCGATAGATGTCTGTAGGGGGAAGATAGCTTCATTACAACCACAGAACTTTCAGACCAAACTCAACGTGGTCTCCGAGAGTGAAGTGCAATATATAGTCCAGTTCTTCCTACCTAACGCTAACGGTCTGTTTAACGCTTTACAAATCCTTGTCTCCACTGCATTAACCAATATTAAATGTAATAACTATTCCCTCGGCGTTATCTATTTCATAGGAGTCCCCCTGCCGTCCGGTGAAAACTTTATACTTACCGTAACAATATCTGAAACTACAGGAGGTAAATGATATGGTGATTAAAATTAGGAGTTATTTTAAGGTGGAGGTAGGCGACAGATACGCGGTCAGGGTGCATAATACCCTCACGCCGGAGTACCGATTCCTATTACAGGGTCTCCTCACGCAAGGTCAGAATTATCGTGCACCTTATTCCTATTACTCCATCTCGTTCATACCTCCCTCTAACATTTATGTTGTGTTATTAAACCAGGGCATGATAGTCGCCAGGTTACCGGCTAAATTGTTAAATTACAGCGAACAAATAAACGTCATAAACACCAGCTCATGTCAGAACAACCTGACTTCTTGTAACCTTAACTCACTGACGTTCCAACTCGAATACGGTGCAACGGATGAAACTAACGATTCGTATACTTTCGATGAAATTCAAATATGGGCTGATAATTTGTACGCTATAGCTTACACGAAAACGAACTCCGTTACCAAGCACCCCAATACCTTTATAAAAGTTACATGGAACGCTACTGTGACGATTGAGTCTAACAACGTCCTGTATATACCCGGGTGCACCAACTTCTCCTTCATGTTCAACGCACAAGTTGCACTCCCTAACTACCAACCCCTGCTCTGCATAAATATACCGTACATCATTGTAGCTATCACACTCGTCCCCTACAACCTCATACCTCAAAACACCTTCCTTTACACTCAGCTGTTCACATTACTTAAAATCCTTAATATCTCCGTCTCCGATATCCAACTCCTAAACTTGCAAGGCGTTCAGTATTACGTTGTTGACAACGTCGCTTATCCTATATCCGAGCCTTTCATACTCACGAACACGAAACAGTCGAATACGCTCACACTATTTCTGCTCTACGGTATTAACAACAACTACTTCATCTATACTACCAGCATCACCGTCAACGTACAATATTTCAAGTTATATATCCCCACGTTAATAATTAATGTAATAGAGGAGTAATCATGTCTTTCCTATTGTCAGCCGGGCAGGCTTTCTTTTCGGGTATCGAGTCTATAGGGTCGGCAATAGGGTCAGCGTTCGGCTCCGTTGCAAATGACGTGACCGGCGGTCTCTCATCGCTCGCTAACTTCATACAACAACTGCCGTCAGACCTGGCTAACTTCTTCCAATCAGTGGCGGGGGCAATACTCGGGTTCGCACACACGTTTGGCGGTTACATATGGAACGGGTTACAAGCAATAGCCCATGGACTTTCCACAATAATGGCTCCCGTAGAGAGGGCATTTGAAGCTTTCCAATCTGCATTAATACAAGCGTGGATGACCATATGGAACGACCTTAAGGCATTCGCTTCCGATGTAATTAACTTCGTCATCTCCACGATAACCGGTTTTATATCATTCGTACAGCCGATCATCAATGACATAAAGAACATGTTCGTTGACGCATATAACTTCATATCTGCTGTTGTCTCGGATGTGTATGCCATGTTCATTACCATCGCTAATTTCTTTTTGGACATGCCCACGTTTTTCCAGAATGCTTCCCAGTACCTCAACTCATTGTTCACAGACCCCGGGGGTCATCCCAACTTACTAACCATGATCCCGCATATGATCGCCAGTGAGATATCGAGGTTCGCCGGTGCCTTCCCCGACGTCATAGGTTTCAATACGTATATGGAACTACTACCGAAGATCATCAGCGGTATCGCGAACTTCCCGGTCTTCGGCAAGGGTTTCGGAGGTATTTTGGGAAAGGCATTATTATTGATGGGTTCACCCTTCCTTACCGCGATTATTTCCACGATGACCGAGTCATTGATAAAGTCCTTCTTCAGCTCCACCCAGACGACGAAGACTATTCCAAGACCGTCCCAGCCACAGCTACAGTCATTCTCGAACGCACCGTCTGTAAAGTTACCTCAACGCTCTACTAGCACTGCTTCGGTGTCCGACTTACAGACACAACAACTATCCGCCCTGACACCTAAACAGATAGAAGTGCAGTTAGAGAGACCCAACGTCACCGGCGTCTTCATTGAAGACGTTATCGGTATGGGGACTCCCGGCGGAGGTACGGCGAAGTTGGTAACCGGTTATGTGGTATTCCAGAACGCGGTACAAGAATTCCAGGACGTATTTGAGGTCGTACCGAACTTCATCATGAAGCTGATAGAATCCACACAATATGAATTCAGCCAGAATATGACGGTAGACATAACACTGACACTCCTCGAGAACATATACCAGGTGAAACAGATTATAGAAGTAGTGCCTTCCGTGGACGCTACTGCTATAATACTGCCACCTAACATATCCTTCTGCAACCCCAATAACGTACCGAAACCCAGCGATACAGCATCTGCTTCTTCCAATTCTATAGACGCTAGTGCCACCGTGCAGGTAGAGGAGAGTTTATGTATCCCACCATATGACTTGCTAGCCGATACTGTCCAGGAGTTATTCGGCGTGATATCTGGGTTGTTACAGAACCTCGAAGACATTATAACCGAATCAATACAGTTCCAGTCCGGTATACCGTATCAGACCAACTTATCCGATATCATTACCGAGGTTATCCAGTTCACGTTCGGGATACCGTTCCCCACGTCGCTCACCGATAATATATCACTTATTATGTCTATCGCCGGTATACTAGGGACATTGGTACCATCACCGGAATCATACACCTACTATACTCCTATTGATGTCCCGGTGACTTACACGATATCACAGGTGGGGTCAGGTTCTTATAGCGGGAGTTTGAGTTATACTGTGAGTGGGTCGTAATGAGTTCTAATTTAGCTTACCTGGTTTACGAGGCTATGAGATCAGGTCTGAGTAGCGTGTCTATCTATTTCCTGGACTCTAACAACAAACAGCACGGGGTAGGCGTCCTTGTACCCTCAACGGGGACGTATATCTATTTCGACAGTAGCGAAGCCGTCTATACAGCTACTTCATTCGTCATAGCTGTTAACGGCAACACCATACTCAGTATACCCCTCAATAACGTACAGAAGACAGCGAACACTACGATATTTGTCGTGGTATCACTCAGCATCACTATAAACCTGCCCGGTAACCTCGGGGCTTTGGTGACACAAGCCATAGAGGCTTTGTTTGCAGGTGTGATAGTTAACCTTGGGTGTAGTGTTACGGCGTACTATATAATAACGAATAAGCAAAATAACCAGCAGTCGTCGGGTTCCGTAGGTCTGTCTTTCGACCTCGTCAGTGATAGTGAGTTCACTGCGTCGGGGAGCATATCGTATAGACAGTACGAAGTAGTGTCGGTCACAAAGATTGTTATATCATGTTCGTATGCTAACGTACAGGAAAATATATTGACGTCAACGTTGAACAGTAACGAATGCCAGTCGTCGTCGGGCTGTACTTATACTGTAACCGTAACGTTTACGTCGTGACTGTAAAAAATATAACTCTCTTTTCCTTATTTTTAGGTATGAAAAGGAAATTAGAGGCTAGAGTAAAGGCGGACGTGAAAGTATACCTCATCCCCAAAGACCAGCTCCAGTTCGATGAAAACGGCAAGCCGAAACTCGATGATAAATTCCTAGTTTATCAGAGTAAAAAGAAGGGTGGTTGAAATGGCTCAGAAGTTGGTTTTACGTAATGAGGTAGTGAAAGTAAAGGGTCGTGTTAAAGTGGTTACGGTAAAGAAGGAGGACTTCGATAAAATCCTAAAGCTTACGAAACTCAGGGTTCTCGATAAAGAGTATGAGGCATTAATGCCACCACTAGACGGCTTACAAAAGAACACTATAGATGTTAATGGTTTAGCGACATTGGTACAACAGTATATGACATTTATAATATACAGTAACGGCAATACAAATCAGACAACTCCAGCTGAGATGGTTCTTACTACCCAATCGGGTAATATTACCCTCTCTTACAGCAGTTCTATTGGTCTTAACTCTCAAGGTGTTACAGTATATATACAAGTACTTCAGGAAAGTGGTAACTACACGTTTCAGTATTACTATGTTGGATTCGATACTACAAATTCTTCATATTCTACATCACAATT
>Ga0315298_1006628_pt1 | contig 15718 bp, 12 predicted proteins | sample WHS_1_MG_FD_203077 | JGI IMG/M metagenome (GOLD analysis project Ga0315298, IMG submission 203077) | Extremophilic microbial mat communities from Washburn Hot Springs, YNP, Wyoming, USA - WHS_1_MG | ecosystem: Environmental > Aquatic > Thermal springs > Hot (42-90C) | place: USA: Wyoming... | reverse complement strand
ACACCAAGATTAAGATGTTGCAACGCATTTCCTATGGCTTAAGGAACGTGGAGGTATACTGCAGAAAAATGCTATTGGGGTTTGTACCATCCCGAAGCTATTTCCACACTATTTGAAAAAGAGCCGAGTTTATGTTGACCTATTTCATCTTGTTTTTATAATACTACTTGCCACTCCATTTTTTTCTTAAAGCAAGCGGCGATAGTCCTTTTCTGCCCGCTCCTCTTCGTCCAGAGCTCAAGCATCCTGGGCACAGGCACGACGGGAAAGTAGCTTTCAGTATCCTATCTCACGGATCGTTCTTTGTCACACTGAATCAACTTATCCCGCCAAAACGGCATGATATCACTTTCAGTATCCTATCTCACGGATCGTTCTTTGTCACCCCACATGTCAGTAGCCCAGTTCTTTGAGGTATCTGTAACTTTCAGTATCCTATCTCACGGATCGTTCTTTGTCACCGATTACTATAACGCGGATTGGCATGACACGATCGTCTTTCAGTATCCTATCTCACGGATCGTTCTTTGTCACCAGATTAACACTAATCCAGCCAGCGCTACCCAGCAATACTTTCAGTATCCTATCTCACGGATCGTTCTTTGTCACTTTTACTATGACGAAGATTTTATTCTACCAGCTTCTGAACTTTCAGTATCCTATCTCACGGATCGTTCTTTGTCACGGGAACTACCGTATTCTCTGAACCTGAGCTATCAGTTTGCTTTCAGTATCCTATCTCACGGATCGTTCTTTGTCACGGCCTTTACCCCCAACAGGCAGTAGCCAATGTTAACGCTTTCAGTATCCTATCTCACGGATCGTTCTTTGTCACTCAGAATTACCCGAGAAATCTAGTGTTGCATTTAAAAATCTTTCAGTATCCTATCTCACGGATCGTTCTTTGTCACCGATCAGAACAAATTCAGTAATACGCAATAATGCGTCCTTTCAGTATCCTATCTCACGGATCGTTCTTTGTCACGCTTGGTATAAGGATGAGCTTCAGGAAAGAGGTCAAGCCTTTCAGTATCCTATCTCACGGATCGTTCTTTGTCACTACCCGTCGCTGGTGGGCAGTGTGCCCGGGTTAGCATATTCTTTCAGTATCCTATCTCACGGATCGTTCTTTGTCACGATAAAGAAACCTGCCAGAGACTAACGGAATTCAATCCTTTCAGTATCCTATCTCACGGATCGTTCTTTGTCACTATTTGGACGCTTGGTTATATCGGTGGGCATTTGTTCTCTTTCAGTATCCTATCTCACGGATCGTTCTTTGTCACTTAACACTGTTAGTATCGATCACAGATACCAGTTTCGTCTTTCAGTATCCTATCTCACGGATCGTTCTTTGTCACTTGTTGAACTTTGTCTTGAATTGGCACACGTACTTTCTTTCAGTATCCTATCTCACGGATCGTTCTTTGTCACTCCCTCCTTTTTCCAGGGCTGGCGGTAATTCCCTTTCCTTTCAGTATCCTATCTCACGGATCGTTCTTTGTCACTGTACTGTTACCTGGTAGATTGGAAAATTGTTTTGTTGTGCTTTCAGTATCCTATCTCACGGATCGTTCTTTGTCACCTTAGTGAAGAAGAAGTATTTAAAGCGCATAAAGATTCTTTCAGTATCCTATCTCACGGATCGTTCTTTGTCACGAAGTATTCGATAAAGAATACTGGGTGATGATTACTCTTTCAGTATCCTATCTCACGGATCGTTCTTTGTCACTGTTTCCCTCCGCCGGACTTGGTTGCGGAGGACGGCTTTCAGTATCCTATCTCACGGATCGTTCTTTGTCACCATAACATGCAGCCTGGTGATACATTCTTAGTCATTGCTTTCAGTATCCTATCTCACGGATCGTTCTTTGTCACGAATAAACCCAGACCCAGGGATTAGAGTCCCAATCATACTTTCAGTATCCTATCTCACGGATCGTTCTTTGTCACGAAGGGAATAAGACAAAGGTCTTTAGGTTTAAGGATACTTTCAGTATCCTATCTCACGGATCGTTCTTTGTCACCTGTTTTACTCGGTCTTGGAGAGGCACAACTATCTGCTTTCAGTATCCTATCTCACGGATCGTTCTTTGTCACGGCGCCAAGTGGCGGATCAATCACTTTTTATTACGACGCTTTCAGTATCCTATCTCACGGATCGTTCTTTGTCACTTTGATGGTTACGAAGCTGGCATTATCCTAGACTTCGCTTTCAGTATCCTATCTCACGGATCGTTCTTTGTCACGTGAATTTTAGATTATATTGACGAGGGTCATTGTACTCCTTTCAGTATCCTATCTCACGGATCGTTCTTTGTCACTCCCTCCTTTTTCCAGGGCTGGCGGTAATTCCCTTTCCTTTCAGTATCCTATCTCACGGATCGTTCTTTGTCACTGTGTTCTTTCCCTCCCGTGTTTGAGAGTGTGAATGCTTTCAGTATCCTATCTCACGGATCGTTCTTTGTCACGATAAAGGGAGAATGGAGGCACTCAAGTCAAGCTTTGACCCTTTCAGTATCCTATCTCACGGATCGTTCTTTGTCACCTTCTCCTAACATTAGCTATCAATATTTGTTACTACTCTTTCAGTATCCTATCTCACGGATCGTTCTTTGTCACTGGGAGTACGGTTAATGCTTTACCGTACTTCGGACATCTTTCAGTATCCTATCTCACGGATCGTTCTTTGTCACTCATCTTGGCTATCTGGACGGGTGGCTATATCGCGCTTTCAGTATCCTATCTCACGGATCGTTCTTTGTCACGACACAGCCAGGCGCTGGTGGCCATCCATAGATGAGGAACTTTCAGTATCCTATCTCACGGATCGTTCTTTGTCACTGCCAAGGGGCACTCCACGGCAAAGGGCACAGTGCTTACTTTCAGTATCCTATCTCACGGATCGTTCTTTGTCACCTCAAAGAACTGGGCTACTGACATGTGGGCTAATGCTACTTTCAGTATCCTATCTCACGGATCGTTCTTTGTCACTACAGAGCGCTCAATGCTTAATCGCTGGATTAAGCAAGACTTTCAGTATCCTATCTCACGGATCGTTCTTTGTCACTGCCTTTTAGCCGATTTAGTTCCCTTACTTTGAAGTTCTTTCAGTATCCTATCTCACGGATCGTTCTTTGTCACTTGCGTTGACGCTGTACTTGGTGGGACACGGGGTCAGCACTTTCAGTATCCTATCTCACGGATCGTTCTTTGTCACTACTTTAACCTACTACTATTTGCTATATCATCAGGTAACTTTCAGTATCCTATCTCACGGATCGTTCTTTGTCACAAAACCAGCTTTTTCCGCTTCACAGCGGATCTTTTCCCTTTCAGTATCCTATCTCACGGATCGTTCTTTGTCACTTCAACCCGCTGGCATTGCTCGCGGGAGAGTCGCATAACTTTCAGTATCCTATCTCACGGATCGTTCTTTGTCACGCATTTTTCTGCCTGAAATACGGCGATTTTTCCCTCTAAAAAATACCTCCCTGATCTCGATTTTTCCCGGTCGAGTAGTATTTACCAGCAAAAATTATATTATCTGAAAGGTCAACTTTTTCGCAAATCAAATTTTGCCCGAAAACCGGCAGGTTTTGCGAAGGTCTTTGCAAAATACTTAGCCTCATTTTCTGTTTTTTCCCCTAAAAATGAATTTTCTGACCCGCTTTTACTGCTTTGCGGGAGGACTTTTGCGAAATGCACGCTCAAAGGGGGTGGACTTTCGCATTATAGATATCCTCTTCCGACCGTACTTCAGGCAGGATGACACTGGCTCCATAGTGAACAGTATTCCGGGCAGTCAGGGGGTATTCCCGGGTCGATTTCCTCGTAGACCATCCTCATCCTTTCATCCCTCTCTTCGATAAACCACTGCCTTAACTCATCATCTATGAAACAAAAGTCGCGCTCAATCTTTAATCGTTCACCATCGAAGGAAGGATAAACCACACAACCGATGTTGACCGGATATTCAAAGAGGCTCTCCATTACCAGCGCATAGCCAGTTACCGTAAGCTGGTGGAATTTCTGCTTTTTGCCAAATTTGATATCCACCACCATTGGTTCAGAAAAATTAAAAGCATCCACACTTAGATAAGGAGACAGCCCCAGGAAAGAGCCGTTAAGCTTCTGTTCAACCGAAACAGGTAATGCCAGCCCAACCAGCGCATCCGGTCCAATGTAGGGCTGGGTTGCCAGCACATTTTGCAGACGAGTATAAATGCTGTGATATTCGTATTCCCACAGGGTTTCCATACGCGCTCTGATAACTTCAATATCCTGGGCATTCAGGACGGTAGCAGCAGAATCTGGGATGAGCATAAATTCCCTTTTTTCCAGCCTGTTTAAATATTTCAGGCAGGCGGGGCCCTGCTGGTAAATTACTCGTTTAAATGCGATAATCATTCGGCAGAGCACGTCATGAAGTAATCCACCTTCAAGCATTGCCCGATTGGGTGGAGTTTTTACGCCCAGCACACGGCGCAGATAAACATCCCGGTTATTCGGGCAGTAATTATTCGCCACTTCATAAACACCCAATTTAACCGTATTGTACACGGGGCTCAGTGGCGGTTTATCCCAGTTCCAGCCACGCAGTTCCTCGGCAACGTCTTTTTTCCGCGCTTCCGGCATAATCCTGCGCAGCAGCATGCGTTTTTCTTCTTCATTCAGGAAATACATGTTTTTGCTCCAAGTCAATATCTCCGCAAAAGTTGCGGAATTCACAGTCTGTGCAGAGAGACTCCCGCCTGGCAGGAGGAGGCAGTGATTCTGAATCCAGCATGTGACGGATTTTATCCAGTGTCTTTTTAAAAAAGAGCCGCATATTATCCGTGATAGAAATTTCACAGGCCTTTTTCTGCGGTAAGAGATAGATAAAACCACGGCGAACCGGCTTCTGGAAGCTCTCTTCGAGCAAAAGGGCATATCCGGTGAGCTGGTATTTATGATTGAGTCCCGGTTTACCGGAGGTGTTTTTGAAATCCACCGGTATTATTTCCGCCGGAGTGATAATCACCATATCGAGTTTGCCTGTAAGTTCCAATCTGCGGGAATAAAGATTGAGATTAAACTGTCTTTCACCTTCCCGCAATCCGTAAGCCCGCAGGCTCCGCCTTTCCTCCTTCTCCTGAGCCGCCTCATGCTCCAGATTCCCCTCAACCATTTTATATGTGGTTGGCCGCTTTATATGCAGGCAATAGGTGTAGAATACCACCCTCGGGCAATAACAGTACTGCTTGACATCTCCCACGGTCAGGGTAATGGGTGAAAGACTGGAGCTACCCGGCACCGCTTTCATCTCCATCCTTTTCTCCCGCAACAATGATCTGCTTCCGCAATCTCAAATCTTTCTCGCAGATCGGGAAAAGCTGGATATTAGCCGCCTTTTTACCGATCTCACGCCTGATTCTAAGCAAAAGCTCCTCCTGCCGATTATGGTTAATTTCGCCCAGAAAGGCGCTGTACTGGATTCGCTCCAGCCCATAGTCCTGGCAGATATCTGCCACTTTATCCCTCAGGCGATCTGAGGGGATGTCATAGATAATCAGGGAAAGCATCGGTTAAACTTGATACCTGAGTTCCGTTTTAATTTTGTCCTAAAATATGATTTTTCTTAAACTGCTCATGATAGAATCCTAACTTTTTCTCCGGCTTTAATTAAGAAAAGCCGAATGACCCCCAAAATCAATGAAAAAACATTACGTCAACGAAAATGGCACCCTCTTAAAAATCACCCAGCTTTTTCCTCTTTTTTCCAATTTTAAAGGTAAAATAAAACTTGATTGTTCAAACGGCTTCGGTTGTTTAACATCTGAAAAAGGATTAACTTCATCAAATTTAATTCCTTTTTTAAAATCAGTTAATGATACAACAAGCCTTTTGTCATAATTAATCCCTTTCACCGGTAAAGTGAGCTCGTCTAATTTTTTCCAGCATAATTCTTCAGGTGGTTTAGTACTCTCATATACTGATGACATTAAAAGAGAATCAGTTGTACCAAGGCGATTAATTTTTAAAAATAACTGTTTGATTTCTTCTGGATAATAAACTTCCAGAAAAATTTCCAGTGGACCACTCAGATGGCAGTATTCGCGAATTGCTGTAGATTCAACCACCATCGATCCAGTTTCTTTAGGCTTTTTCAAGCGTTTGATAAAAAACTTTTGTATAGAAACATATTCTGGAGGTATAGCCATTACTTGAGAATCTTTTATAATTTCAAATATGCTTCTGCCGTATTCCGGATCCCCAGTATATTGAATGGCTGAATCAATTATTGCAAGTTTTATTGCTGCCGGACCTGGTAAGGGAGAAGCCAAAGAGAACTGAGGAGATAGTCCTGGCATCCTGTATGAAAAAAAACAGACAAATTCTAAATCAGCTCTTAGCCAAGCAGGCATATCGCCTCCTATCTTTTGAATGAAAATATAGGTCTGGACATTATCCTGTCCAATATTGATAAAACGTCGTTTAAGTTATTAAATTCTTGAAGCTCGATGTAATTCTGATTTTGCGAAACATTTTTTAACTCTTCCCTGTAGTTTTTCTTTAAAGGGCTGATCAGAGGAACAGGACAATTGCTATTGGATATCACGATTACTCCTTCAATTCCTTCTAGATGTGGCAAACGCGTAGAAGTCATTGCTCCATCAGTATGCATAAAGATGGCTTTATATGCCTTTAATGCCAAAGTGTATCTATACTGTTTGTCAATTTTCTTGATATACTCGTAATTAATCTCATTTAATCCAATTCGCCATGGCTGGAATAAAGAAACCAAAGCATAAACCCCGGAACGTGTCGGACGATGATAAATCATTTGAGCTGAAACCTCAGATTCTTGTTCACCTTCAGCCATTTTATTCTCATTGCTTTTTCCCCTCGCCCTCCTCTCTTCCATTGAATGACGTGCATGCAAATGAATATCCCTATATTGCTGGTCAGGCAATCCAACAACCCATCCAAATTCTATGGTTGAACGTCTGTTAATAGGTGGTTCTTGCACCAGGAAACCATGCAAATCGCATAAAACACAATTAGCGATAGCGATATCCATAATTTCGGTATTACTGTTACCTTTTAGAGTTTTACGATAATCAGGTAAATCAGCTCTTTGGGGCTGAAGATGTGCACAAGCCGGACAAAAGCTAGATTTATCTGCTTCAGATAGCCAGATATTATAGCTATGTATATGTTTTAACATTTCGCCAGAAATTCCATCACTCTTCTCACCTGAAGCAAGTACCACAGTTCTTGGCTCAGTAACATTACCAACGTTTCCCTCATTGTTTAAAGAATGTAAATCCCATGTAACTCTTGCCATAATACCAATTTCAAAAACAGAATTATTATTTCCTACCATTTTTTTCCTCCTTTTGATATTTAATCTGTGCGGGCGAATAAGTTAACGCATGACTGATTAATGCAGCACGTACCAGACGTACTGCATTTGTCTGTTGGTCTGCTGGCAGATCGGATCTCGAGGCTAAATCCATCACGCGTTCATAGCTTTGGGTCGATGGTCGCCATAACCAACCTTTGTGATTAGCAAAAGAATCATAGCGTCTTAAGAGTTTTTTTAATGCCTCGGAAAGGGCAACAACTGATTCGACATATTCAAGTTCAATCAGTGATGCGTAGTCATTGTTTTCTCTCAAAGATGTTCTCAATAAACTCCCAAATTCCCTGATTGCTTCGTCTGAAAAAAGCTGTGATAATTCAATAGACATTTTTCAACACCTCCTTCAACGATTCTTCTGTATATAAATGCATCGTCTTTACCCCCTTTTTCGCAATATAGCGAAGAAAAACTTTTGCATGATTTTCCAGCGATTCGAGTGATGGATCAATTACCAGATCGGTAATTGCATCCATCAAATCCTCACTCCCCTTCACACTGCCCCGTCTAAAGAGGTATTTCCATACCTCGAAGATTTTAGCCGATTCCGAAGGATTATTTTTTATCAAATCTATCAAAGATTGAAGATTAGTACTCCCAGCACTAGAAGGCTTCCATTGATTACCAGTCTTAAAAAGAGAAAAATATAGCAGACCAGAAAATGAATCAGCAAAATTCGATAGATTCGCTGACATCTGCCTTAAAGTCTCAGCCAATATAACGGAATAATGGGCAACGGCATTTTTGACACCAAGGTAATTTAAGCTTTCTCCAAATGTCTTTTCCCTGATCTCCCTCCAATTAAAGAAGTGTATTTTACCTGGGATGGGATAAATCACAAAAATGTTTCGGTTCTGCCAAATATAACGCCCTGAAATTGCTCCTCCCAAACATCCCAAAGCCCAGTTATCTTTATCAACATCAGTTTGGGACTCAGTATACTGGGCACGAGTAGTACTTTTGGAACCTTTAAATGCGGACGGCTCCAAGCCGCCAGGCAGTGTTTCACCAGAAAATTTGACACTTAAACCTGGTTTATTGCTCTCTGTACATATTAATTGGAACCGCTGTTCAATATGAAATTTTACCTCTAAGATTTTTTTTGTTCGATCTTGTCTTTTATATGTAATAAACAAACCTTCCCAAGCTTGATCATAATAAGAATTCCTTGGACTGGCAGAAAACAAGGATTGCCAAGCAGGATTACATACCAAGTAATTTTGATCAGGCTGTCCTTGCTGAAATTCAATAACAAAACCATATCCAGTTTCATTAATTACGGGACTATCCACACCATTTTTATCACTTAGAGAAAGTAGAGCAGCCAAGCCATAAGCCCTGGCTACATCAAAGATTGGCACGCCAGATTTCATAATCAAGTATTGCATTTTCTCCTCCTCCGGCTCCCATGTGATCTGCTAAATATACCATCCGCGACAATACCACATAAGAAGCGAAGACTTTTTCATTTTCATATGGTGCGATTTTTGTGTTAAGAGATGTTTTTGTTTCCTGGACACTAAATCTTTCAAATTTATCAATTGTAATACCTCTTATGTCATGTCTGAAAACATCTTCAATCTCTTTGAGCCATCCGGTCTTCATTTTATAAGCTGGTATTTCCTGAGCACGCGTAACATGATGATGTGCAATTGCCATCACCCCTGCTAACCCAAGATTCATCCATTTCTCCCTGAGAAACTCTTCAACAATATAGGCCGATATCGTAGCATGTGGTGGCAAAGGAGAATGCTTATATGAAGGGAACCTGGCTATAAAAGGCTCTTTATCTTTGAGTATCTTTTTTTCTTCTGTTGTAAGCGAGTCAGCATTAAAAGGTAAGCAAACCCATTCGTTAAAATATTTCCATGCGCTATCCTGCCATTCACTATTTAATTTACCCAGATCATGTGTTATGACAAGAAACCTGATCAATTCTTTTAATTCCGTCTCAGATATTTTCAGGTAATTGGATAGCAAGACAAGAGCAAATCCTTCTTTTTTAAATATGACGTTTTCTAAATAATTAACAGATTTCTCAACGTGGTCCGCAAAAGATTCGAGATGAGGACGAGGAAGTTCTCTATTATTTTTTCTTTCATCTATTTTAATAAGATCCATATTCTCACCTGACTCACCAACCACAAGCCCAAGTTCTGAAGAATAGCGGGCAAATTCAGGTGGAATTATGTAAAAAATACCCGGTACAATATCATCCGCTTTACTGACATTTTTGATCTTGGGTGAAGCTTTACTATCATCGGTATAACCTGTATCAACAGCCTTTATTAAAATATTTTTCCTTTTTAAAAAGTTTCTTAAAATGTCTGCAGGGATTGAGATAGAAGGTAATTTGCCTACTTCCAAACCCAAGCACTCAGGATTATTATGAACAGAAACATCAATAGAATCACTCTGCCGGACGGCATTTGCTGCATCTTTTGTACTCCCATAATAAACAGCTTTCGAGAGTGAGTTCATTATCCTGCCAGCTAATTGCAGATCAAAATATTTCAAATAATATTTCCCGAGTACCCTATCCACCAATGACATTTCTAAATCCCAAGTGAGCATGCCGTTCCTTGGGATTTCTTGTTGGGTAGATACTACTAATTCGCTATTGTAAGGAGCATAAGTTTCCAATTCATTACAAACAACAATTTTCCCAAATCCGCCCCATCTCGCACATCTTCCTGCCCTCTGTATAAGAGCATCCACTGGAGCCAGCTCTGTTATAAGTATATCCGCTGATAAGTCTAAACCAACCTCTATAACCTGAGTTGTTACAACAATAGCTTCTTTTATAGGATTTTGCTTGCCAAAATCACCTGTAATAATAGTTTCTTTGTGATCTCTGTCCTCGCTTAAGTAGCGCGAATGGATGATTTCTGTTTTTACATCCTTGCACAACAAACATAGCTCGCTGTAGAGTTTTTGAGCCTTGTTGACTGTGTTGCAAACTACCAAAGTTCGACCACGATTTTCATAGTGATATTTAATTACCAATTCAGGGGATAGGGTTCCAGAAACAACTTCAAAATAAACTTTTCTTTTTTTCCGTACAGGAATATCGTTTTCATCGGCTATTATTTCTTGAATATCGCAAAATCGCTCTCTTAGTTTCTTTCTTGCTGTCTCAGGCAAGGTAGCCGTCATAAAGACAAACGGAATATTCATTCTGTAAAGCCTGTCTGCCAATATAAGAGAAGATTGAAAACCCCTTTCCGGATCAAACGTATGCACTTCATCAAAGACTGTAAAACTTGTCATTATCGCTCCTGCCGGAACATTTCCATGACGGGATCCCAGTGTCAAGGGAGCACAAACAAAAGATGAAATTACCTGATCCAGTGTTGCTACAACCACATCCGCATAGAAAAGCACACTTTCTGGCTTTTGTCCATGTTGAGCACAAATTCGTAGATCAGAATAGTCTTCAGCTATCTTTTTGAACCTTTCCGCCAAAGAATTAACCAGGGTGCGCATTGGCAAGCAATATATCATCCTGGGGGGAATCACGGCTCCTCGCATTGCTAAAAATGGAACAAAAACAGCTTCAGATTTACCTGAACCAGTCGGAGCAACCAGCAACACCGGTTTTCCCCTAGATAAATATTCAAATGTTTTGATTTGATGAGGATAAGGATTAACCCCGTTTGCTAGTTTCGCCAGCTTAGAAAATTGGGAAGTCAGGTTTCCTTCTTCCATCCTTACCATCTCCCCACCCAAGCTTTATAGTGCGGGTTTTCACCCCGTACAAAAGTGGCAATGTGCCGAGCCTGGAACTGGAGAATTGTACGCAGTTTGTGCCTCTTGCCTTCATATAATTCGTCGCTATCCAGCCGCTCGTTCACTCTCTGCGCAATCAGCCGCCGGCTTTCTTCCGTCAAACGCCCCTCCTCCATCTCCAGCTTAATCCCCCTGTTGAGCGCCCCGAACACCGCTTTATCCACCGCCATCTGCCGGAATTCCTCAACCAGATCGAGCACCAGACTGGGTTTTCCCGAACGGTCAGCATGCAGAAAGCCGGCATAGGGATCCAGACCCGCCATGACAATGGCTTTTTCTGCCTGACAGTAAAGTATTCCATAACCGTAATTGAGTGCAGAGTTGACCAGATCCTGCGCACCCCGCGTTTCCCTGCCCTGCCAGTCTATTTCCGCAATGAGCAGGTCTTTTGCAGCCTCCCAGTAAATCCTTGCCGCGTGACCTTCCAGCGTTAGGATTGCCTCCCTGGCACTAGCTACATTTGGCGCTTTGATCGCCGCGATCCGGCTGGCATATTCATCCAGTTCAAAACTGATGCTGCGCACCTTTTCAAAGATTTCAGGTGCGGTTTCTCTGCGGTATTTTGCCATGTATTTCAGTAGCACTGATTGATTGGCAACCTTACCAGAAGAGAAGGCTCTGGCAAGTTCTAAACCCCGGTGGTCCAGATAAGCCATGAGCTGTTCCCGGCGGGTTTTTACCGTACCGATGATTTCCGCAGACATTAATCTGGCATAGGGTCTGCCCGTACCGGTAATGAAACTGATGGGCACACCGTTTTCCGCGCAGGCTTCCACCACGTCACTGGAAAGGGTGACTCCGCCACAGGCAATTATTAATTGTTCAATTTCCGCGAAGGGTGTTTCAGCCTGCACCTCGCCTTTTAAATATACCCTGAGCCTGCCTGAGTGCTTGCCCAGGAAAACGCCGTATTGATCTATGATGACCTGCCTGCTCTTTTCCACCAATTACCCTCCGGAATGTGAGTTACCCCCTTCCCTGATTATTGCTTCCCTGAAACAATACAGCCCATTTCCTTTGGTAACATCTTTTCCCAGATGAGTGATTTGCCCCCAGATAAGCAGAGGCAGGAATTCCTCCAAATCACCTTCAAATTCCACTTCACCGGTTAACCCACCCACAGGAGTACTGGTCTGCCGACGTGAGCTGTAGCTGGCACGATCCACCCAGCAGGTTGTATCTTTACTCACCCTTACCTCTGCCGCCTTTTGCAGGATGCCGACAAAATCCATCTCCAGCTCTCGCTCACAATAATAATTATGTAAATCTGTTAACCGCCGCAGAAGCCTCTGCATAAATACCTGAAAAGTGAGCTTTTGCACAAGAGAGCCTTCTTTAATCAGCCTCAGAGGGGTAAGAAATTCCAGGCAGATACTGCGCGCATTAATCCTGCTGGCATACTCCAGAACGTCCATGTGCGTGATTGGTACATTGGGTACAGATACCATCCGTGTTTCCGCAGAATAAATTTCTTTTTCCTGCCCGGTGAATGGGTTGCAAACTCTGGCACCCTGCAAAGAGAAGCGACCCGGCGCAACAGCACGGTTACCCATGCCGATTTCTCCCATCCGTTGAACCGCCAGAATTATGTAAGGAAAAAGTTTTAATGAATTTCCAAAGAGCGTGATGCCAAAGGAGAAAGTCTGTCCAGGCTCAAAAACCGGATTGTCCACTAATACCGGCTGAAGAGCAAATGGGCGCGGGATTTCAACCCCACGCTCACCCTCCCGCTCAACGGTCGCTACCAGCCGGCAAATAGGACAGGCTTCCGCCGCCGGGCATTTCAGACAGGAGGGCAGATTTTTATTAAGGCAGAAATCGCGCCGTAGTGCCCCGAAGAAAGCCCCTCGCAGGGTCGGACCGCTGTACTTCGGCAGATGCACAGTCGTCTCACTCCGGCAGATAAATTCCAGTTTAAAGGCTTTGAAGTAATTCATAGACGCTTTTCTTTATGTATCCGCATTATACATCTTGTGAAGTTGCGAAGTCCATACTCGAAATTCCTGTCTCAAGCTTTCCGGTGCCAGCACTTCCACATCCGGTCCCCAGCTCCTGATCCAGGGAGTGATTTCCAGCAGACTGCCTACCTTCAATTTTAAAATACAACCACCATCCGGCAGATCCGTGATGACCTGAGACATATGCCAGTGAGCTTCTTTTACCCGCCGGGTAACCGCCGGAGAGAATTTCAATTCCACCTCCTGCTCCTCCCCCCAGATAATCCCCCAGGAACCTGAAAGAAGCTTGCCTATATCAAAACCTGCCGGAGGTTCAAAGTTGCTTTCCAGCACCTCGGCCGATTTTATCCGGTCGAGTTTGAAGGTGATCAACCCCTCTTTGCCTTCCCTCACCGCATGGCCGATGACATAGACCGAATAACCCACGCCGGTGGCCTCGACGAAGTAGGGCTCAAGCAACCACTCCCGGACTTCTTCGCTCTGGAGCGATTGATAGGCGATCTTCATCCGTCTCCGAGTAGTCCAGGCAAGTGCCACCTTCTCAAAAACCTGCGTATAATCAGGCGTTACTGGCTTTTTATGAATGTATTCAAGGCTTTTTTCCACCTGCGATCTCAGGGATTCCGGCAGTGTGCTGGATATCTTGGTAAGCGCTTTTTCGATATGCGGATTATTTTTATCCGTTTGCCTGAGGCAGAGACGCAGGGAAATAAAAACCGCCAGAGCCTCATAAAGGGACAGAGACACCGGTGGCAGGACATAGCCCTCCATGATGCCGTAATAATCACCTTGCTGGGTGAGCGGTATTCCCAGTTCGTTTTCAAGGGAATGGAGATCCCTCTGGATTGTGCGCATGCAGACCCCGCATAATTTCGCAAGCTCACGCGTGGTCAAACCTCCAGGATGGGAATGTAAGAGATGCTGGATTCGGGTGAGCCGGATCGCTCTGGCGATAGATTCATCTCTGGCCATAAAGACACCTCCCCTCGGCAATTTTTGCTGTTTTTGCCATTATAACATACCAGGGCGACTACTACGTTCGCTTTAGAAGGCAAAATAAGACCCGGATTTATGATTACAATCCGGGTCTCAGTAGTTCAATATTTGCGGCTATCCTATTTATGTTTCAGTTTTTCCTCGCTTCCACATTACCGTAATCGTTACGGTGATAAGCATCACTGCCAGGACCAAAACAACAATCAGCCACCAGCTTATACCACCCGATTTCCCTTCCTTTTCAGGAGTGCTGGATGGAGAGGGAGTTATGGTTGCTGAGGTGCCCGCAGGTTGTACAGGTGTCGAACTTGCCGTAGCTGAGGGCTGCGGAGTAGATGTAATTACCGGCGTAGCAGATGGAGTTGGACTGGTAGTCTGTTGTGGTGTAGCAGATGGTATGGGCTCGGGTTTAGGCTGTTTCTTATCCACAAAGACTGTAAAGATTGTGAAATGATTTATCGCTCCGGTAATAGCATTGTTTATAGAATCTATTGAGATTGTTTCCAATTTCTCCCACTTACCTGTATTTTTATTATACCAGGCAATATAGGGTACAGAGCCAGCGGGAATTTTTGCAGGATCATATTTGATGGTTATCAACACGTTGCCACTGAAGGAAGCCCCCGATGGACCGATATCATAATACAGGCAGATCGCTTCCGCTTCCTCAGGAGGAGCTGGTTTCTTAGCAGAAGGTAAGATTGAAATATAGCTCAGATTCTTCCCATCTGAAGTATGACCTGTTGTATTCACCGGTATCGTAACTTTGACTTCTTTATCTGCTGATAAGGCTTCTGCCTGCTCAATGAAAATTCCCACTGCATTTACACGGTTTCCAACATTCGTATAGCCGGGTGTCGGGGAAGGGGTTGGTGCAGGTGCTCCTCCACCACCTCCGCCTCCGCCCCCTCCACCAATACTACCGCTCTGTACCACCTGAGCAACCGCTGGCGAAATCCCTGAATTGAAATTGTTATCACCGGTATATTCCGCGGTAATATTATGAGTTCCGGCGGTAAGATTGGAAATGCTAAGAGTTGCCTGCCCTGAGCTATTCAGTGTACCATTTCCGAGTATCGTAGAACCATCTTTAAAAATTACAGAACCAGTTGGCATACCGGAGCCGGGGGATACAACACTCACGATGGCTGTAAAAGTCACTGATTGACCGAAAGTTGATGGATTCTGAGATGAAGTCAATGACACTGTTACATCAGCTTTTTCAATGGTTAAAGTAGCCCCAGTGAAGGTAATGACATAATTATTCCCCGCTGTCAGGGTGCCCTGCAGGATATCATACGTCCCTGGATCCTCCCCAGCCTCCCGAGTGAGAGATCCACTGAAGGAATCTCCACCAACCAGAGCAGGATTTACAGTATAAGTGAGCACAGGATCAGCCTGACCAACTACCTTCACTTTGTCATCTGCCGTTACAGTTATCGGCTTCGCTGTTATATCCGCTGTCGCTGTCGGCTGGGTCAGCGTGTAGTTACCTGCATCATCTCCTTCCAAGCTCAAACCACTGAACGTGACCAGCTTATCCTCACCAACATCTTTATCTTCAAAAGCT
>Ga0315298_1006625_pt1 | contig 15725 bp, 7 predicted proteins | sample WHS_1_MG_FD_203077 | JGI IMG/M metagenome (GOLD analysis project Ga0315298, IMG submission 203077) | Extremophilic microbial mat communities from Washburn Hot Springs, YNP, Wyoming, USA - WHS_1_MG | ecosystem: Environmental > Aquatic > Thermal springs > Hot (42-90C) | place: USA: Wyoming... | reverse complement strand
TGCTACGAAACGCTCCCCGCCGACATCTCGCGCCAGCACCCCTGGCTGCTGGTGCATTCGGCCAAAGCCTACGCCCAGTACGGCCAGCCCGACATGGCCCTTTCGCTGCTGGACACGGCCGAGGCCGCCTTCCAGCAGGCCCACGACCCGAAGGGCCTTGCGCAGGTGGCGGTGCAGCGGGGGACCATCTTCCGACTCCAGGGGCGGTACAGGGATGGCGCCGAGCAGTGCGCCCGCGCGGCGCTCCTGGCCTCGCAGGTGGATACGCCCACCGTGGCCGAGATGGAGCGCTGCTGGGGCATCTGCCTGGGCCAGATGGGCCAACTCCAGGACGGCGTGGAGCACCTCCAGCGGGCGCTGCAACTGCACCTCCTGTCGGGAGGCGAGTTCAACGCGGCCCTGGCTCGCACCGACCTGGCGGCCTTTCTGGAGCGCATGGGGCAACTGGACGAGGCGCTGGCCCAACTGGAGAAGTCGGCGGCCGCGCTCCAGCGCGCCAGGAACCCAGGCGAACTGGCCAACACCCTCAACTCCATGGGCGTCATCTACTACTATCGCGGGGAGTACGACCGCGCCAGGGCAACCCTGCAACAGGCGCTGCAGGCGGCCCATGACGCGGGAAGCGGGCGCTGGACCGCCTACATCCTGACGGGCCTGGGCGACATAGAGCGCGACAGCGGCAACTCCGCCGAGGCCCTGGACCATTACCAGAAGGCCTTCGCCCTCCTGGACCAGAAGCAAGAGGGGTTCCTGGCCATGTACATCCGCGCGGCCCAGGCGGAACTGCACGCGGCGCTGGGCGAGGCGCTCCGCGCGCAGGACCTGGCGCGGCAAGCGAGCGAACTGGCCGAAGCGCACCGTTCGTCCTACGAGCAGGGCCTGGCGAGCACGGCGCTAGGACTCGCATGGCTGGACAGGGACGCCGAGCAGGCGGTTCGCGAATTCCAGAAAGCGGCAACCCTCCTGCAGGAGAACGGCGCCATGCGCGACATGACCCGCGCCGTGTTCCTGCTCGGCGCGGCGCTGGAACGGACGGGCGCGCACGAGCAGGCGCTGGCTCGCCTGCAAGAGGCGCTGACCCAGGCGGGCAAACTGGGCTACCGCACGGCGCTGCGCGCCCTGGCGCGCTGGGCGAAGCCGTTGCTGGCCCGCGCGGCCCAAAGCGGGCTGGACGTCGCCGACTTCGTCCAGGAAGCCGCGCCCGCCGCTGCGGAGGCGGTCGCCGAGGCGGCCCCGCCTGTGGAATCCCACTCCATACGCCTGTTGGGGCTGGGGGGCAGCCGCGTGGAGTTGGATGGCGAGGCCGTGCTCACCAAGTGGAGCAAGGCCCGAGAGTTGATCTTCCTCCTGGCCACGCAGAACGAAGGCCGCGGCGTCCTCCGCGATGAAATCTACCAGAGCCTGTGGCCGAGCGACACCGAGCACAAATCCTACGGCAACCTGTACACGCTCGTCTATCGGGTGCGCCGCCTTCTGACCAACGATTGCGTACAGTTTGAGGACAACACCTACCGCTTCGCGCCTGCGGGCGGGTACTACTGCGACGTAACCGAGTTCCAGGCGCTCATCCGCCAGGCGCAGGCCGCCGAGGACGCCGACGAGGCCCTGGCCTGCTACGAGAAAGCGGTGGCGCTCTACAAGGGCGACTTCCTGGCGGACATCACCGCCGAGTGGACGCTGCACCAGCAAACGGCGCTGCGCGACCTGTTCCTCATGGCCATCGCGCGGGTGGCCAATCACTACTGGCAGATGGGGAACCACGAGGTGGCCATCGCCCTGACGCACCGCTGGCTGCAAGAAGACCCCACGGATGAGGCCGCGCACCGCCTGCTCATGCGGTGCTTCGCGGCCCAGGGCAACATCGGCGGGGTGCGACGCCAGTACCAGTTGTGCGAGCAGATTCTGGCCCGCGAACTCCAGGTGGAGCCCGATCCCGAGACCCGCGAACTGTACGCGCGCCTGACGGCGTCGGGCGAGTGATGCGCGCCGTGTTCTGACCTGCCCATCCCTGCTTGCGTTGCTGGTGGCTTCGTTCAGCAAAGGAACAATCGCAGTTCTAGCGCACCGTACCGGAAATGCGCGTATCCAAGACGGCGGCCCGCCCGTGGCCTCCCGCGACGCCCTCACCGCCTTGCGGAGATTGCCCGCGCACCCGGGGATGAAGGTGGCCAGAACGCGCTACTCGCTGTGATGCCACACTCCGCTTTCAGGGCGCGAGGCAAAATTTGACAAGGCGCGTGGGCTGTGGTATTATCCGCGCCGTTGTCGCGAAAGCCGAGCGACCTCGCAAAGGAAATTCAAAAAAAGCGCCACGACCTCTTGACAAAGTGCGGAGAATTGTGGTAAAATAGAATTGCCGAGCGAGAGAGATTTCGGCTGGCTGTTTTGACAATCGGATAGGGAGGAAGACGGGGGACGCAAACCAACACGACGTGAAGGCCGATCCAAGCGGATAGTTGGAGTGCGTCTCCGCCGATGCAGAAGCGTCGGCGAAGTTTTTCTCTCCGAGGGGCCGATTTGACAGGCTCAAGGGGCTATGTTATAATGACCCTTGCCCTCAAGAAGTGGGCGGCACTTTAACAACTGAAGAGTGATAGGAAAGCAGACGGGATTGGGTCCTGTCAGATTCCTGAAAAGAGAATCTACGGAGAGTTTGATCCTGGCTCAGGATGAACGCTGGCGGCGTGCCTAATACATGCAAGTCGAACGGACCACTTTTCTTCGGAGGAGTGGTCAGTGGCGTCCGGGTGAGTAACACGTAGGTGACCTACCCCGAAGTGGGGAATAACTACCCGAAAGGGTTGCTAATTCCGCATGTGCTCCGGCATTCGGTTGTCGGAGTAAAGCCGAAAGGCGCTTCGGGAGGGGCCTGCGGCCGATTAGCTAGTTGGTAGGGTAATGGCCTACCAAGGCGAAGATCGGTAGCTGGTCTGAGAGGATGATCAGCCACACTGGCACTGAAACACGGGCCAGACTCCTACGGGAGGCAGCAGTAAGGAATATTGCACAATGGGCGAAAGCCTGATGCAGCAACGCCGCGTGGGTGAAGAAGGCCTTCGGGTCGTAAAACCCTTTTCTGGGGGACGAGGAAGGACGGTACCCCAGGAAGAAGCACCGGCTGACTACGTGCCAGCAGCCGCGGTAACACGTAGGGTGCGAGCGTTATCCGGATTTACTGGGCGTAAAGCGCGCGCAGGCGGTGTCGTAAGTTGGACGTGAAATCTTTCGGCTCAACCGGGAGGCGCCGTTCAATACTGCGACACTTGAGGGCAGAAGAGGGGAGTGGAATTCCCGGTGTAGGGGTAAAATCCTTAGAGATCGGGAGGAACACCAGTGGCGAAGGCGGCTCCCTGGCCTGTTCCTGACGCTGAGGCGCGAAAGCGTGGGGAGCGAACGGGATTAGATACCCCGGTAGTCCACGCCGTAAACGATGGGTACTGGGTGTGGGGAGTATTGTATCTCTCCGTGCCGAAGCTAACGCGTTAAGTACCCCGCCTGGGGACTACGGCCGCAAGGCTAAAACTCAAAGGAATTGACGGGGGCCCGCACAAGCAGCGGAGCGTGTGGTTTAATTCGATGCTACACGAAGAACCTTACCTGGGCTTGACATGCGCGTAGTAGTGAACCGAAAGGGGAACGAGCCTTCGGGCAGCGCGCACAGGTGCTGCATGGCTGTCGTCAGCTCGTGCCGTGAGGTGTTGGGTTAAGTCCCGCAACGAGCGCAACCCTCGTCGCTAGTTACATGTGTCTAGCGAGACTGCCAGGTTAACCCTGGAGGAAGGTGGGGATGACGTCAAGTCAGCATGGCCTTTATGTCCAGGGCTACACACACGCTACAATGGTCGGTACAATGGGATGCCAAGCCGCGAGGCGGAGCAAATCCTCAAAGCCGGCCTCAGTTCGGATTGGAGGCTGCAACCCGCCTCCATGAAGTCGGAGTTGCTAGTAACCGCAGGTCAGCCATACTGCGGTGAATACGTTCCCGGGCCTTGTACACACCGCCCGTCACGTCATGGGAGTCGGCAACACCTGAAGCCGGTGGGCTAACCCGCAAGGGAGGCAGCCGTCGAGGGTGGGGCTGGCGACTGGGACGAAGTCGTAACAAGGTAGCTGTAGCGGAAGCTGCGGCTGGATCACCTCCTTTCTAGGGAGAATCGGCCAAGCCGATTCTAAACCTACAAGTACGACACTTAACTCCTTTGGACTCAACCCGGGCTTTCCTATCACTTCTCAGTTGTTAAAGTGTGCACTTTTGCAACGGGCCTTTGACCTTCGTGCCGACCAGCGCGAAGAGGAAATCCTCAAATCGTCGTCTCGTGGGCCATTAGCTCAGTCGGCTAGAGCATTCCTCTGATAAGGGAAAGGTCTGTGGTTCAAGTCCACAATGGCCCACCTAGTACCATCAGGGGGATGTAGCTCAGTTGGGAGAGCGCCTCCCTTGCACGGAGGAGGTCAGCGGTTCGAGCCCGCTCATCTCCACCTGGGAGGCGGGGTCTCCACGAGAGAACCTTTAGCGAGGGGATATTGACAAGAGAGCGAAATCGTTTCGCATCTGGATAGCGTGAGTACTGGGGTGTGCAGGTCCTTTGCGGCCTGGCGCAACCAGGCCGCTTTTTGTGTCCCGATGCGGGACTCCCCCATCGGCGTGTGGGGATCAGGGGTTGATCCTCAGACGCCGGCGGAGGAATCGCCGGGAAGGTGCGGAAGCACCGGGTTGGCACCTTAACAACTGAACAGAACGAGAAGACGCAAATTCACCATATCACATGAATTAAGCTACTAAGGGTGTACGGTGGATGCCTTGGCGCCAAGAGCCGATGAAGGGCGTGGTTCACTGCGATAAGCCACGGGGAGCCGTGAGCAGGCTTTGATCCGTGGATACCCGAATGGGGAAACCCGCCTGGGGGAATGCCCAGGCACCCTCCGCTGAACAAACTAGGCGGAGAGGAGGGCACCGGGGGAACTGAAACATCTCAGTACCCCGAGGAAAAGAGATCATTCCCTGAGTAGTGGCGAGCGAAAGGGGAACAGCCCAAACCCGTTGCGTGGAATAGGTTGCAGCCGTTGCGCAACGGGGGTTGTAAGGCGCGACAGGGGCCGCTGCAAAGGCCCCAGGGAGTTACCAATCTGGTCTTTAGCCGAAGGACACTGGAAAGGTCCGTCATAGAGGGTGATAGCCCCGTAGGCGAAAAAGATCCAGACTCCCGTCGCTGTCCTTGAGTACCACGGGGCACGCTAATCCTGTGGGAAGCTGGGGAGTCCACTCTCCAAGGCTAAATACTCTTGGCGACCGATAGTGAACAAGTACCGTGAGGGAAAGGTGAAAAGAACCCCTGTTAGGGGAGTGAAATAGAACCTGAAACCGTACACCTACAAGCAGTCGGAGGGCTATGCCCGCTTCGGCGGGAAGGCCTAACGGCGTGCCTCTTGGAGAATGAGCCGGCGAGTTACTCTCTGTGGCGAGGTTAAGCCAGTAACAGGCGGAGCCGCAGCGAAAGCGAGTCTGAATAGGGCGTATTAGTCGCAGGGAGTAGACCCGAAACCAGGTGAGCTATCCATGGCCAGGGTGAAGCGGGGGTAACGCCTCGTGGAGGCCCGAACCCACTAATGTTGCAAAATTAGGGGATGAGCTGTGGATAGAGGTGAAATGCCAAACGAACCTGGAGATAGCTGGTTCTCCCCGAAATAGCTCTAGGGCTAGCCCTGGGTGTTGAGTGATGGAGGTAGAGCACTGGATTGGCTAGGGGGCATATTGCTTACCAAACCAAATCAAACTCCGAATGCCATCACTTGAAAGCCCAGGAGTCGGACGGTGGGAGATAAGTTTCATCGTCGAGAGGGAAACAACCCGGACCGTCGGATAAGGTCCTCAAGTCTAGGCTAAGTGGGAAAGGATGTGGGATTGCTCAGACAGCCAGGAGGTTGGCTTAGAAGCAGCCATCCTTCAAAGAGTGCGTAATAGCTCACTGGTCGAGTGGTCCCGCGCCGAAAATATACCGGGGCTCAAGCCTAGCACCGAAGCCACGGGATCCTGACGTAAGTCGGGGTCGGTAGGGGAGCGTTCTGCTCAGCGTTGAAGCCAGACCGTGAGGACTGGTGGAGCGTGCAGAAGTGCGAATGCCGGCATGAGTAGCGTAAAACATGTGAGAACCATGTTCGCCGTATGTCTAAGGTTTCCGACGCAAGGTCAATCCGCGTCGGGTTAGTCGGCCCTAAGCCGAGGACGAAAGTCGTAGGCGATGGATGTCCGGTCAACATTCCGGAACCACCTAGATGGAGCGATGGGGGGACGCAGACGGGTAGGCCAGCCAGGTGATGGATGTCCTGGTGCTAAGCCTGTAGGGCGATGAGGGCTGTAGGGAAATCCGCAGCCGGAGCCTGAGAGGTGGGCGCGTACCCTTCGGGGTCGGAAGTGGCTGAGCCCATGCTGCCGAGAAAAGCCTCTAAGCGATGAAGTCTGGGTGCCCGTACCGCAATCCGACACCGGTAGACGGGTAGAGTATACCAAGGCGAACGGGAGAACCCTCGTTAAGGAATTAGGCAAAATGGCTCCGTAACTTCGGGAGAAGGAGCGCCCTGCTGGGTGTAGCGACTCGCTCGCGAAGCCCGGTGGGGCCGCAGAGAAACGGCCCTAGCGACTGTTTAACAAAATCACAGGTCTCTGCAAACGCGAAAGCGGATGTATAGGGGCTGACGCCTGCCCAGTGCCGGAAGGTTAAGGGGAGGGGTTAGCGCAAGCGAAGCTCTGAACCGAAGCCCCGGTGAACGGCGGCCGTAACTATAACGGTCCTAAGGTGGCTGTGCTGCCTGCCTCGGCGGTAACGCCGAGGGCAATACCTGGCTGTATGCGGGAACACCCTTAGAGCCCTGCCTACTCGGGGACGCAAGTCCCCAGTAACAATGGCCGGGATTGGGCAATCCGCAGGAAACCGCGTGAGCGGGATCCTCAGAGACTATACGCCAGGCATCCAGATGAGGGAAGCGGAGAATGGATCTTTCTGCCGATTGGGTGGTCGGTTTTGTGGACGGAGAAGGTTGTTTCTTCGTCGGCATCAACCGCCAACCCGAGATGCGCGTGGGGTATCAGGTGCTCCCTGAGTTTCGGATCGTGCAACACGAGCGGGATGTGAATGTGCTTTATGCGCTGAAGCGGTTCTTCCGCGCAGGCGTCGTGAGGCGCAATCACGATGACCGCTACGAGTTGCGCATCCGTGGACTCAAATCCCTGATGAATGTCGTCGCTTTCTTTGAGCAGCATCCGCTGAAGACAAAGAAGCACCTGGACTTTCTGAAGTTCCGCGACATCATCAGGCTGATGCAGCAGGGCGAGCACCTCCATCCGGAGGGTCTCCAGCGAATCATCGCGATTGCGATGGAGATGAATCGGAAGGACAAGCCCAAAGCCGCAGCGATCTTGGCAGAACTGAAAGCCGCAACTGGATGAAGATATAGTCCACCTCCGTACAGAAATGGCGGAGAAAGGTGAGCGAAATTCCTTGTCGGGTAAGTTCCGACCCGCACGAATGGCGTAACGACTGGGGCGCTGTCTCAACGAGGGACCCGGTGAAATTGAAATAGGCGTGAAGATGCGTCTTACCCGCAGCAGGACAAAAAGACCCCGTGGAGCTTTACTGCAACTTGGTATTGAGCTAGGGCTACGCTTGTGTAGGATAGGTGGGAGGCGATGAAGCTGGGGCGCCAGCCTCGGTGGAGCCGTCCTTGAAATACCACCCTGGTGTGGTCTTGGCCCTAACCTGCAGCCGTTATCCGGCGCGGAGACAGTGCCAGGTGGGCAGTTTGACTGGGGCGGTCGCCTCCTAAAAGGTAACGGAGGCGCCCAAAGGTTCCCTCAGGCTGAATGGAAACCAGCCGTTGAGTGTAAAGGCACAAGGGAGCTTGACTGCAAGACCTACAAGTCGAGCAGAGACGAAAGTCGGGCTTAGTGATCCCACGGTTCCGTGTGGAAGGGCCGTGGCTTATCGGATAAAAGCTACCCCGGGGATAACAGGCTGGTGAGGCCCAAGAGTTCACATCGACGGCCTCGCTCGGCACCTCGATGTCGGCTCGTCACATCCTGGGGCTGGATGAGGTCCCAAGGGTTGGGCTGTTCGCCCATTTAAAGTGGTACGCGAGCTGGGTTCAGACCGTCGTGAGACAGGTCGGTCTCTATCCGCTGTGGGCGCAGGTGACTTGAGAGGAGCTGCCCCTAGTACGAGAGGACCGGGGTGGACTGACCTCTGGTGTGCCAGTTGTCCCGCCAGGGGCATCGCTGGGTAGCCAAGTCGGGCAGGGATAACCGCTGAAAGCATCTAAGTGGGAAGCTCGCCTCAAGATTAGGTCACCCACCGGTTTATCCGGGTAAGGCCACAGGTAGACTACCTGTTTGATAGGCGGCAGGTGGAAGCGCAGCAATGCGTTGAGCCGAGCCGTACTAATGGCCGAGGGCTTAATTCAATCACGTGATGTGGTGAAGCGTCCATCGTTCTGTTCAGTTCTTAAGGTGCCAATCTCCTTAAAACGCAAGAAAGACTCACTTGGTGATCCGAGCGGAGGGGGTACACCCTGCTCCATTCCGAACCAGGAAGTTAAGCCCTCCAGCGCCGATGGTACTTGGGGCGCAGGCCCCTGGGAGAGTAGGTCATTGCCAAGTGAGTCTTTCTGTTTTTTCGTAACCACTCAGCCTGTCATGCTGAGCGGAGCATCTCGTCGCCGCAAAACGCGAGACCCTGAGCGCAGCGAAGGGTAACAATCTGTTTCTGGGAAACCAAGAGCGACGCACCTCGAAGGTGCGTCGCTCTTTTGCTTTGCCCCGCCTCGCCCCAATCCAGGCCAAACCTTAAAATTCGATCGGGCTACTTGACGCGGGGGGGTATGCTATAATAATATGAGTAGGAAATGCTCGCAGGAACAGGGCATGGCGAGGAGTATGAAATGCCGCAGATAACTTTCACCGAGTTGGCAATTCTGTTTCTTCTGGCTGTAAACACGGCCTTTTGGGTCTGGATGCTGGTAGAGGCAGTCACTCGGGAGACAGATGCTCGGCAAAGGGCATTGTGGAGCATCGTTATTGTCTTGGGGCAGGGGTTGGGGGCTCTAGCCTACTTCGTTGCCAGACGGCCGCTGACTACAAAAACAAGGACCTAGGCCTCAGCCACAAGTACGTTTTACCATTATGGGAGGTTACAGTAACGGGTACAACGAACCTGTCTTCGGCGGTGATGCGGGTGGTTGGGCTGGTCTTGGCTATGGTGCTGCTACTCTCGTTCACAACCCAGAGCGCGGCCACGGTTCCCTTCCTGACAGCGCCTCATTAGTTCCCTGATGTTTCAGTAGGGCCGGACGCGTCAGCGCTGGGGGTAACGGAGTATACAGATGTGTGCGAAGAAGGGGGGAGCACAATCGTCCATTTCCGCCATCGTGATGCGTCCCGCGGCGGCGAAATGCGGATCCACAACTTTGGGGACAGCACGCGAGTCCTTCTGGAACTTGTGAGGAAAGGTAAGACTGCGCTTTCAGTGGATTGGGATCCTGGGAGCATGGCGATCTCGTTGCAGGATGCCAGCGGACGCGAGGGGCATTTCATGTATGGGGAAGTCGCCCAGCGATGGAACCCCACCACTTCAAATGCGCAAAGCCTCTTGTAGACGCATCAGGAAGATGTCAAACTAATCGCGGCGATATACGCCGACTTCTGTCCATCCCAGCCGAGCCAGCCTTCTCAATATCCAGGTTTGCAGGGGCAATCTGACTTTTCCGGTGACCGTATTGGTAGCGATGTCTACTGCCCGTGTACGGGGCCCTGGTCTCGCGGCGACGCTGTACATACGACAAAATCCGGTTGCTGCTACGAAGCAACCAATGATGTGAATCTCAGATGTTGGAACCAGTGGTGCATAGGATGTTGCCAACTTGCAGAATGCGATGCTGCATGTGTCATTGGCGATTACTTTTGTGTTTGTGGTCGCTCTGGCAGGGAGTGCGGCGGACCTTGCTATTAAGATGCCTCTGAGTCCAACACGAGCGGCTCCCGACTTGGGTAGACTGCGCAGCCACTCCTTTCACGAACAGGTGTGTCAGAATTTGCTTTGCCGGTGAGAGCAGATGCGGCTAGGGCCTTGTGCCCGTTGTCTGTGCCGGAAACACCCACGAGGCTGTCCGCACCCCAATCCAGGCCAAACCTTAAAATTCGATCGGGCTACTTGACGCGGGGGGTATGCCATAATTGTGATGGGAAATGCTCGTGGGAACAGGGTGAATAGACGGCCCGGTCTCCCTTTCAGGTGACGAGGCCCGCATTGCCCACCATTCAGGCCCCGTGGCTCTCCACTGTACCCGCTCTCGTCACAGGAACCTACGGAATCGGGTCGTGCAAGCCCTCAAAGTGACAGTCGGAGGTGGAATCATGTTGGGCTACTACCTGGGTTTGGCTGTCCTGTTTATCGGCACCGCGGTCAGCGCGCTGGCGTACCGCGCAAAGCCAAGTGGCCCGCGGCTCGCAGGGATGATCGGATTCGCGGTTGCTGCCCTGGCCAGGCTGGCATACATTCTGCTGGTGCTCAACCTGGCGCCACTACCTGCGGTTCGCACCCTGTACACAATTCTTACAACTGCAGGTGCCATCGGCCTGGCCTGCGTGGTGTATGCGTACTGGCAACTGGCAGCCGCCCGCGCGTAGCGTGTCTATTCCCCCAGCCGACGCTTGACGTGGCCGATGTTGGCGATCTGCGTCGGGTCCTCGCCGTTCAGCAGCGCCAGGTAGTAACTCACCCAGTCGCCGAAGTGAACGAGGCTCAGCACCTCGGCCAGGCGGCTTTGCCCGCGGGGGCGCACCGCTTCCCACGCGATGCCGTTTCGGTCCAGCACCTCGCCCACGATGTCGCAGCGCAGCGCGTTGCGCGGGTGGTAACGCTCGGAGCGCAGGATGAGCACCGCCAGCGAGTCGCACAGGCCCTCGGGGTGGCCGAATCCCTCCACGACGTTGTGGCAGAGTTCGGGCACGATGGCGTGGCCCGCGAAGTTCTTGGCGTTCTCGTTGAACTGGCCCTGCCATCGCATGGCGACAGGCCCCAGGTGCTCGGCCCCGTAGGTGAGGGGAATGCGCCCGTGGAGCCGCGCGGCCAACTGCTTGGCGGCGTTCCGCTCGGCGGGGACGCGCGGGGCCAGTTCCGCGCCCCAACCCTCTACGGCGGCGGCCGCTTCGGCTACCTCGGCAGTCTTGTCGGCCACCCAGCCCAACTTCTGCGCGATGCCCAGGAGCGGGATCAAGGAGTAGCCCAGCGCGGCGCGGGGCTGGCCCTTGAACGGGATGGCGTACATGGGCGCGCCCCACTCCCTCGCCAGGCGCGCCAGTTCCCCGCCCGACGTGAGGGCGATGATGCGGGCGCCGCGCTGGCGGGCCTGGTGCGCCGCCGAGAGCGTCTCCTCGGTGTTGCCCGAGTACGACGACGCGATGACCAGCGTTCGGTCGTCCACGAAGGCGGGCAGGTCGTAGTCGCGGCACACGATCAGGGGCACGGGGCACTCGTCGGCGAGGATGCCCGCCAGGAGCGCCCCGCCGATGGCCGACCCGCCCATGCCGGCGATGACGGCGTTCTCGGCCAGGGCGTAGTCGGGCGGGAGGGCCAGGCCCTGTACGGCCGCCCACGCTTCGCGGCAGTGGCGGGGCAGGCCGGCGATGGCCTCGCCCATGCCCGAGGGGTCCAACTTTCGCATTGCGTCCAAGTCGTCCAGTGGGTTCACTTTGCCTCCAAGCGTCAAGATGATGAGCGCGAATCGGTCTCTTCGCGCCTATTCGCGTTCGTCCGCGGTTGGTTCCAGCGCCAGGCGGTACACGGCGCGTTTGGGCCAGCCGGAGCGGGCGGCTACGTCCGACGCGGCGTCGCGGGCGCTCCAGCCGTCGGCCAGGCGCTGGGCCAGCGCGGCGCGCACCTGCGCCTCGCTCCACGCCTGCGGTTCGGCCGCGCCGCCGATGACCAGCGTGAACTCGCCGCGCGGCGCGTGGCCGGTGAAGTGCGCCAGGGCCTCGGATACCGTCCCGCGCCAGATTTCCTCGTGCACCTTCGTCAGTTCGCGGGCGATGGCGATGGGCCGGTCGCCCAGGGTGGCCAGGATGTCGCCCAAGGCGTCCAGCAACCGGTGCGGCGCTTCGTACAGGATTAGGGTGCGGCGCTCGCCCCGCAGCGATTCCAACGCCTTGCGTCGCTCCCCGGCGCGCCTAGGCAGGAAGCCGACGTACACGAAGGCGTCGGTGGGCAGGCCCGACGCCGCCAGCGCGGTGATGATGGCCGACGGCCCGGGCACGGGCACGACGGGGAAGCCGCGCTCCAGCGCCGCCCGCACCAACTCGTAGCCCGGGTCCGAGATGCCCGGCATGCCCGCGTCCGACACCAGCGCCACGTCGCCCGCCTCCAGCGCGGCCAGGATGGCGTCCAGTTTGGCGAGTTTGTTGTGCTCAAAGTAACTGGTGGTGGGCGTGTGGATGTCGTAGCGGGCCAGGAGTTTGCGGGTGTGGCGGGTGTCCTCGGCGGCGATGAGCGACACGTCGCGCAAGACGCGCAGCGCCCGCAGGGTGATGTCCTCCAGGTTGCCGATGGGTGTCGCCACCAGGTACAGCGTGCCCAAAACGCCCTCCTTGTGCGCCCGCATTATAGTCCGGCGGGGGCGGTGTGTCCATTTCGCGGGGAGCGCGACCATGCGGCGATTCAACCCATCCGCGTGGAGCAAATTGGCAATTTGCTCTACGTCCTCTGCCCGCGGCCAGGGGCACGCCCGCCCTTATCAACGCGGACCGTGTGTGCTACAACAAGGCCGATGGCCTGCAACAGGAGGTTCGCCATGTCTTTCGCCAACCGCAGCGATTTTCTCGCCGCCATCGCCTGCGACCTGGGCGATCCCGACGGCAACGTGTGGACGCCCGACGACCTGGCCCGCCACCTGGATCACGCGCTGGCGGACCTGGCCGACGCCGTGGGCGCGGCGGGTTCGGTGGACGTGCCCGCCACCGGCTCGGATACCTACGACCTGTCCGACTACCCCGAAATCCGCCAACTCCTGGCGGTGGAGTGCCCGCCGGACGAGCGGCCGCCGGCCTACCTGCGCTTCCACGTCTGGGGCGCGACGCTGCGCCTGCTGGACGAAGCGCCGCCGACGGGCGAGACCCTGCGCCTGCACTATCGCGGCGCGTTCACCGTGGACGACGAAGGCTCGGACGTTCCTGCCGACCTGGCGGAACTGGCCGTGCTGGGCGCGCGGGCCTATGCGCTGCTCCAGCAGGCGTCTCGCACGGCCGGCACGGTGAACGTGGACGGGTGGGTCTCTCGCCGCTACGAACTCCAGGCCGCGCCGCTGCTTGCGCGATTCCGCGACGCCCTGGCCGACCTGCGCCAGAGCCGCGAGAACCCGCCATTCTGCGCGGGCCAGACCCCCTCGTGGTACGAGGGGAACGAGTAGCCGCGGCTCGCCGGAGGTGTGCGATGATTGCCATGACCGACACGCTGCGCGCCGCCGTCAAATCGGCCGGGCGGCTGCCCTTCGCCCGCCTGTCCGTCCGCGACCGCCAACTCCGCTGGTCGGCGCTGCACGGCGACGGCGACGAGAGCGCGTACCAGACGGCGCTGGCGGTGGCGGCGGGCGGCGCGTGGGTGCGGGCGCGGCTGGGCGCGGGCGGGGCGTTCCAGGTGCAGCGCATCGCCGACCCCGACGGCTGGGATTCGTGGGAGACGCTGCTTGCGTCGGGCGCGAGCGGCGACGTCGCTATCGCCGCCGAAGGCGACTGGGTACGCGCGTTCTGCATCGTCTCCGAAAGCGGCGTGTGGCGCGTCAAGGTGTGGACATCGTCGGATGGGGGCGGTTCGTGGGCGGGGCCGGCCACCGCCGCCGAATCGTCCTCGGCCATCACCAGCGTGGCGAGTCCCGCGCCCGACGCCGTCGCCTGGGTCGCGGGCGGCACCCTGCGCCTGTCGCTGTGGGATGGCGAGGCGTGGGGCCAGGTTGCGGCATGGAGCGCTGGCCCTGTGTCGGCCGATTACGGCATCGCGTGCGCGCGCCGCGCCGACGAGTACGCCTTCCTCCAGGCCGGCCTCCTGACCACCGGCGCGTACCTTCGCGCCGTATCCTGGGATGGGGGGACCTGGTCCGAGCCGCGCGTGGTAGCGCCCACCGGCATCCCATCGGATACGCTCGTCCCGCGCTGGCCGTCGCTGGCCTGGATCGGCGACCGCTACGTGGCGGCATACCTGGATACCTTCGCGGGCTGCCTCACGTATCAGACCCCCACGGTGCGCTTCTCGTGGGATTTTGATCACTGGTCGTATCCCTGCGCGCTTCATCTCAACTCCGACGGGCCAACGCGGGCTAACGTCGTGGCGGGGGATGGGAAGGCTTTCGCCGCGATGGAGAAGTCGGCGCTGGAGGCTTCGCTGGGGCGCGCGCTGGAGGGGTTCGCGGGCATCCTGCGGGCCGAGCGGACGGAAGCCGAGGGGTACGGCGCGTTGCGGCTCCTGCTGCACGACAACGGCGAACTGGCCGCCGCGCCGCTCCTGCCCTACGCCGAGGCCGCGCTCACGCTGGGCTATGGCACCGCCGCGGGCCTGGAAGGCGTGGAGACGGCGCCGATGTATATCGCCGACGTGCAGCGCGCACGGGGCGAGTCGCGCCCAGGCGTGGAGTATGTCGTCCGCGCCCGCGATGGCTGGGGACTGCTGGCCGAATGGCAGGCGCTGACGACAGAGGCGTGGGAGGGCGTGTCGCTGGGGTGGATGCTGGGGGAACTGCTGATGCGGGCGGCGGGGCTGCGCCTGCGCACCGACGACGCTCCGGCCTGGCAGATGACGCTGGAGCGTTTCGCCGTTCCGCGGGGCGGGCGCGGCGATGCAGCCGTTCGGCAATTGCTTCGGCACGCGGGGGCGCGCGCCCGCTGGGATGCCGATGGCGCGCTCTATGCGTTCGTCGCGGCGGCCCAACCCTGGGGCGTGGACTGGGCTTTTGACGCCGAGGTGCGCCGCGCGCGGCATGGCGTGGCGTCGGCGGGGGTGAGCCTGGCGCGGGTGGCGGGGCTGTATCCGGCCATGGGCCAGGCGCAGGATGCGCGGCTGTCGCAGGCGCAGGGCCGCACCCTGGGCGCGGCGGTGGCCGACGGCTACCTGACGACGGCGGCGCAATGCGCCGAGGCCGCGGCTGCCCTGGTGGCGCGGGGAGCCGCCCGCGCGCTGCGGGGCACGCTCACCACGGCCATCGTCCCCGGCCTGCAGGCGCTGGATCGGGTTACGGTGGACGATCCCGCTCTGGGTCTGGAGGCGGCGGCGCGGCGCGTGGTGTCGGTGCGCACGGTGTGCGACGCCTTGCGTGGCGTGTGGGAGCAGACGGTTGAGGTGGAGGGGTTGCCGTAGGGCGGGGGCGGTGAAGACCCCAAAGGTCTCGCAGACCTTTGGGGTCTTTATTTATCTCCGCGAGGCGGGGCGAGGGGACGCCACGGCGGCTAGGGATAGCCGCCCTACTTTTCTGCGCGTGGGGCGAGGGGATCGGTGATGACCCCTCACCTAGCCCTCTCCCCGCGAGGCGGGGCGAGGGGATGCTACTTGCGTGGCGTGTGGGAGCAGACGGTTGAGGTGGAGGGGCTGCCGTAGGGCGGGGGGCGGTGAAGACCCCAAAGGTCTCGCAGACCTTTGGGGTCTTTGTTTATCTCCGAGAGGCGGGGCCAGGGGATGCTACTTGCGTGGCGTGTGGGA
>Ga0315298_1006621_pt1 | contig 15735 bp, 7 predicted proteins | sample WHS_1_MG_FD_203077 | JGI IMG/M metagenome (GOLD analysis project Ga0315298, IMG submission 203077) | Extremophilic microbial mat communities from Washburn Hot Springs, YNP, Wyoming, USA - WHS_1_MG | ecosystem: Environmental > Aquatic > Thermal springs > Hot (42-90C) | place: USA: Wyoming... | reverse complement strand
TGGCCAAGACGATCGCGTATTTGGAGAACAACCGGGATCGGATGAAGTACCCGGAGTATCGGCGCAAGGGGCTGCCGATCACCACGGCGTGGATGGAATCGTTGGTCAAGGAGATGAATTATCGGGTAAAACGCCGGCGCGTGCGATCATGGCCAGCGCCTGTTGGTGCAGCACCCCGCCAGCCGACGCGATGAACGGCCCGTGGGCCAGCGGCATTTCGCTCCCGTCCATGCGTGTCATTTGGCCCCCTGCCTCTTCGATGAGCAGTTTGCCTGCGGCAATGTCCCAGACTTTGGTGGTAAACGACCACGCCAGATCGAACCGGCCGCAGGCCACATAGGCCAAGTTCAGGGCGGCCGACCCGGTGCGCCGCATGGCTTGGCAGGCGACGGCCGCCTCGGCGAACAGGCGCAAATCAGGGGAGTCGCGGTGGACTACGGCTGGGAAACCCACGGCTGCCAGGGCGGCGTCCAGCCGTTGGACACCGCTGGTCCGGATGCGACGCCCGTTGCGAAACGCCCCTTTGCCTCGCTCGGCTGTGAAACACTCCTTTAACAGGGGATCGAATATTGCCCCACACAGCACCTCGCCGCGGTGCGCCAGTGCCAGCGAAACGCAAAAGTGGGGCACTTGATGGACGTAATTGGTGGTGCCGTCCAAGGGATCCAGGATCCAGCGGAACTCGGCCCCCGGTTTGGGGTGCTTGCCGGGAGAATCCTCTTCGCCCAGGAAATCGTGTTCGGGGAAGGCCCCTAGCACCGTGCGGCGAACCGTATCCTGCGAGGCGTGATCCGCCTCGGTAACCAAATCGGCTGGGCCTTTTTCATGGACGGTCACTTGACCCAGCATTTCGACGAGCACTGCGCCGGCCAGCCGAACCGCTTGTTCGCACACTTCGAGGTAAGAAGGCATGGTCAAGGGCTTAAAAGCCGCCTTTGTGAGGTACGCGAGGTGGGTGGTCCGAGCAGGGCTCGGTGACCGTCCGGTGGAGGGCCTCGGTGCGCCGTGGCCGCGCGGCGGGCGGCGCTCCGGCGTGGCCGGTCCGTCTAGGGCCTTGCCCAGCAGGTTCCTTATGGGCTTTGCTGCGCCGTGCCACTATGGGACGACTTGATAGCATACGACCCACTGGTTGCCGCGAAGGTACAAGCGACCGTTGGCCAAGGTGGGCTGCTGCGGTCGGCCCAGGGCGATTCCCGGACGAACCCGGCCGAGCTCTTTGTAGCGGTGCCGGCTGGCCTCGGCCAGCACCAGTTCGTCGTTTTTGGTTACGGCAAAGATCAGTCCGTCGGCAACCACCAGGTTCTGGTCTTTGGTCCAGTCGCGGCTTTCCTGCTTCCATAGCAGCCGGCCGGTTTCCAGGTCCGTGGCATGCAGGAAGCCGGCCTTAGCCCCGCCTCCGAAGCCGAAAACCGTCCCCTCATAAATGGCGGGGGTATTGAACATGTTTGTCTGCAACTCGGTGCTGGTGTACACTTCGCGCAGGGCGAGGTTCTGGCCGTCGGCCTTCAGCTCCAATAGCGCCGAAAAGTTGCGATTAGGTCCTTCGCCGCCGCTGAGGAACAGGCGTCGCCCCACGGCTACCGGGGTGCTGACCAATCCGATAATGATGTCCGCAGGGTACGGGTAGCGCCATAAGAGCCGGCCGGTTCGGGCGTGGACACCCAGCACCTCCCGGGTGCCGTAGGTGGCCACGATCACTTGCGGAATGCCGTCGACCACCTGATAGGTAAGCGAGGCCGGGGCGCCTAGTTCTCTTGGGTGTTCGGAGGGGACTTTGAGTGTCCAGCGTACGGCCCCCGTGCGTTTATCGAGGGCCGCCAACACCACGCGGTCGGGGTTGTCGGCGCCCACGAAGAGCGTATCGCCCACCACCAGCGGCGTGGAGGCCTCGGTGGCCCAAACCCCTTGGTCCACGCGCCACAGTTCAGTTCCGTCGGTCCGGAGGCAGACGATGGGGCAGCGCATTTCCCATACGTCGCCCTGGTGGTTCGCATAAGGGATGAAGTACACGCGATCTTCATCGACCACCGGCGAGGTAACCGGGCCGCGTTCGAAGTGCCGGTTCTCTTTGGGCAGCAAGAGGCGTTTCCAACGGATGGCGCCGTTTTGGGGATCCAAGGCCAGAGCCCATTGCTTGCCGTCGGTCTCGGCGGCGGTGTAGGCGGTGCCGGCCACTTCGACGACCGCGCTTTTGCCCCAGCCCACTTCCACGCGCCATAATTCTTTGGGCCCGCCTGGGGGCCAAGAGCGCAATAAACCGCTGGCCGGGTACACGCTGTTGCCGTCGTTGGGTAAGAAGCGGGGCAGGTCCTGATTGGCCTCGCCGGCGCCGGCAGGTGGCGTTTCCGGTCCCAGGGGCAAAACCAGCGCCACGCAAAGCGCTGTCCCGAGTGCGGCGACCGACCCATACGCACGAATCATCAGGAACCTCCGCGAAGGCGGCAACACATCTTGGATGTCGTCGACAAGATCACCCGATCCATATCGATGCGTCCGCAAGGCTATTCGGGCATGGGCAGCAAGATCGTGGCGTTCTCCCTGAAGGTGGTCTTGCCCGGCTTGCCGTTGATGCGGTATTCAACTCGCAGTTCCTTGACGACGCCCGGCACGGGATCGCCGCCAAAACTGGCGTTGTAGCTTTCCGAGGGGAGGAGGACCAAGGGCAAATCGCGGGCGTGGTGGCGCAGGATGGCCGTCACATCGACGTATTTGCCCTGGGCGCCGTATTCGGCTCTTAGGATTTCCAGCCGGATGGGTTGGCGGCCTAGTTGGATGAGCAGGGCTTGGACCTCGGGGCCGCGGGCACCCAGTTTTTGCGCGATGGCTAAAGCGGCCTCGGCGGCATCGTCTTTGAGCGCGGCGGCTTTGCCGGCCTCGACGGCCAGCCGTAGCCCTTCCACACTGGGGTACCGCTGGAGCACTTCGAACACGAGCTTTTTGTCGACGTCGCGGCGGGCGAGGTCCAGCGCGGTGCGGCACATGGCCAGTCGCTGGGGTTCGGCCATGTCGAATTGCCGGGCCAGGCGGATGTAGCCCCGCACCGCGCGCACTTGGAACCGCTCGTCCTTGGCCGATCGGGCCAGTTCGGCCAGCACCGGCGCGGCATCCAGGCTCATCCATTCGCCCAGCAGCCGGGTGGCGGTATCCTGGAGTTCGGGGACATTTTGGGTTGCCGCGGCGGCCACGGCTTGGAGGGCGCGGGTTCCGCCCACATCGGCCAGGACCTCCAAGAGTCGGCAGCGGGCGGGCACCGACGCGCCTTGGAGGGCCGCCGCAAGCTGTTCGGCACACGCCTCGCGGTCCGGCATGCGCTGGCAGGCGATGCGGAGGGCCTCGAAGGCGGCCTTGGCTTCCTCGGCATCGGCCGGCGGTTCTGCCACGCGGCGCACCAACACCGGCAAATCGGCAAACTGCGCACAGTTGCCCAAGGCCGTCAAGGCGGACAGGCGCACGGCCTTGTCAGGGTCGGAGGCGGCTTGGAGGACGGCCGGGACGGCCGCCGCAATGTTCCGCCGGCCCACGAGCTGGATAAGCACCTGCCGGGTGTTGCCCTGGGCCCGCTGAAGTTCGGTGACCAAAAGCGTATCGAGTTCGGGGAGGGCCAGATCGCTCAACACGTCGAGGGCGGTTTGTGCTACCTGGGGGTCGGCATCGGCCGCGGCGGCAAGCAGGGTGGGCAGGGCGTGGGCGGTGGCCGCCTGTCGCAACCCTTCGAGCGCCGCCAGGCGGACCTCCCGGGCGCCGACCGCCACCATCTTCATCAACGGGCCAAGCGAGCGGGGATCATGCCGGTCGGCCAACGCGAGTATCAAAAGGACCTGACGTTCCGCAGGGGCCCGGTTGGCGGCGGCCAGAAGGACCTCGCTGGCTTCGGGGGCCGACATCTCCCGCGCCACCCGCAGGCCCAGCGCGAAGTGATCGCGGTCCGGCGATCGCAAGAGTTCGGCCAAAAGCGGCGCGCCGGCCGATTGCCGCACCAGGATCGCGCCCCGGGTGCCCTCCAGGATTCGCTGCTTGGGCACTTGGGCGCTGCGTACTTGATCATAAAGGGCCTGGGCTTCGGCCAGGCGGCCTTCCTTCCATGCCCGTTCGGCGCAAAGGATGCACCCTTCGGCCACGGCGGAGCGGACCGGCGGGCGCGCGGTGCCCAGCGCGGTCGATAGCGCCTGCGTTGCTTTGGGGCCTCCGATGCGGCCCAAGGTTACGGCGGCTGCCGACGCCACTTCGGGATCGGCATCTTCCAGGCGCGCAACGAGCAGACTCACCGCCTGGGGATCGCGGCGCACGCCCAGCGAGTGGATTACCCCGATCAACAGGCGCCCATTCAGCGTTCCCGCAGCTTCCCGCAGGGCCTGGCTGGCCGCAGGGTCCGGAATCGCTTCCAGGGCGATACGAGCCCAGGAAGCCAATTGCGGATCGGACAACAGCGGGGCCAGGGCCGGTACGGCGTCTTTGCCGCCGCATCGGGCCAGGTGCTTGCACGTGATGGCCTTCTCCGCGGCCGGGGCGTCGGATTGCAGCACCGCAATATATTTTTGCTCCTTCTCGCGGCGGGCTTGGTCGAGGTTTTCGGCCGCCCAGGCTGCCAGAAGCGGACAGGCCAGCACTGCAGCCCACGCGGCTGCGGCAATGGCGGAAAACCGATCTGGGGCTTTCATTGTCGTCGTCCTCGTGCTGCTGGGGTCACGGGTGGTTTGTCAAATGGTGCGCAGCGCCCGGCCGGCTGTCGGCCGCACAGGCGTTCAGACTCGCCACGGGTCGCGAATGGCTTCGCCGCGGAGCCGGTTGGCCTCGTCATCGCCCAGGAACTCGTTTTTCTGGGGGTCATAGCGGAGGGTGCGGCCGAGGAAGATGGCGATATTGGCCGCATGGCAGGCGATGTGCGACTGGCAGGCCACGTCGGCATTGGCCCGCGGCTGCCTGCGCGACTTGACGCAGTTGAGAAAATCGCGCACGTGGAAGGTGGCCGGATACCCGGGGATTTCTTCCACTTTGCGGCCAGCCAGCAGGGCGGGCGAGCTGAGGGCCAGCTTGCCGCTGTCGCCGGTCTCGACCCAGCCCGAATCCCCTTCGAACCGCACCGGGCAGGACCCCAAGGGCAGCCAGCCCTCGTTACGCATCACCAGCTTCACGCCGTTGGCATAGAAAGCGGTCGCCTGGTCGTTTTCGACTGGGTGGTACTCTACCGGGGCGGTGTCATCGGCCGAGTTGGCCCACTGGCACAGGTCCACGCAGTGCGAGCCCCACTCCAGCACGCCGCCGCCTACCATGCCGCCCCCTTTTTCAAAACCCGAATTGAGCAAACCGCGGTTGAACGGGCGCCAAGCGGCGGGCCCCAGGTACAGGTCCCAATCCACTTGCTCCTTCGGGGGCTCGGGTTCGGGCGGTGCCCAGCCGCTGGTGCCGGTCCCCAGCCCGCCGGGATGGGCATGGACGGCCTGGAGCTTTCCGAGTTTGCCTTGCCGCGCCAGTTGCACGGCGAACTCGAAATGGGGGAGATTTCGCCGCTGCATCCCGCCTTGGAAGATGCGGCCCGTGCGGCGGAAGGTTTCGGCCAGAGCCAGGCTTTCCGCAATCGTCTTGGTGCACGGCTTCTCGCAGTACACGTCCTTACCCGCCTTGGCCGAGTAGATCGACAGCAGCGCGTGCCAGTTCGACCCCGTGGTGATGAGCACGGCATCGATATCCGGCCGGTCCAACAACTCGCGGAAGTCGCGGTACACCGCGCACTTGTCGTTACCGTACTTGCTATCGACTTGCTGTTTGGTCCGCTGGCGGCGGTCGGCCCGCACGTCGCACACAGCCACCACTTGCACATCGGGCTCGTTCAGAAAGCAGCCCAATACATAGGAGCCTCGGCCGCCAATGCCCAAGCCGCCGAGGATCACGCGCTGGCTGGGGGCGACGATGCCGCCACGCCCGAAGGCCGAAGCGGGCACAACCCAGGGAGCCGCCACCGTGGTGCCCGCCGCCAGGGCGGTGCGCAACAACTGCCGCCGGGAACAACGTGTTTGCCCATCGATCATCGGATCGCACCTCCTCGCCATAGGGCTGAAGCAGGGGGAACCAGGCGGGGCCGCCCGCCGCACGCAGTCATCATGGCAAGAATCGCGGGCAATGCAAGGGGGGCAAGCCAGCGGCGAGCTGCCGGCCCCATGGCCCGCAATTGACGAGTTGCCAGCCCACAGGCCGGAGGCCGACCCGTTGCGTAAGTGGCCCGCCACTTCGGCCGGTACCGGGTAGCCCAGGGGCCTGGGCTCCGCTCAATGTCGGCCGTTGGTCCGCTGGACGAGCACCAGGGACGTGTCGTCGTGGCGACCGCTGCCACCGGTGAAGGCGGCCGAGTCGGCAAACAGCTTCTCCATCGCCTCTTCGACCGAAAGATGGGCCGAGGCCTTCAGGCTGGCGAATATGCCCTTCTCGCCGAATTGGCCGTACTCCTTGCAGTCCATGGGGAAGGCCTCGGCCAGTCCGTCGGAGTAGAGCACCAGGCGGGAGTTTTCCGGGATGTCGGCGGTGACCACGCGGTAGGTCTCGTCCTCGCTGATGCCCAGGGGCAAGCCCGAATCCTCCTCCGTGCCTAACGTGATAATCTCGTTGGTATTGAGGTCTTGGAGCAACGGCATGGGATGGCCGGCCGAGGTGAACTCCAGTCGGTTGCGGGCGGTATCCAAAGCGCAATAGAGCAAGGTAATGAAGCCGCCTTCGTCCTGAACAATCGCTTTACTGGAGAGCCCGCGGTTGACTTCGCCCACGAAGGTCGCCGTGTCTTTGTACTTCCGCTCGCGAATCATGCCAATCAGGGTCCGCATGCTCATGATGGACATGCAGGCCTTGATGCCGTGGCCGGCCGCATCGCCGACCAGCAAGATCAAGGTGTTGGCGTCGAGGCTGAAGACGTCGTAATAGTCGCCGCCGGCCAGGACCACGGGCTGGCTGCCCAACACGCGGATCTGGGCGGGTTCGTAGCGCGCGGCGATCTGGTAGCCGTTCATCTTCGGCAATTCCTGGGGAATTACCGATTCCTGGAGCCGGCGAACCGACTCGATCTCCTCCCGAAGGCGTTCGGCAAGCTGCCGGGCCCGCTGGGCCATGACGGCCTCCCGGGCCCCCTCGATCACCGAGTTCAACAGGAAGACGAACTCGCCATTGGCATCGCGAGTAATGAAGGTGTGCAGCCCGTGGGCGACGAACTTGGCCAAGTGGACCACTTCGCCCTGGAAGCATGCCCCCACGATGGGGACATCGCGCTGCAACTGCCGAATTTGCTCGAACAGGGGATACGATTCCTCGAGGCTGGGGAAGTTCAGGGCCATCAGCACGATGTCCCACACCTCGCTGGCCGCCGCCTCGCGAAACTGCTGGGCCGATGTGAAAACCTTGGCCTCGGTGTCCCCCACGTTGAGAAACAACTCGATCGTTTCCGCCTCGCTGGGATTATCCCAACCGACCAGGACCCTCATTGGTCAAACCCCGCATACAACCGGTTTCGCATCAATGCCGAAATAATACCCCCGCGATGATCACCCCCCTACTTTCAGTGTACGCCTTGGGCAGTTTTTTCGCAACCAATAGGCGCGCCCCTCCCAAGGTGGCTAAACCCGCACCCGCGACCGCCGCAGGATGCCGCCGGAATGCCACGCCGGACGCCCCGAACCGGAACCGCGGGGCGACGCAGCAAGCAGCCCCAAAAGTTTTCCCGGGCCAAGCGGACCCGGGCTGCTGCCTGGAGTGCGGAACGGGCGGGCGCACTGCATCGGGGCTAAACGGGGCCGGCCACCAGGGGCCGGGCCGAACCGGCAGCCCTGAACTCCGCCAGCCGAATCCCTGCCAGCCGCTGCCGCACCTGCTCGGTCACCTGGCGCATCGCCTCTTCCAGGCGCTGTCCGGCGCCTTGCGGGAAGTGGGCCTTTCCGGGGACCCCGGCTCCCAAGGGCCCGTCGATCGCCTCGATCACCTCCAGCAGCGAAATCTCATCCAAAGGCTTGGCCAGCACGAAACCTCCGGCGCCCCCGCGGGCCGACTCGACGATCCCCTGCCGAGCCAAATGCCGCAGGACCTCCAGCAGGAACCGCTCAGGCATATGCCCCTGGCGCGCCAGCCGCGCGCACGAAACCGGGCTGCCTTCCGGGCACTCCGCCAGTTCCATCAACGCCCGAACCCCATAAGCGACGCTCTGAGACAGTTGCACGGGAGTGCTCCTCGCTTAGCAGAGACGAGGGAAACCCGCCATCTTCCTCTGTCCGAGCGGTTCCATGATAGCAGGGCTGACAGGAGAACGTAAGGCCCCCTGAAGGGGCAGGTCTCTCGCGGCGAGCCAGTCCCCCCAACGCCGCACTGCCCTCGGGTTGCGATTAGCCCCGGCCTCAGACGCCTCAGGGGATTCTCTTGCAGCTTGCCTGCGGTCCGAGCCTTTCAGCACTCGGCTTCTTCCCGGGCTTGGCGCTCAAAGGGGTTATGGAGATACGGGTCACGCCTCGTGCACCACAGCCAAGCCCACGACAACAGGTAGGCGGGCACGAACAGGGGTCCCCACCGTTCGTATTGCCGCACATGGACCAGTTCGTGCTGGCGGCAGGCGTCGAGTGCTTCCCGTGAGCGGGCCAAGACCGTATGGCCGAAGGTTACGGCCGAGGCCCCTTCCACCAACGGGAATACGCGAAGAAACGTAGCCACTCCCCCACCCCAGAACTCCAGCACCCGGCCAGCCCGGCGCGCTTGGGCGCCGCTCAGGAGCCCCAGGCCCCCGACGCACAGACCAAACAGGGTCCATGGCAGCGCCCACACGATGGCGAGAACACCCAACAGCGTTCGCATCGGCAATAGGGATTACGATGACCGGACCTTGCGGCAGGGCGTTCCTTCCCTTCGGCTCCCGCAGGCGAGAATAGGGCCGTTCCCAATGGCGGCATTATGGTGAAGCATGACCGGCCAGGCAAGAAAACCAAAAATGGCGTCGGCACCCCTGTTGTGTGGCTGAGGCGGCGATTACAATTGCGGGCCAATGCTGGACTATCGGGGCAAGGACCGCCGCAACGACCAACTCGAACTCTTGAAACCGGCGGGAGGGGCTAATGGCCAGCTTCCAGTGCGGCGGATATCGCCCGACGAATCGGTCCTTTCGGTTAGAAAGGGGCACCAAGGGGGGCCGAGGGGCGGGCATTCGGTGCCGCGTTCTTCGAATCGAGTCTTTGGAAGAGCGGGCGCTGCTCAACGTGGCAGGGCTGTCGGAGGGCGGGCTGCCGCTGTATGGTCCCCTGGGCGACCCCAGCGGATCGGTAACCACGCAAGGAGACGCTGCCTTGCGGGCGGATATGGTCCGGCAATCGGCCGGGGGCTACACCGGAGCCGGGGTGAAAATCGGGGTGCTCGGCGATTCGGTCAACCGTTTCGGCGGCGGATTGGCCGCCAGCCAGGCCACTGGCGATCTGCCTGCTAATGTGATGGTTTTGCGGGAGGGCCCGGCCAGTGGCGTTATGGACCAGGGCCGGGCAATGCTCGAAGTGATCCACGACGTGGCCCCGGGGGCGGAATTAGTGTTCCGCAGCGGGGCGTGGGGCGAGTTGGACTTGGCCCGGGCGATTCACGAACTGGCCGATGCCGGCTGCGACGTGATCGTGGATGGCACAAGCTATTGGACCGAGCCGGCCTTGGCCGATGGGCCTGTCGCTCAGGCCATCGACCACGTGGTCAACGTGCATGGGGTGGCTTATTTTTCCGCGGCGGGCAACGCCGGCGCCATGGCCTACGAGGCGGTGTTTGGCGACGGCCAGCCGGCAGAGTGGGATACCTCGGTGAATTACGCGGCCGGCCGGAACCTCCACGACTTCGATCCCGGGCCGGGCGTGGACGTTACGCTCTCCGTTGCCGTGCCCTCCCAGGCCAGACTCGTCCTCCAATGGGATCAGCCGTGGTACACCCCGGGGCAGCCGGTCAGCAATTTCGACCTGTATGCGTTCGACGGGGCGGGCAACCTGGCGGCTTCTTCGACCGATGACAACGCCGCGCTGCGAGCGCCCGTGGAAAGCGTCATGCTGGGTCCCGGCACGTATGAAGTTCAAATCAATCATGTCTCGGGCCCCGAAGCGGTGCACTTGAAGCTGTGGGCCGCGCAAGGGGAGGTGACCTTTGGCGAGTATCCGCAAGAGGCCGGCCGAGGCACCATCGGCGGTCATGCGGCGGCCGCAGGCGCTGCCACCGTGGGCGCGGCCCCCTATGCTGGCTACGGGGCCGGCCAGATTGAACCCTCCAGTGGTCGCGGCCCGGCGACGGTTTACCTCGATGGCCACTACGATCGGCTTGTAATCCCGCAGATGCGAGCCAAGCCGAACTTTGCCGCACCCGATGGCGGCAACACGACGTTTTTCGGTGCGGACGACCAGGACGCAGATACGTGGCCCAACTTCTATGGCACCGCTGCCGCAGCGGCGCACGCCGCAGCCGTGGCCGCCTTGCTTCTCCAGCAGCGGCCTACTTTAAGCCCCCGCCAGCTTTACGAAGTGCTGGCCGATACGGCCGCCGACCAGGGCACGCCGGGCTGGGATCCGGTGTACGGCGCGGGGACCATCGACGCCTGGGCGGCATCCTCGGCGATTGCCCAGCCGGCCAATTACCCTGACACGCTTGGCCCCCGGGCCGGCGAGTTCTCCGTCCCCGAGCGATCGGCCCGGCCGGTGGATCGCTTTACCGTGTGGTTCGACGAAAAACTGGACCCACTCTCGGCCGAAGACCCGGGCAACTACGAACTGCGTGCGTGGGGTCCGGATGAGCGGTTCGGCACCGGGGATGACATTCTCGTGCCGCTGGCCATTTCTTACGATGAGCGGATGCGGAGTGTGGCGGTGGACCCGGTGGGGGTCCTCGGGCCGGGCACATACCGCCTGGAACTCCGCAGTGGCATGGGCGGGATAAGAGATCTCTCGGGCAACCCGCTGGCCGACGGGCAGAGCCAAACCCATACTTTCGTGGTCGGCGGCCTGGAGGGCGAAGTGCCGCTGGCCCGGCAGGCCTACGCGCTCAGTTGGCCCGACGTGGCCATCAATTCGGCAGGCCAGCGCGTGGCCGTGTGGGCCGAGAGCGCGGGGCAGCAGGGTTCGGCCCGCGTATTGGTGCAGAGCTATGCGGCCACGGGTCGGCCGGTGCTGCCGTTTCCCTTGGAGCTGGAAGCCGCGGCCTTGAACCGCACAGCGGAAAGCAATCGAAGTGCGGTGCTGCCTTCGGTGGCCCTGGCCGAGGATGGCCGATTCGTGGTCGCCTACGAAGGCTATGCCTGGGATTCCCAAGCCCAGGTGCATCGGGCGATTTTTCTCCAGCGTTTCAACCCCGATGGCACGCTGCTGGGAGAGCCGATTCTTGCGGACATCGACTGGCCCGCCTCGCCCGCTGACCAGGCTTCTCCGGATGTGGCCATCCGGCCCGACGGCACCGCGCTGGTGGTGGCCTGGGAAGAGGGCGGGGCGGCGGATTCCAGCCGCTTCATCCAGGCCGTGGTGTACGACTGGAACGGCACCCCCTCAAGCAGCGTGCTTACGGTCAACGCCACCAGCATCACGTCGAGCACCACACCGTGGCTGATCGAGCCGGCGGTGGCCATCAATGCCTCCGGCCAGTTCGCAGTGGCCTGGGCCCGGCTGGCCGGCGGCACCTACACCACGTATGTCCGCCGGTTCGGTCCCTCGGGCACGCCCGAAACCGCGGAGATCGCCGTGGGATCAGGAGGGTCGTCCGGCAACCACTCGTGGGCGCCCGATGTGGCCATCGACGACCAGGGCAACTTCGTCGTGGCCTTCGGAAACGCCGACACGTACCTGGCCCGCTATTCGTCCATCGGTCAGCTTCGCGAACCGGCCTTCCGCGTCAACCTCACCACGACGGGCAACCAGATGGATCCGGCCTTGGCCCTGAACCCCCAAACCGGCGAGCTGCTGGTGGTGTGGCGGAGCACCGGCCAGGACGCGCCAGGCAGCCAGGGGGTGTTCGGCCGATTTTTCGACAACGCTGCCAATCCCCGTACCGCCGAATTCCAGGTTCCTCAAACCTCCGCGTACCACGAATCCTATCCCGCCGCCGCCATGAACCGGCAGGGCGATGCGTGGGTCGTCTGGGAGGCGTTCGAGACCCTGGCCAACCGGGCCCATGCGGTGTATGCCCGGTGGATTCCTGGAGGCCTGCCGGCCGATCGGCCGGACGCCATGGCTGCTTCGCTCGAAGTCCAAAGCCCGATCAACCCCGGCCAGGCCATCGACGTGAAGGCTACGATCTATAACGCTGGCCTCTCGGCCACCAACCCTGTGGACGTTCGCCTCTACTTGTCTGACGATGCCCAGGTAACTGCGGCGGACGTGCCCCTGGGCCAGGCCATCCATGTCCCGGCCATCGGCCCGGGGGCGAGTTGGACCTCGTATCTGACCGCGGCGATCCCCGTCAACGCCCGCCGGGGACCCCGTTATGTGGGGTTGCTAGTCGACCCGGAGGGCACGCTTGGCGAACTCGACCGCGCAAACAACGTGCGGGCGGAGCCGGTCATGGTAGGCGGCCCCCTATTGGGGCTCAGCGCCGAGCAGGTGGTGAACACCACGACGGCTGGGGATCAGCGCCGGCCCCGAGTGGCCATGGACGATGCCGGCAGCGCCGTGGTGGTGTGGTGGGGCAATGGCCCAGAAGATCCAAGCGGCGTGTTCTTCCAGCGTTTGGATGCCGACGGTTCGCCCCAAGGCCCCGAAACCCGCGTCAATACCACGATCTCGGGCACGCAAACTACCGCCGTTGTGGCCATGAACCGAGCCACGGGCGATTTCGCCGTCGCTTGGGCCAGTGACCAATCGGGTACGTGGGACATCTACTTCCGCCTGTTCGACGCGCAGGGCAATCCCCGCAGCGGCGAGATGCTGGCCCACTCCAGCACCGCAGGTACCCAGGATCAGCCCGCCATCGGCATGGACGACGCCGGGCGCTTCGTCCTGGCGTGGTGTACGGGCAGCACCCCCAAGGTCGTGTTGCAACGGTTCGATGCAGAGGGCAACCGGGTGGGCGGACTCGTGCAGGCCGAAACCCTCTCGTACCCGGGAACCACCGGGGCGCAGAGCCGGCCTGCGGTGGCTATGAACGGCCAGGGCGAGTTCGTCGTAGCGTGGCAGTCGGCCACCGAAGAGGACTCGGCCAACTATGGCGTGTACTTCCAGCGGTTCGATGCTGCCGGCAATCGCGTTGGCACGCAGACCTTGGCCCATCTCCGCAACCCCGCCGAGCAGGCAGCCCCTGCCGTGGGGCTTGCCGATACCGGCCAAATGGTCATTGCCTGGCACAGCCTGGGACAGGAACAAGAGGGAACCGTGCTGCCCGCCGACCGGGGCGTGTACTTCCAGCGGTTCGATGCGCAGAACCTGCTTCTTTCGGCCGGTGTGGCTCAAAGCTTTCCGCCGGTTGACGTGCGAGCCAACGCCTACGTCGTTTCGGACCAGGACGAGCCCGCTCTGACCATGCTCCGCAACGGGGCCTGGGTCATCGCTTGGCAAAGTCTGGAGCAGGACGGCGCGCAAAACGGCGTGTACTTCCGGCGCTATCGGCCGGATGGCTCGCCGGAAGGGGGCGTGTGGCAGGCCAATACCACCGTGGCCGATTCGCAACAGTATCCGGCGGTGGCCGCCACCGCTCATACCTTCGCCCTGGTATGGGAAAGCCGGCTTCAGGATGGCGCTGGCTGGGGCCTGGTCACCCGCCGCTGGACCGAGGTGGAATTGGACTACGGGGACGCCCCCGCCCCCTACCCCGCCTTGGCCGACGACGACGGCCCCACCCATGTGCTGGTGGCCGGCATGTACCTTGGAGCCACCGTGGATGCTGATCCCGACGGACACCCCAGCCCCGCGGCCGACGGCGACGACCTGGCCGGCTTGGATGACGAGGATGGCGTGGTGTTTCGTACGCTACTGGTTCCAGGCCGGGTATCGGCTGAGGCCATTGTCACCGCTTCCACCTCGGGCCGACTGGATGCCTGGATCGACTGGAACCGAGACGGCGATTTCGATGACCTCGGCGAATCGATTGCCAGGTCGCTGCCGCTTGGGCCGGGTGCGAATCCAGTAAGTTTTGACGTCCCCGCCTCGGCCCAAATCACGTCTGCGACCGTCGCTCGCTTTCGCTTCAGCTCGGCTGGCGGACTTGCCCCAAGCGGCGTCGCCCTGGACGGCGAAGTCGAGGATTATCTGGTGCCGGTCGTGGCTCCGCCAACCATCGACGTGGGTACCCACCTGCTGGTGGCCGATGAGCCCGGTCAGACCATCACCATCCGCGCCGGTGGCGGGCTCGTCCTGGAGGGCATGAACTTCCGCATCCAGATTGGCGACGGCAGCGGCCAGGCGCCCAGCCCGGTCCTGCTTGCCCCGCTGGACCTGACCACCGGAACTATTTTCGAGGGCAAGAATACCGGCCAGTTCGATACTATCATCCAGCCTGGCTGGGCCACCGCCCATATCCAAACAGCGCCCGGCCAGACCGTGCTGGCCGATGGGCCCATCGCGACGGTTACCCTGAGCACCGTCGGCGTACCGTCCGGCACGTGGCCTTTGCGCATGAGCAGCACTATGGCCGGCCCGGCCGATTTCCTTACTCTGCCTGCCGCTATTACCGACGGCCAGATCGTAGTCCGATATCGCCCGCAGGCCCTCATTCAGCCCGCCAACCCTGCCGTGCCCGAAAGCGGCGCCTTGTGGCTGGACGCTACCGGCTCCTTTGACCCCGACCCGGGCGACTCGATCGTGGGCTACGAGTGGGACCTCAATAACGACGGCACCTTCGAGACCCTCGGACCACAAGCCTTGTTCTCTGCCGCCGGACGCGACGGCCCCGATACCCAGATCGTTCGCCTGCGCGTGTTAGATACCGACGGCATTTACAGCAACGTGGTATCGACCGAAATAACCATTACCGACGTGCCGCCGGTGATCGTCGTTTCCGGGGCGGGCACGGTGGCAGAAGGTTCGGTGTGGGAATTGGAGTTGGGCGAGGTGAGCGACCCTGGGGCGGACACGCCGACGCGGTGGGTGGTCCACTGGGGCGATGGAGCGGTGGAGGAGTTTTCCTTGCCGGGAACGAAGGGGCACGTGTACGCCGATGGGCCGGCGCAATACATGGTGACGGTGGATGTGGAGGACGAAGACGGTCTGCACGCGGCCGCAGGCAGCACCACGGTGAGTGTTGGCAACGTCGCCCCCTGGGCCATGGTGTGGGCCCCGCAGGTGGTCGATGAAGGCTCTATTGTGTCGCTCGGACTTGCGGAGGCCCAGGATGCTTCGCCGGCGGATACGGCTGCTGGCCTTCGTTACGCCTGGGATTTCGGCAACGACGGAACGTGGGACATTGGGGGGCCCACGTATGCCGATGGTTCAACCCAACCCGTGGTCCAAGTGCCTGCGTTTTTTGTTGGCGATGGCGACCGGTTGGTACCTGTGCTGGCGCGGGTCGCTGATAAAGATAACGGCTGGCAGGACTATCTCATCCAGATCACAGTGCGCAACGTACCGCCGCTGGCCGCCGCAGGTGGACCCTATTGGGTGGAAGAAGCCGGCAGCGTGGTGCTGCAGGCCACGGCCAGTGACCCGGCTGGCCCGGCCGACCCACTCGTTTTCCTGTGGGACCTCGACGGCGACGGCCAGTTCGGCGAGCGAGGTGCCGCCGCCACGCGCGGAGATGAGGCAGGGCCCTCGCCGCGGTTCGACGCCCATGGCCTCCATGGGC
>Ga0315298_1006619_pt1 | contig 15736 bp, 19 predicted proteins | sample WHS_1_MG_FD_203077 | JGI IMG/M metagenome (GOLD analysis project Ga0315298, IMG submission 203077) | Extremophilic microbial mat communities from Washburn Hot Springs, YNP, Wyoming, USA - WHS_1_MG | ecosystem: Environmental > Aquatic > Thermal springs > Hot (42-90C) | place: USA: Wyoming... | reverse complement strand
GCGAATGGCGTCCGCCACCCGAGACAAGGGGAGATGGGTGGTCGCCAGAGCGACGCGCAGGCCGCGGCCGGCCAGGAGCATGACCACCTGGGCAACGCCGCAGCGCTCCGCCAGATATTCCGTATGCCCGGTGAAGGGAATCCCGGCATCATTGATGATGCCCTTGTGCAGGGGCGCCGTGACCATGGCGTCGGCCTGGGCCGAGCGCAGCAGGTGCAGGGCCCTGTCCAGGGTCTGCAACACCGCCGGCGCATTGGCAGGGTCCAGGTGCCCCGGCCGGCAAGGTCGGGTCAAGGGCACGTCCAGACAGTAAAGAGCCCCTTTTTTCGGGGACGGCCAAGGGTCGCCCTCCTGCCAGCGCTCGAGACCCACGGGGAGACCGAGCAAGGCAGCGCGGCTGCGCAAGCAATGATAATCTCCCACCAGGAGCACCGGCGCCGGCAACGGGTGCTGACCCAGCAGCAGGGCGATTTCCGGGCCGATGCCCGCGGGCTCGCCAATGGTCAGCACGATGCGCGGAACCGATTTCACGACGAACCTGGTAGTGCCGGCAGGACTTCGACGACGCCCTCGGGCCCCTGCACCCGTTGGGGAATCTGCAGGACGCGCACGCGCAGGAAACGATCCCGGATATCCAACTCCAGGATATCATCCGCTGCCACCACACTGCCCGCCTTGGCCACATGCCCATTGATCTGCACGCAGCCGGCGGCACAGATTTCCTTGGCCAGCGTCCGGCGCTTGATGAGCCGCGACATCTTGAGAAAGAGATCCAGGCGCATCAGGCGGCGGCGGCGCGCAGACTCGGGTCGAGGATTTCCACGTAGGCGCCGTCGCGGATGCGCCGCTGCCATTCTTCCATGCGCTCACGCACCATGCGATTGTAAAGCTGCATGCGCGCCGCCGCCATGACCTGCTGTTCACCCACGGGCACCTGGCGCTGCCCCTGCGATTGCAGGAGATAAATGCCATCGGCGGTGCGGATGGGGTCGCTGACGGCGTCCGGGGCGAGGGAAAGCAAGGTGCGCTCCAGCACATCGGGCAGTTGACCCGGTGCCACCCAACCCACTTCTCCCCCCTTGGCCGCCGTGGCCTGGTCCTGGCTGTAGCTGCGGGCCAACTCGCTAAAGCGCGTCCCCGCCTCCAGCGCCTGCTGGATGTCCCGGGCGCGCGCCTCCGCCTCCTGCAATTGCAGGCCGTTGCCGGCGCGCAGAAAGATCACGGCCGCCTTCACCTCCGTCACCGTCGGCGCCGCGTGCTTCATATCGAGGACCTTGAAGATATGAAAGCCCGTGGGACCGGGGATGATGGGACTGATTTCACCCGCCTTCAACTGCAACAGGATCTGGGCAATGGAAGGCGGCAATTCGCCCGCCTTCACCCAGCCCAGACGCCCACCCTGGAGGGCATCGCGGCCATTGCTGACCGCCGTGGCCAGGCGGGTGAAGCTCGCCCCCGCCACCAGCTGCTCGCGGATCTTTTCGGCCTGCTGGCGCGCCGCGCTCACGGCGTCGGGCGTGGGGTTATCGGGGAGGGCAATGAAAATCTGCTGCAGATCAAAGCTCAGACCCCCGATTTCCTTGAGCTGACTGGCAAAGGTCTTGACCTCGTCGGGACTGACATGCACCCGGCTCTCCACCTCCTGCTGGGTGAGGCGATCCACCAGAATACGGTTTTTCAGGTCGGTGGTGAAGGTCTCCCAGGATTGGCCCTGATTGACGAGGGCCTGGCGCAATTGATCGGGGGTAAGGTTGTTGGCCCTGGCGAGGTTGGCAATGGCCTGATCCAAGGTTGCCTTGTCCACCTGGATACCGGCCCGATGGGCGATCTGCAGTTCGACATCCTGCAAGATCATCTGCTGCAGGACCTGGCGGCGGAGGACATCCTCGGGCGGCATTTGGCCGGCGTCCTGGCTCTGCAGGCGGGCGCGAATGGCCTCCACCCGCTGTGCAAGCTGCGTGGAGGTGATGATCTCGTCATTGACCACGGCCACCACCTTGTCCAGGGTTTCCAGGTTGCTGGGGAGGGGAGTGACCTGGGGCGTCTGGCTGGAAGTCGCCGAAAAGGTCCGCTGCTCCGCCTGGGGCTGCGCCACCCGGGGCGCCGGGGCAATGAGGGTGTCGCGGTTGAGGAAGGGGGCTTCGGCCCAGCAAAAGCTCGGGGCCGTCAGTAGCGCGAGGCTAAGGGTAGCCAGGATTGGGCGGCGAGGTAAAAGCATCAAAACTCCATGCTGGCGCCCGGCACGTATTGGCCGAGCAGGCTTTGCGAGGCGTTGCCGAGGCTCGTAAGGCCGCGCAGCAAAATCTCAAAATAGACGGCGTTATTGGACTGACCGCCCAAGAGTATCTGGTGATACACCACCACACGGGCGGCCCAACAGCCCCCATCATAGCCGATCCCCAGCAACTGCTCCAGAGGCTTTCTGTCCTTGACGTCATACTGGTAACTGGCCAGGGCCTGCCAATGGGGCGCCACCGGCCACGCGGCGGAAATGCCGGCCTGATCCACAAAATTCTGGGTGTAGCGGTAGTCGAGGTTGATCACGCGATTTGGCCCCGGCAACCACTGGGCCCGCAAGTTGAGACGCTCGAAACGCTGCCAGCGGGAGGCTACCTGACTGCTGGCAAGGAAATTGAGATCGCGCAAAGGCGCAAAGACCCCTTCGAAAAAATAACTGGACTGCTGGGCCTGGGGCACCACATTGCCCGCAAGGTCGATCTGGTTGCGGTTGAAGTAGCGGATCTGCCCGATGGATCCCTGCCAGAGCTGACGCCCGGCGGGGGTCAGCCAGGTGCCCGTCAGCCCCAGCGCCAACAGGTTGGCCGCGTTGATCCGGTCATTGCCGGTATACAGGAAATTATCCTGGAAGATCATGGGGAAGTTCTGGAAGGGCTGGCTGGCGTCGAAGTTGGGAATATTGCTTTGGTCCTTGGTGGGGATATAGAGGTACTTGAACATGGGCTGGAGCAATGCGGTGCTGCCATCCGCCCCGTAACGCACGAAATTCAACCCACCCTTGAGGCTCAGGGCCGGCAGGGTGCGGTTGATCACCCGCGGATACGGGTTGTTGCGCTGGATCTGATAGCGGCTGTAATACAGCCGTGCCTGGGGCTCCAGGAAGCCCCAACCGCTGCTGAAACGCCAGCCCAGCGTAGGGGTAAGGTCCAGGCGCTGGCCGATGGGCCCGGCCGCGGCATTGAAATAATCAAAACTGCTCCGCCAGTCGAAATAGCCGTTTTTCCCCAAGCGCCAATAGCCGTCGGCGAAAATATGGGGCAGCTCGGCGTAGGGGGCGATACTGTTCGGCACCAGCTCCTGATAGCTCTGCAGGCTGATGCCGGCGTTGATATGCGCGCCATTATAATACACTCCGCCCATGGAGGTGATGTACGGCGCATTGCCGATACCTCCGGCAAAATTGCTGCCAAAACCCGAAGTGCCGCCGAAATCCGAGAGAAAATTGGCGTAGCTGACGCGGTTGTAATTGATTGCCGCACTAAAGCCATGGCCAAGATTCTGGTTGTGCTGCCAGGAGACCGCCCAGAGGGTATTGCTGGTGAGCTGATCGTTGGGGAGAATGTCCAGCAACAGATTGCCGCTATAAGTGGGCTCCAGGTAACGAAACTGGTTTTGCAGCATGGCGCCGCGCTTGGTGAAATAATTGGCGGTCAGGGTATCGTCCATATTGGGCGCGATATTGAAGTAATAAGGGACACCCAGGGAGAATCCGTTGATGGTCGAATTGCCGAAACTCGGCGTCAGGAAGCCCGAATGCCGCTCCAGGGGAAAACTGAAGCGCGGTAACCAGAACACCGGTATCCCCAAGGCATCGATGCGGGTGTTGTACGTGATGACCTCGCCACTGTTCTGGTTGAGATCGAGGCGGCTGGTCCACAATTCCCAGGCCGGCCTTGCCCCTTCACAGGTGGTGTAACAGGCCTCGTTGAGGCGGTAGACCCCCTTGGCCAACTCCTGCCCCCGGGCGGCGTGGCCGTGGCCGTTCTGGGCCGGCAGCAGGTAGCGCGGCTGGACCACGATGCCCTGATTGGCCTGCAGGTGGATGGTGGCCTGCGGCGCGGCCGTGAGCAGGCCTGGACTGACCATGCGCACATGGCCTCGGGCAATGATCTCGTCCCGGGCCTGATCATAATGCACGGTATCGGCATAAACGCGGCGATCCCCATAGAGCACCTCCACATCGCCGCTGGCCGTCCAATGACCGCTACCCAGGCCCTGGACCTGATCGGCATAGAGCGTGACCGGCCCCTGCTCCGCCGCCCCATGGGCGAGGAGCGGCCAGCAAATGGCCGCCAGGATGGCCAGACGCGGCCGCGCCAAGCGCCGGGCCGCGGCGCCCGTGGGGGCGGTGCCCCGTTGCAGACTTCCCAAAGGACTTTTCATAGGGGCCTAAAATCGCACAGAATGCTTTTATGTCGCAATCGCATCCTGCATCTTTTTTTCCCCCGCCGCATCCCGGCGAACGCCGCGCCGCGCAACGGCACGGCTGGCTACGCACCCAGGGCCTTGATTCCGCCCGGGCCGAAGCCATCCCCGGCGACGCCAGCGGCCGCCGCTACTGGCGGCTGCGGGCGGAGGGGCTGATCCTCATGGACGCGGCGCCGCCGGAAGACCCCTTGCCTTTTTTACGCGTACAGCGCCGTTTCCTGCTGCTGGGTCTGCGCGTACCGCGGGTGCATGGGGTGGATCTGGGCCAGGGCTTCCTGCTGCTGGAGGATCTCGGTAGCCGCGACCTCAAGGCCGCCCTGGATGCCGGCGAGGATCCCGACACCTGGATGGCCCAAGCCATGACGATCATCCTTGCTCTGCAGGCCGGCAGCCGCCGGCAGTACCCGCGCCCGCCCCTGCCGTCCTTCGATGCCACCCACATCGGCGCCGAACTGTCCCTCTTTCGCGACTGGTATCTGACACGCCACCTGGGTCTCACCCCGGGGCCGGAAACCCGAACGCGCCTCCATGCATGCTTCGCGCGGCTTACGGACAACGCCCTCCAGGAGCCGCACGTCTGGGTCCACCGCGATTTTCACGCCCGCAACCTTATTTGTCTAACGGGCGGCGGCTTGGGCATCCTCGATTTCCAGGACGCCGTGCAGGGACCCATCTCTTACGATCTCGCCTCCCTGCTCTGGGATCGCTACTGGGATTGGGGCAAGCAGCGACGCCGGGATTGGGCCATCGAGTTTCATCAGGCGGCGCAGCGGCGCGGCCTGTCCCTGCCGGAGCGCGCGGATTTTCTGCGCGACCTGGGCCGCATGGCTCTGCAGCGCAACCTCAAGATCCTTGGCATCTTCTGCCGTCTCGCCTACCGCGATGGCAAAGCGGAATACCTCCAGTTCCTGCCCCGCTTCTGGGCCTATGTCTGGGAGGCCATGGGAGCAGACCCGGAGCTTCACCCCTATCAGGCCGACTTCGCCTCGTGGGCGCCAACGCCATGCGTGCCATGATCCTCGCGGCAGGCCGCGGCGAACGGCTGCGCCCGCTGACGGACTGCACCCCCAAGCCGCTGCTGGAAGTGGGCGGCAAGGCCCTGATCATTCACCACCTGGAGGCGCTGGCGGCGGCGGGTATCCGCGAGGTCGTCATCAATATCGGTTATCTCGGCGACGCCATCATGGCCACCCTGGGCGAGCGCCATGGCCCTTGCCGCATCCGGTACAGCGACGAACGCGGCGGGATATTGGAAACCGGCGGCGCCATCGTCCACGCCCTTCCCCTCCTCGGTGACGGGCCCTTCCTCCTGATCAACGCCGACATTTTCACCGATTTCCCCCGGGCAACCCTCCTGCACAGGGATGATCGTCCCGCCCATCTCGTCCTCGTGCCCAATCCACGCCAGCACCCGCAGGGCGACTTTGCCCTCCGCGGCGGGCGAGTGGCTTTAGATGTGGAACACCGCCATACTTACGCAGGTATCGCGCGCCTGCATACGGACCTCTTCCGCCCTTACCCGGCGCTGCGCGCGCCGCTGGCCCCCTGGCTGCGCCAATGGATCGCGGCAGGGCAGGTCAGCGGCAGCCTGTATCGCGGGATGTGGCTGGACGTGGGCACGATGGAACGCCTGCAGACGGCGCGCGCCCGGTACACGGAGAAATAAACGTCATGGCCTTTGATCCGGAAGCAGTCCACAGCGCCGTCACCCTTGATCCCGCCACGCGGCAGGCCTTGCGGGCGCAGTGGAGCAGCCTCATGGATCTGGTCGTATGGGGCGAGATCAAGAGCAGCCAGATCGGCCTGCTCCCCAAGCTGCGCAAGCGGGTCCTGGACCTCGGCGAGAAATTGCGCTCCTATGCCGGCGACCGGCGCTGGATCCCGCACCCGCGCGAGCAGATCAAAAATGCCCTCAGCGGCAGCCTGCAGGCCCGGGACGCCCTGGACAAGGTGACGGAACTGGTGCCGGGGGTGGACGGCGGCAGCGAGTGTGCGGCCTTTCACTCCGGCTGGGATGCCCTGCGCCGCACCCTGGAGGCGGATATCGCTCCGCGGGAGGCGCGCCTGGTCAGCCTGCTCGATGCTCAGTATCAAGAGGAAGAATAGGAAAAATCATGAAAATCATTTACGCGCTCGTCGTTATTGGCGCCCTCGCCGTTATTGCCGCCCTGGCCTGGTGGGGCAGGGAAGAAGAAGGGACCGCCGCCAACGACCAGTCCGTGCGCTGGTATCAGGCGCATCCCGACGCCCTGGCAGCGGAGAATCTCAAATGTTGGAAACTGGTCAGGGAAGCGTCCTTTGCGGATGTGGACCAGGTGATGGCCGCCCATCCTCATTGCAAGATCGTCTATCGGGCCATCGAGATGCAGGATCGGGAGGGAGGGCAATGAGCGCATTCCCCAGCGACGCACGCAATTCCTCCACAAGCGCAGAAGCGCTCTGCCGACTGGGGCGGGAGGTGCTGCGCCTGGAAGCCGCCGCAGTAGCCGCCCTGGAGGCCCGCATCGATGGTCAATTTGCCCATGCCTGCGAAATCCTCCTCGCCTGCCCGGGACGCATCGTGGTGAGCGGCATGGGCAAGTCGGGCATCATCGGCAAAAAGATCGCCGCCACCCTGGCCAGCACCGGCAGTCCCGCCCTCTTCCTCCATCCGGCCGAAGGCAGCCATGGCGATCTCGGCATGCTGACCCGCCAGGACTGCCTCCTGGCCCTGTCCAATTCCGGGGAGACCGCGGAACTGCTGGCCATCCTGCCCGTGGTCAAACGCCTGGGGGTCCCCCTCCTGGCCATGACCGGCAATGCCCAGTCCACCTTGGCGCGGGTCGCCGATTGCCACCTCGACTGTGCCGTGGAACGCGAGGCCTGCCCCCTCAACCTCGCTCCCACCGCCTCCACCACCGCCACCCTCGCCATGGGCGACGCCCTGGCCATGGCGCTCCTGCAGGCCCGCGGCTTCTCCGCCGATGACTTCGCCCTCTCCCACCCCGGCGGCAGCCTGGGCAAACGGCTGCTGCTGCGGGTCCAGGATCTCATGCACTGCGGCGCGGCCCTGCCCAGGGTCGCGCCCGCCACCCCCCTGCGCGAGGCGGTGCTGGAAATCAGCGGCAAGGGGCTGGGGATGACCGCCGTATGCGATGACCAGGAGCGCATTCTCGGCATCTTTACCGACGGGGATCTGCGCCGCGCCCTGAGCCGGGAACATGATCTCTGGGATCAGCCCATGGCCGAACTGGCCCATCCGCACCCGCAGACCATCGCCCCCGAGGCGCTGGCGGCGGAGGCCCTGGCCATCATGGAAAAACACCGCATCGGGGCATTGCTGGTGGCGGACAGCGACGGCCGTTTGCTGGGGGCATTGAACATGCACGATCTCCTGCGCGCAGGCATCGTATGAAGGAGCAGCCCATGGCCGAAACCAGTCCGGAGGTCCTCGCCGCAGCCCGCCGGATCCGCCTCCTGATCCTCGATGTGGACGGCGTACTCACCGACGGCCGCCTTACCCTGGATGCCGACGGCAATGAAAACAAGACCTTCCATGTACGCGACGGACATGGCATCAAGCTGCTCCATGCCCAGGGCACGGAAGTGGCCATCATCACCGCCCGCCACTCCCCGGCCCTGGCCCACCGCGCCCACGAACTGGGTATTCATCGCGTCTACCAGGGCTATCAGGACAAGTGCCTGGCCTACACCGAGCTCAAGATCGCCCTGGGGCTGGAGGATGAAGCGGTCGCCTACATGGGCGACGACCTGCTCGACCTCCCCATCCTCATCCGTGTCGGTCTGGCAGCCGCCCCCGCCGACGCCCATGGCGAAGTCCTGAAACGTGTCCACTGGCGCAGCCGCCTGGGCGGTGGGAGGGGCGCCGTGCGCGAACTCTGCGATCTTCTGCTGCAGGCCCAGGGCCACTGGTCCACCATCCTGCAGGGCTATCTGGAGCGCGGGCCGCGATGAGACCCCTGCACCTGCCCTCGCCGGGCCTGCTTCTCCTGAGCCTGGGTCTGGCCGCCGCGGTCTGGTTCTCGTGGCCCAAGCATCCCTTGCCGCTCCCCCGCATCGACTGGCATGGCCAGATCCGCCGCGGCGACCAGGCCGCCGAAGACGTGATCATGCGCCAATACACAGCAACAGGCGCCCTGGACCTCCTGGCCACGGCACAAACGGCCTGGCATGACCCGGAAAATCATGAAACGCTGCTCCGCGGCATCACGGTGCAGCGTTTTCGTGCCAACGGGACCATGCACCTGCAGGCCGAGCATGGCCGGATGGATGATCGCAGCCGGCTGTTGACCCTCTGGGGCCACGTCATCGCCAGCATGCCACCGGACACCCGGCTCCTTACGGAGAAGGTGCATTACGATCCGCGAACGGGCATCATCACTACCCGGCAGGCGGTGCGCCTGGAGCGCGGCGCCAACTGGATAACGGGAGTGGGCCTGTGGGCCTCGGTGAAGGCGGAGCAAATGAACATCCTCCATGATGTACGAGGCGTCTATGCGCCATAAGGGATTGTTTTTTCTATTGATCACCTGTGCCGCGGCCAGCGCCTGGGCAGCCCAGGCAGCAGCGCTGAACAGCGGCCTGGGCAAAGGCCCCGTCCATATCAGCGCCGATAGCCTGCATGCCGAAAACCAGCCGCGTCAGCAGGCCGTCTACACCGGAAAGGTGGTCATGACCCAGGGCGACGTGGTCATCAACGCCCAAACCCTGACCATCGATGCCGCCCAAGGCAAGATCCAGAAGGCCACGGCCATCGGCAGCCCCGTCACCTTCACCATGTCCGCCGCCCAGCGCCACGGCTACGGCAACACCCTCGTCTACCTGCCCGACAGCGCCGAGATCATCCTCACCGGCAACGCCCATCTCTGGCAGGAGAAAAACGAGGTCAGCGGGGAGCGCATCGTCTATTTCCTGCAGGATCAGCAAACCCGGGTGACCGCCGCCCCCGGACAGCGGGTGCAGTCCGTGTTCTATCCGGCGGCGGCCAATCGCTCCGCAAGCGGCAAGAAGCCATGAGCGACCGGCTGGTGGCCCAGGGACTGGAAAAAGGCTATCGCCGCCGCAGCGTCGTGCGCGACGTCTCCCTGGAGGTGCGAGCGGGAGAAGTGGTGGGCCTGCTCGGGCCCAACGGCGCCGGCAAGACCACCACCTTTTACATGATCGTGGGGCTAGTGCGCCCGGATCGCGGCCACATCCTTCTCCATGACCGCGACATCACCACCCTGCCCATGCACCAGCGGGCGCGTATGGGGCTGGGTTATCTGCCCCAGGAACCGTCGGTTTTCCGGCAAATGAGCGCCGCCGACAATATCCTCGCGGTCCTGGAAACGCTCCCCCTCGACAGCGTGGAGCGGGCCGAGCATCTGGAACGGCTCCTCAGTGAACTGCATCTGCAGGCCCTGCGCGACACCAAGGGGCACAGCCTCTCGGGCGGAGAGCGGCGGCGCGTGGAGATTGCCCGGGCCTTGGCCCTCGAACCCCGGTTCATGCTTCTGGACGAACCCTTCGCCGGCATTGATCCCATTTCGGTCCTGGAGATCCAGCGGCTGATCCAGGACTTGCGGGATCGCGGCATCGGCATCCTCATCACCGATCACAATGTGCGCGAAACGCTCGGGATCTGTGAACGCGCCTACATCCTCCATGATGGCATGGTCCTCACCGCCGGCAGCCCGCAGGAGATTGTCAATGACGCCATGGTGCGTAAAGTCTATTTGGGAGATCAGTTCCATATCTAAGTTGAAGAGATCATGAAGCAAGGCCTAGAACTCAAACTCGGCCAACATCTGGCCATGACCCCCCAACTGCAACAGGCCATCCGCTTGCTGCAGCTTTCTACGGTGGATCTGCAACAGGAAATCCAGAGCATGCTGGAGAGCAACCCGCTGCTGGACGAGGAGGCCAGCGGAGACGGGGCCGGCGAGGAAGGGACGGGTGCTCCGGAGCCGAGTACCGCCATGGATCAGGACCGCCAGATCGACCTCTCGGCCGACACCCAGCTCCCCGAAGAACTGCCCCTCGACAGCCAGTGGGACGACGTATTCGACCTCGGCCTCCCGGCCACGGCTGCCGCCCCCGACGAAGATCTCCCCGATTTCGAATCCCGCAACAGCAGCCCCCAAAGCCTCCAGGATTACCTGCGCTGGCAGGCCAATATGACCCATTTCACCGGCAGCGAACGCAATATTGCGGAAGTCATCATCGACTCCATTGATGAACGGGGCTATCTCGGCACCGATCTGGGCGAGATGGCGGCATTGCTCGATGTCGGTGAAGAACAAGTCCGCGCGGTGCTGCAGCAGATCCAGCAATTCGACCCCCCCGGGGTGGGAGCGCGCGACCTCGGCGAATGCCTGGCCCTGCAATTGCAGGCATTGGCCGACAGCGAGGGCAGCGCGGCCCTTGCCCTGCGCATCGTCCGGGAACATCTTCAGACCCTGGGCCGCCATGATTATGCGCGGCTCTGCCAGGTCCTCGGCGTCGATGAGGCCGCCCTCCGCCCCGCCCTTGCCCTCATCGCCTCCCTCAACCCCAAACCGGGAGAGGACATTGGCAGTGAAAGCACCGAGTACGTCATCCCCGATGTCATCGTGCGCCGGGTGGGGGCGCGGCTGCGCGTCGAACTCAATCCCGAGGCCATGCCGCGCTTGCGCATCAACCGCCATTATGCCGACATGGCCGGCGGCAAGGACGCCACCCACAAATATATCCAGGACCACCTCAACGAAGCCCGCTGGTTCATCAAGAGTCTGCAAAGCCGCCAGGAAACCGTGCTCAAGGTGGCCAGCGCCATTGTCGAGCGGCAGAAGGACTTCTTCGAGCACGGCCCGGAATCCATGCGCCCCATGGTCCTGCGCCACATTGCCGAAGCGGTGGAGATGCACGAATCCACGGTCTCGCGGGTCACCAACCAGAAATACATGATCACTCCCCGCGGACTCTTCGAATTCAAGTATTTCTTTTCCAGCCACGTCAGCACCGACAATGGCGGTGCCGCCTCGGCCACCGCCATCCGCGCCCTCATCATCAAGCTCATCCAGGCCGAGGACCCGCGCCATCCCCTGAGTGATGCGGAGATCGCCAAAATCCTCGCCGATCAGGGCGTGCAGATTGCCCGGCGCACCGTGGCCAAGTATCGCGAAGGGGAAAATCTTCCTCCCGCCAGCCAGCGCCGGCGGCTGTGAAGCCCTTGCGCGAGAGAGGCTGCATGAAACGGGCGAAGGCGGTACACTGAGCATTCCAGCCCCTGGCAGCAACGGGGACGAACGCGTCATCACCACCATTGCGAGGAGGGAACCATGCAACTCACCATCACCGGACAACACCTGGACCTCACCGACGCCCTCAAAAGCTATGTCAGCGAAAAGCTGGGGCGTGTCGATCACTATTTCGATCATGTCACCGACGGCCACGTCGTGCTCAAGTACATGGCCCACGAAAAACTCCCCAATTCGGCGGAAGTAACGGTGCATGCCCCAGGTCACACCTTCCATGCCGAAAGCGGGGACCAGGATATGTATGCGGCCATCGACCTGCTCGCCGACAAGCTGGAAGCCCAGGTGCGCAGCCACAAGGAAAAGCTGACGGACCGGCGCAACGGTCATCAGGTGCCGCTCGCGGCGGCCGCCGAGACGGACTGATCGCCGTCATGGCAGCCCTTGAGATCCCGGTGGCGGCCATTCGTCTCGATGCGCCAGTGCGCACCGGCGCCGAAGCGCTGGCCGTCCTGGCCGAGCTCCTGGCACCCGCGGCGGGACGGCCCGCGGCCCAGATAGCCCAGGCGCTGCAGGAGCGGGAAGGCCAGGGTTCCACGGGCATCGGTCACGGCGTCGCCCTCCCCCATGCCCGTCTGGAAGGCCTCACGGAGGTGGCCATAGCCGCCCTGCGCAGCGCCAGCGGCCTGTCCTTCGCCGCCCCCGATGGGGAGGAGGTGCAATTGTTCATCGCCGTCCTCGTCCCCAGAAGCGCGCCCACCATCCATCTCGAAACCCTTTCCGCCCTCGCCGCCCGCCTAGCCGATGCCGGCCTCCGGGAAAGGCTGCGCAGCACCGGGGATGCCGCGGATTTTCAGCAGCAACTAACCGCAGCCCCGGTCGGGTGATGCCCGTGTCGTCCCCGGCATGGCCCAGCCAAGGGGGCGCCATCCCGTCGTCAACGGGGAGGGAGAAGCCCTATGCCGCTGCAACCCCTTGAGCGTCAGATTACGCTGCGCACGCTCTATCAGGCCATGCGCTCGGATCTGCGCTGGCACTGGCTGCAGGGCCAAGAGCTGGGTGAGCGGTTCCTCAGCGGCGATCCCTGGGCCGACCAGGACGCCGGCGGCGCCGCCCTGGTCGGCTTCTTCAATTTCATCCGTCCCCACGCCATCCAGGTGCTGGGCCGGACCGAACTGGCGTACCTGGAACAAAGCGGCGAAGAGATCGATCATTTTTTCCCGCCGGCGCTCCTGGCCCTGGTCATCGGCGAAAGACAGCCGGTGCCGGCCCTTCTCCTGGAGCAGCTCCGGCAAAGGAACGTGGCCCTCTTCGTTACCCATCTGGGAGCCCGACATGTGCTTTCGCGCCTGCAGCATTACCTCTATCGCGTCCTGGCGGCACGGCAACTGGTCCATGGCGTGCTGGTGGATGTCCTCGGCCTCGGTATCCTCCTGCAGGGGGAAGCCGGCATCGGCAAAAGCGAACTGGCCCTGGAACTGGTGAGCCGTGGCCATCGGCTCATTGCCGACGACAGCGTGCTCTGCATTCGCACCGCACCCGATGTGATCAGCGGCGAATGCCCCCCGCCCCTGCGCAACTTCCTCGAAGTGCGCGGCCTGGGAATCATCAATATCCGCGATCTCTTCGGCGCCGCAGCCATCGCCCGTTCCAAACGGGTACGCCTGGTGGTGGAGATCAAGCGCATGGATGACACGGAAATGGCGGACATGGACCGCCTGCAAGGCGCCGTCGGCCACCTCGACATCCTCGACGTCCTGCTGCCGCTGCTGCGGCTGCCCGTGACGCCGGCGCGCAATCTCGCCGTGCTGGTGGAGGCCGCGGCGCGCAGTCAGTATCTCAAGGAGTCCGGGGTCGACATGCTGGCGGATTTTGATGCCCAGGTACGGCGCGCCGCCCTGGAGGAATGAATGGAAGCACGGGACTTCATCATTGTCAGCGGACTTTCTGGATCGGGCAAGTCCACCGTCCTCCAGGCCCTGGAAGACCAGGGCTACTATTGCGTGGACAACCTCCCCGCCACCCTCCTCGCCGACTTTGGCGGCGAGTTGACCAGGCGCGGTGAACAGCCGATGCTGGCCGCCGTCAGCATCGACGTGCGCAATCGCGAATTCCTCGCCGCCCTGCCCGCTGCCCTCGCAACGCTGCGCAGCCGCCACGGCCTGCGCCCGCGCATCCTCTTCCTGGAGGCCGACGAGGCCACCCTGATTCGCCGCTACAGTGAAACCCGCCGCCGTCATCCCCTCACCGATGCGAGCGGCGGCGGGCTGAGTCCCGCCGGGGCGCTGGTAACGGTACTCCGGCGGGAACGGGAGATGGTCCAGCCCCTCCTGAACGTCGCCGACAAGCGCCTCGATACCTCGCAGATCAACACCCACCAGTTGCGCCTGCGCGTCCAGGCCTGGAGCCTCGCCTCCCGCCATTACGGCGGCCTGGTCCTGCTCCTGCAGTCCTTCGCCTTCAAAAACGGCGTTCCCCTGGATTCCGACTTCGTCTTCGACCTGCGCGCCCTGCCCAATCCCCATTATGATCCCACCCTGCGCCCCCTCACCGGCCGCGATGCCGCCGTTCGCGCTTTTCTCGACGGCGCCCCCGGCGTACGGGCGGCCCACGACTCCCTGCGCCTTTTCCTGCAATCCTGGCTGGCACCCTTTGCCGAGGAACATCGCAACTACGTCACCGTCTCCCTGGGTTGTACCGGTGGCCAACACCGCAGCGTGTATATGGTCGAGGCCTTGAGCCGGGATCTGGCGGAGGAAGGCCGCCGCCTGCTGGTGCAGCATCGCGAGTTGGGCATCACCGAGGCGCGGCCATGATCGGCCTGCTGCTCCTCACCCATGACGAAATCGGCCAGGCCTTTCTGGCCGCCGTAACCCACATCTTCGGCAATACTCCACCGGCCCTCGCGGTTCTCGAAATCCGCCCCGACCAAGGGCTGGGAGAGAGCCGTCGGCGCCTCCGTCAGGCCCTGGAGAGTCTGGATGCCGGGGACGGGGTGCTGGTCCTCACGGATCTTTTCGGCGCCACCCCGAGCAATCTCCTGTCGACGGTCCTGCGCCCCGGGCGGGTGGAGGCCGTGAGCGGACTCAACCTCCCCATGCTGCTGCGCGCCCTGTCCCGCCGCGCCGATGGCCTGACTGCCGCCCGGGAAGGCGCCCTGGACGGGGCGCACCAGGGGATCGTGGACCTCACCACCCTTGCCGCTCAGCGCTGAGCCGGGGCGCAGCCGGTGGCCCATCCGCGGCAGTCGCGCTATGCTCTTTCCGCAGCCCATTGCATCAGGAAACGGCAGAAGCACCCCAGCAACTGCCGGGTTCCGGTTGAAACCGAAGAGGCAAGCCCAGTGACCGTGCGCGTGGAATTACAGATCATCAACCAGCTTGGCCTGCATGCCCGGGCTTCGGCCAAATTCGTCAGCCTGGCCTCGCGCTTTCCTTGCGCGGTCTGGCTGGAACGCAACGGCCAACGGGTAAACGGCAAGAGCATCATGGGCGTCATGACCCTTGCCGCCGCCCAGGGCAGCACCCTGACCCTGGAAACGGACGGCCCCCAGGAAGCGGAATGCGCCGCGGCCCTGCAGGATCTGGCCGTCAATCGCTTTGGAGAAGCAGCGTGAGCTTCGAACTGGCCGGTATCGGCGCGTCGCCGGGCATTGCCATCGGGCCCGCCCTGGTCCTGGAACCGGCCACCCTGGATATTCCCGAATATCGTATCGAAGCCGCAGCCGTCGAAACCGAAAGTGCGCGACTGCGGGCCGCCTTGGCCACCGCCCGTGACGAACTCCTGTTGGTGCGTGATGCCATCCCCGGCGACGCCCCCCAGGAAACCCGCCTTTTCATTGACGCCCATCTCCTCATGCTGGACGACCCGGCCTTGCGGGAGCGACCCCTGCGCGCCATTCGCGAAGAGGGCCGCAATGCCGCCTGGGCCATCCACCACGAGCGGGAGCGTCTCCTGGACATCTTCGACCGCATGGAAGACGCCTACCTGCGCGCCAAGCGCGAAGACATCATCCAGGTCACCGGACGGGTCCTGCACCACCTCCTCGGCGGCAAGCCGCCCCTGGCCCACGCCGG
>Ga0315298_1006613_pt1 | contig 15748 bp, 11 predicted proteins | sample WHS_1_MG_FD_203077 | JGI IMG/M metagenome (GOLD analysis project Ga0315298, IMG submission 203077) | Extremophilic microbial mat communities from Washburn Hot Springs, YNP, Wyoming, USA - WHS_1_MG | ecosystem: Environmental > Aquatic > Thermal springs > Hot (42-90C) | place: USA: Wyoming... | reverse complement strand
AAGCCAAATATATACTGGAACTGTCAGTTATAGTATTAGATACCAAATCTCTTACTAAATCATGTCCAGTAGACATAACAAATGTGCCTGTAAGCAGGCCTAAACCGACTCCAACCGCATTTACAGCAGCCGTTCCTGTATAATTTTTTTTTCCTGTAATCGTATTGTAATCCCAGCCTTTTCCTGTTTTTATATTTATTGAATGTAATCCAGCAGCAACAATAATCACAGTGGAATCATTTATGTAAAAAACATCATTCCAGCCATATTCCCTATTTAAATCTCTTTTCCAAATTACATTGCCATTTTTTAAATCAATTCCTTCTAATTCATTCGAATATCCAGTTGAGCTTTTGAATTTATATCCGATACCAATATTATCAATTGGGTCAACGAAGTAGATGTTGTTTTTAACTTCCCAAAGTTCATTTCCCGTATTAATATCAAGACAGTAACTCTTATTGGCAACAGTATAAATCATTGTTTTACTGAATTGCTGTAAATTGCTTGACTGGTAAGCAATCTTTTTGCTCCATAATACCTTTTGATTTTTAATGTCGTACTGTACAATATTTCCATTATTATTAACCCATTTCCCATTATTGCTTAACCCTCTGAGTTGAGCGGTCAAAAATCCCGTTGTTGTATCAAGAAAAATTCCATGAATCCTATCAGAAAATACATATTCGACTCCTTTAATGTCAAAGCTATCAACAAGGCATTTTCCCATTATTTTCTCCCTAGTCAATACTATAATTTGATTCTTCTGGCTAAATCCAGTAATCGTAATTAAAAGTGAAAGTCCGAATATTATTCTTCTCATAATCATTTATTTAATTGCAGTCGGTGTGTCTTTTTTATTTTATGTGCCCTAACGTTTTTAAGCTTTGCGTTCGGGCGGGTTTCTGAGCATCCCGAAATCTTTCGGGATCAACCAGCACAGAACTTGAATAGATGCAAAAAGCTCCAATTTTGCACGTGTTATGCTGAGCCTGTCGAAGCATCACCCTGCCTGACGCAAAACCCGTGTTACAAGCTGCCTTTCTTATTCTAGTCGATGGTGTCATTTCGTTGTCTTGGCTTCCTTTTGTCTTAAGTAATTTATAAATGCACTACAGGCAACAAGCATAAATTTTGCATCTTCTTGATTTAAGTTTTCGTCTTCTAAGAGTGCGTGTCTGATTCCATCTGCGTCACTCGTATAGCCATATAAACTGCTAATGGAATTTTTCAAAGCAGGGTGAATGTTGTTGTCTTTTTCAATTTGTTTTAATGCTTGTCCAAGGGTCGCCTTTGGACTACCTGTTAAGATTGAGCAATATGATTCAATCGCACTTATTGATTCTTTTATCGAATTTCTATAGTCTGGAGTTTTTCTGTCTGAAAAGAGTTCTAATGCACGATTTAAATGGGTCTTAACTGGTTTGAGATTGTCAGTTATGTTTAAGGCTTCTTCAATCGCTTCAACTTCATCTTTCGAACTAATTTGTGTCAATATTCCATTTACAAACCTATATGCAGAAAGTTCTCTCTCTAAAACATTGTTGCAATACTCAACAAAGCCTTCATTTGTCTGACTATATAGTACTACAACATCATTGGGATTATTTTCTATCCAATTATCTTGAACTTTACCGTCCCAATAAAAAATAGTTAAGCCATTCCAAAGAGCATTCTTTAAATCTTCATCAATCGAGTCAGTTTGTATGACACTATTGATTGGAGTTTTACCTATTCGTTGTGAAAATAAATTCATTTCTTATTGTCTTGCCTTTAAAGTTGCTTGTAACTTGTTATATATCTGCCATAAGCAGACATTATTTACATCTTTGGGTGTTATTATATACCTGTCATTATCCTTTATTTCAATGTTGTTATCAAAAATATGAAATCTATTACAAATCATCAAAAGGACTCCGGATTTTTTGAATGCTCTGAATACTTACATGCGTGTAAATTTCTGCAGTCTTGCTGTTCCTGTGACCCAGCAACTCCTGAATGTGCCGTAAATCTGTCCCTGCTTCAAGCAAATGCTTAACATAGATGTGCCGCAGACCGTTTACCTCCGCATCCTTCTCTATCACGGCCCGCTGCATCGCATCCTTAAATACCTTTTATACACTCTCAGCCGAATATTGTCCCCTAAACTGCCCTTCAAACAACCACACTTTTAGCCTGTACATCTTTTTTTGAATCCATGCACATTTTCAATTATTTCATCGGGTATCGGAACCACCCTGTCTTTTTCCATTTTGTAGGTCGGATGATGAACCGATGAAGCTGGCTTCCTTTCATCAGATATTTTGTTGCCTCTTGCGATCTTCCCATCCAACAATTTGTGCAATGCTTTCAAATTAGCCGCGGCATCAGCGATATGCCGGCAGGAGTGTACTCTGCTCCGGCGGGCATCGGGCAGGGTTTTTACCAGGCGGATCAATTCTTTAAGGTCAATCCATAAGTGCGGCTGTCCGACAAATTTTATTTCCGTATCATTGCCTATGTTGTATCTTTTTTGGCTTAAAAATTTACAACATAAAGGAGAAACCTCCGGGAAGTACCCTTCTTTTAATTTTTTTTTGCTTTAAGCGGACACTACTGTTAAAAAATGTTAAAATTTATCCACTATGCCTCTTTTGTCAGGCAATTCGTATTTGCCAGGGAATGTTGCAAAACCTAAATTCCTGCATTGCCGGCTACCTACCAGCAGGTTTTGCCTCAGCACCACATAAAATTCTGAGCCCCCGCTAAAAAACATACCGGCACCCGGGAAGCGGGCCACCCGTAAAATGGCTTCAGCGAATGACAAAAAACAAAGTTTTGCAGTACAGCCCGAAAAATAAATTCCGCCAAAATCGGTTATTATTACTGCCGCTCACTGCTGATTGAAATTAGAAGGATAACGATTACTTTTGCATTTGTTACAAGCTTTACGATGTTTTTCAGGAATTCCCGTCAGGTAAAACAATCCGGCACCCAACTACAGGCCCTGGCCCTGTCAGCTTTTGCAGTCCTTCTTTTCTCCGCCTCCTGTTCCACTCAGAAGAACACATGGATGAGCCGCCATTTTCATGCGCTGACAGCCCATTACAATATCTACTTCAACGGGAATGAAAGCTTTAAACAGGGCGTCAGCAAAATCAGAAAAGGATACAAAGATGATTTTACCCAGGTGCTCCCCGTTTTTACCTGGGACGACGAAAGCCTTGCCAGATCGGCCGCCGGCGATTTTGACCGGGCATCAAAGAAGGCTTCCAAGGTTATCGCCCTGCATTCCATCAAGGCAAAACCTGTGATGAAACGCGAAGTTCTCAGCGAAAAAGAAAAAGCCTTTTACAACAAGAATGAATACAATCCCTGGGTGGAAAAAGCCTATCTTTTGATCGGCAAATCGCATTTCTACCAGAGGAATTATAAGCTGGCCCAGGAAACCTTCCGCTTCATGATCAACCAGTTCCAGGGGGAGGAAATCCGGTTCGATGCGCTGGTATGGTTAGCCCGTGTTTATATAGAAACCGGAGAAATGGCCGAAGCAAAGAAGCTGATGGATGCCCTTTCCAATGAACCTGCCTTCCCGGGGCGCCTGGCCGGAGACCTGCAGGCCACACTGGCACATTATTATCTCCGCAGTGAACAATATGTCCAGGCCGCACAACCGCTTGAGAAAGCCCTGAAAGAAGCCCGCAATAAAACCGACCGGTATCGCTGGACATTCATTCTGGGGCAGATTTACACACTCACGGGAAACCCCGAAAAGGCCAACCAGTGCTTTGCCCGTGTTGTGAAAATGAATCCTCCCTATGAGGTAACTTTCAACGCCCGCATCTACATGGCTTCGAATGTAAAGGAAGGTACCGGGTCGGCCGGCGCCATCCGCAGGGAATTGCTGAAACTGGCAAATGACCAGAAGAACAAAGAGTACCTCGACCAGATTTATTATGCGCTTGGAAACCTTGCCCTGCGGCAGAAAGATACAGCCGAGGCAATTTCCTTTTATGCCCGTTCTGCCCGGGTGTCAGGCACCAACAACCGCCAGAAGGCTCTTTCCTATCTGGCTGTAGCTGACCTCTACTTCAGCCGGCCCGACTATATTTCTGCAGCTGCCTATTACGACAGTGCCTCTTCGTTTGTTGACCGCAGAAACTTTAAAAACTATGACCAGATTATGGCCCGGGCACAAAACCTCATCCAGCTCGCCCGGAACATCCAGACAATTCAGCGCGAAGACAGCCTGCAACGCCTGTCGTACATGAGCAAGGAGGATCTGAATGCATTCATCGACAAAATCATCGAATCGGTGGTGCAGAAAGAAGCCGAGGAACGGCAGAAAATGGCCGAGCAGATGCTGGCCGACCAGATCAATACCGGCTACGGCCAGCAGGTTCTTCAGGATCCTACTGCGGCCGGACAATGGTACTTCTACAATACCAATATACGTACACAGGGCGAAATGGAATTCAGGCGAAAATGGGGAAACCGCAAACTGGAAGACAACTGGAGGCGGTTAAACAAAGGGGTTTCAACCGGCATGGCCGAATCGAACCTGGCAGAGGCGGGACGCAACGGCACACAGGAAGAGGCAGGAAAAGCCCTCAGCAACAAATCAAGGGAATTTTACCTGAAAGATATTCCCTTTACCGACTCCCTGAGGGCTATTTCCAGCAAGCGTATCGAAGAAGCTTTGTTCAATGCCGGAACCCTGTACCTCGAAAAACTCAACGAACCCCTTCTGGCGGCAGGATCCTTCCGGGAGCTCATCAGGCGCTTCCCCGGCAGTTCCTATGAACCCCAGGCCCTGTATAACCTGTATTCCATTTTCTCCGGCCTCGGAAAGACCACGGATGCTATGGCGTACCGCAATCTGCTGACGGCAAAGTACCCCGATAACTATTATGCCCGCGTACTTACTGATCCGGAATATATCGAGCACCTGAGAGAAGAACAGCAAAGACCGTTGCGACGGTATCAGGAAGTGTACACCAACTACCTGCAGGAACATTTCCCGGAAGTTATTGCACTCGCAACCCAGGCATTGCGCGAAGAAAAAGATACTTCGCTTACTGCCCGGTATCTCTACCTGAAAGCCCTTGCCTTTGCCCGTCTCAATCAACGCGATTCCCTCCGCAGTACCCTGAACACCATCCTTGCCGCCTTCCCGGCCTCAGAACCCGCTTCCAACGCCCGTATCATGCTCGATTTCATGGACAACAAATATCCTGAGATAAAGGAAAAGGCCGAAGAAAAAACCGCCGCCGAAATTTATGCCTACAACCCCGGAGTAAAGCACTATGCCGCCATTGTGATTCCGTCCACAGCCAACATGAACCAGCTCATTTTTAACCTCATCAACTTCAACCTCGATCAGTTCCCGAAATTAACCCTTAACGTGCAGGGCGAAAACCTCGGAAAAAACCAGCAGATTGTTACCGTAAACGTCTTTTCCAACAGCTCCGATGCCCTTGCTTACCTTGGGTACCTTCTGAAAGACCCTGGCATTTTCCGCGATGTAAATGCCGAATCGTCCTATTTGTTTGTCATTTCTGAACCCAACCTGGCTACCCTCAAAAAAGATACAAGCACTGATCGATACCTGCGTTTCTATACAAACCATTATCCCCTGCAATGAAAAAGACACTGATACTATGGGTTGACGACGAAATTGACCTGCTGCGCCCCCATATTCTTTTTCTTCAGGAGAAGGGGTACGAAGTGGTTACTGTTACCAACGGCAATGATGCCATAAGCCAGGTCAGTGAAAGGGCATTCGATCTGATATTTCTTGATGAGAACATGCCCGGACTGAGCGGGCTGGAAACCCTTTCCCGTATAAAAACCCTCCGGCCCGATGTTCCGGTTGTGATGATTACAAAAAGCGAAGAGGAAAACATCATGGATCAGGCGATCGGTTCAAAAATTGCCGACTACCTGATTAAACCCGTCAATCCCAACCAGATTCTCCTGTCAATAAAAAAACACACCCAGACCCGTGAGCTGGTATCACAAAAAACAACACGAGATTACCAGGCCGAGTTTTCCAACATCAGCCTGCGGATAAATTCTGCCCGCAATTTCGATGACTGGTGCGAAATTTACCGCAAACTGGTTTACTGGGAACTGGAACTGGAAGCTTCGGCCGGCGCCGAAATGGAAGAAATCCTTCTCTTTCAGAAAAACGAAGCCAACCGCGAATTTGCAAAATATGTCAGCCAGAACTACCTGGGCTGGTTTGACGAAAAAAACGCCGCCAAGCCCCTTCTTTCGCCCAGTGTAATGAAAAACACCATTTTCCCCCTGCTCGATAAGGGTGAGAAGGTGGTATTCATTGTGATTGACAACCTCCGCCTTGACCAGTGGCAGGTTATTTACCAGCTGGTAAAGGACTACCTTACGGTTTTGAACGATGAACTCTATTGCAGTATCCTGCCCACGGCAACACAGTTTGCACGCAATGCCCTTTTTTCCGGCCTGATGCCGCTGGAAATCGGGCAACTGGTTCCTGATTTGTGGATTTCGGAAGAGGAAGAGGAATCGAAAAACCAGTACGAGGAGGAACTTCTGCGCCGTCAGTTAAGCCGGGCAGGGAAAAATGCAAAAACCTTCTACGAAAAGGTCAACAACCTGAAAGCCGGCAGAAAACTCCTCGAAGACATTCCATCCCTGCTGCGGAACGACCTGGTTGTGCTTGTTTACAATTTTGTTGACCTGCTGTCGCATGCCCGTACCGAAATGGAGGTTATCCGCGAGCTGGCGGTGGATGAACCGGCTTACCGGTCGCTCACCCTTTCGTGGTTTCAGCATTCCTATCTCTTCGATCTCATCAAAGCACTGGCCGCTCATCCGGTCACCTTTGTCATTACCACCGATCACGGCTCCGTGCGGGTTGCCAATCCGGTGAAAGTTGTCGGCGATAAAAAGACCAGCGTCAATTTGCGTTATAAACAAGGGCGCAATCTGAACTACAATCCCAAAGAAGTGTTTGAAATCCGCCAGCCTGCCAGGGCTCATCTTCCCGCGGCCGGAGTGACTTCTTCGTACATTTTTGCCACCGGATACGACTTCCTTGTCTATCCCAACAATTATAACTATTTTGTCAACTATTACCGGAATACCTTCCAGCACGGAGGTATATCAATGGAAGAAATGCTGATTCCTCTGATAACCCTGCAACCAAAATGAAACCACTTCATCTGGGCATGAATTCCCTGCAGGATGTTCCCCTGGTGGCAGGCCGTCTGTTGCCGCTCATGGAACAATATCCCGTTGTTGCTTTTTATGGCGAGCTGGGAGCCGGAAAAACCACTCTGATTGCCGAAATCTGCAAACAGCTCGGCGTTTCCGGTGCCGTTACCAGCCCTTCGTTTGCCATTGTCAACGAATACCTTACACAAAACGGCCGCATCATCTATCATTTTGATTTCTACAGGATCAAAGACATTACCGAAGCCTACGATATTGGCTATGAAGAATATTTTTTCAGCGGAAACATCTGCCTGATTGAATGGCCGGAACGAATTGACCAACTGCTTCCTGAGGAACTCCTTCAGGTGTTCATTCAGGTCAATCCGGATGGTACACGTTCCGTAACGGTTCAGACGGCCGGCAGTATGGAATAGATCCGTGAAATTGTATTACCTTTATCCAATTAATTATCGGGTATGGCTGAAAATCAGACATCGCAGGTTCAGAATCCCTTACTCCGTGAGGGGTTGATGCCTCAGGAAGAAAAACTCGATACGGCGGTGCGCCGCCAGAGGCTTGTTATCGGCATTCCTTGTGAACCCGACAAAAACGAAAGCAGGGTTCCTCTTACCCCCGAGGCGGTTGAAATACTGGTTGGCCACGGCCATGAAATTCTTGTGGAACAGAATGCCGGCAGGTCAGCCAATTACAGCGATACCGATTACAGCGAACGGGGAGCCTACATCCTTACTTCGCACGAACAGGTTTTGCGGGCCGATATCGTTTTGAAAGTGGCTCCTCTGAACAAAGACGATATTCAGCTGCTGAAAGGGAAACAAACCGTTCTTTCTTCCCTGCATATTCAATCACAGCAACAGGAGTACATCGCCGGCCTTCTGCAGAAAAAGGTCACAGCCATTGCCTTTGAGAGTATTAAAGACGAACACGACACCTATCCTGTGGTCAACTCCATGAGTTCCATTGCCGGAATAACGGCCATTCATATTGCCGCCGAACTGCTCAGTACAGCCCACGGAGGCAAGGGAGTGATGCTGGGCGGTATTCCCGGTATCAGCCCTACCGAGGTGGTGATCCTTGGCTCCGGTACGGTGGCTGAATATGCTACCCGTGCGGCCATCGGACTGGGCGCGCTGGTGAAAGTTTTCGACAATTCGGTGCACAGGCTTCGCCGGCTTCAGACCAACGTCGGCTTCCCTGTCTATACTTCCATTTTCCACCCCAACGTTCTCGAAAAATCGCTCCGCTCGGCCGATGTGCTTATCGGCGCCCTGCATATACGGGAAAACAAACCCCGTTTTCTGATAACCGAAGACATGGTCAGAACCATGAAACGCGGATCAGTAATCATTGATGTGAGCATTGACCAGGGTGGGTGCATTGAAACTTCCGAATGCAGGCCTCTATCTGATCCGGTATATGTTAAACATAACGTAATCCATTATTCGGTGCCTAACCTGCCTTCGCGCGTGGCCCGCACGGCATCCATCGCACTCAGTAACGTATTTCTCCCCCTGCTCCTCGAAATAGGCGAAACCGGAAGCATTGAAAAGGCCATCAAGTTCAATACAGGCTTCCGTAACGGAGTGTACATATTCAACGGCATCCTTACCAGCAAAACCATTGCCGACCTTTTCTCCCTGCCCTTTCAAGACATCAACCTGCTGATGGCAGCTTTTTAATACAGCCTTTTATGTTTCCTTTCCTGAAAAAATATTTGCAAAATAGCTTGCTTCTGATCCTGTCAGGCATCATCCTGTCGCTTTTAACAACCTGCCGGAAAGAAGAAAAAGTTAAGCTATCAGGAGAGGCGGTTATTTCGACAAAACTTTACGGTACCGGGCCTTATTATACGTATGGGTTTTCCTTTAGCACAGGGAAAAACCATCCTTATCCGGGTTCCGGCAGCGTGCGCATCGATCTGGTTGCACAGGCCCTCACCGACCCGCAGGGAAATCTTACCGGAGTACTTCTTGCCAGTCCCGAGAACGATAAGGCATTCTATACCAATGGTACCTTTGGAGATTCTTCTTCTGCCCTGGCTTTTTTTTCGGCATATTCTGAAGTGAAAACCACGTCCTTTGCAGCCTTATCGGATACAATCGCCGTCAATCAGGTTATTACCTACCGATCAATTGTTCCTACGTATGCCAAAATTCTGATTACCTCCGTAAAATTTCTTCCCGATAACCTCACCGGACAATATGCAGAAGTAACCTTTCGCTGGGTCTATCAACCTGACGGAACAACTTTGTTTCCATAAAAATCGGATGCGGAGCAGGTGTGGTTTCAGGTTGGCGACGTTTAAAAACTTTTCGTTCCGTTTGGTTTTGCCACTTACCAGCATTATCCTGGTAAAAACCCAAACATGTTTCCAAAAAGAAATTTCTTTTATGAACGTGAAAACCTTGTGCTCAGGCCAAGTTAAAACAGGGGAGCCCGGTTGGCTGTGAATGCCGTAATCTCAGGGATTACAGCAAAGGCCCTCTGGGCAAAATGCGAATATTCTCATTCGCAATGTGTGTTAAAAGTTCATCCTTGAGTTTGCTCTCAAGTTATTTTGTTCATTGGCTTAAAATTATCGATTCCTTTCCATAATCCTGTTTGATGAATCAGGGGGCTTGAAGAATAAAAAAAAGTTGGGTAGGATGAAGAAAAAGGAGCTGCAAGGTGAGCCATTATACCCGCAGGCAATTTTAAAGAAAGGGCGCTTGCTGAAGGTAACGTTTAACGTTAACCAGGTACAAGCGCCCAGAAATCAATTATTTACGAGGTTTCGAAAACTATTTTTCTTCTTTCTCATTTTCTTCTTTAATTGTCAGCTTTTTGATAAGTTTTCCATTAGGATCAAAAACAGCTTCCATTTTTTCCTCGCCTTTACTGAGCACAAACTCATACACTTTCCCTTTGGCCGTTTCAGAAACTTCTGATGCGTCAGTTTTGTAACTCACAAATTCTTTGGCAATCGCAGTTTTTACAGCGCCAGGGATCTCATTTGCGCTGATCTTGTATTCTGTTTCCATCCAGGCTCCGGTATTGTCAAAGTTTGCCGAATAGTTTCTACCGTCCATTTTAAATTCTGCTTCCCACTCTTTGTCATTTTCCTTAGCCCATTTCACATTGGTGGCTTTGGGGAATTTTTGTGTAAAAGAAGATTTGACCACGGACGGGACATTTTTTTCAGTTTGTCCGTAACTAAATATGCTCATCAGCAGAGCAGCTGAAATAATTAAAAGCTTTGTTTTCATTGTACTTGGTTTTAAATTGTTAATTTAAACAAGCAAATGTAAACTACGATTCTAAAGGAATTTTCAAGCTGTGTCAATCACTGAGTATTCTATACCCTAATGTCCATTCTATATGGTCGGAAACGTGAAAAGCGTAATCACGAAGAATTATTCCGACAAAAATATTATCTGTTATCTGGTATTTAAGGCCAATTCTCTGATGAAAGTTCGGCGATTCATTTTTTATTTTTTTTCGGTATAGATAAAATGCAGGTTGCAGGACCAATGATACTTTATTTGCAACGAGCTCATAGGAAGGATAGATACTTAGCTGAAGTTTGTCTGTAAGAGGACCATCCACAGGATCCAGTTCGTTTTTTTCAATTGCAACCTGGGCATTGACGGAACCATCATAGGAAACTGTCACTCCAAATCCGATTTTTGACCTATAACTAATATGCCTGTTATAACCGAATGAAATACCAAAAACCGGGAAAAAGACTCCTTCATATTTTTCCATAATGTCAATACTAACCGAATCAAAAATGACATTCTTTGCGCCGCCGTAAGCAGAAACAAGCCACTCATTTTCTCCCTGAAATTCTGGCACCTTCCGCCTTACAAGGGAGGGAAGTTCATAAAAATTATATTTAAGTCCAATCTTTGGAGCAACAGTATTTATTCCAAAATTTGGTTTTTTAAGTGCTCCATTGGAAAAATGAGTAAGACTAAAACCTGTAATAAGTTCAATCCTCTCAGTTAAATTGTATTGCAGGTTTAACCCGGCATCAATAATAAAAGATTCCCCGGCACCAATAGCAATATTATATTTATTGGTAACCGGATCAAAAGATTTCCAGTTAAAAGTGGCACCAAAACCAAGTTCGTAATTAAAACACAGCTTATCCCATCTTTTAAATGGGGCATTAAAGAATCCGTACACAGCTATCGGGAAACCTATTTCCTCCGGGTTGTAAAAATCGGCAACGTAAACCCCAATCCCCCAATTGGGATATTTATATAATTGTTGCCAAAGTTTGTCTCCTGTTGTCTGGTTGGAAAATTTCAGGGAAAATGTCTGAAAAGCATTGATTCTTGTTGCTTCAATATTGGTTCCCCTTAAGAAATTGTTTGTAGCAAATACATATCCATTCTGATATATTCCCTGTATGGATAGATTTTCCCATATCCTGCTTTTATATTTACCCGCAGAATCATTTTGCGCCTGAGAAAAAATTGAAATTGATAAAAAAAACAAGATACAGGAGATTCTCATCTAAGAGATTGAATTTTAATCTTCTTGTGTTTCCGATGCGCTATTTCTAATTATCAACTTCAAAAGGCCAGGCAATACAATTAATAACAATGGTAATGCTAAAATGAAACCTCCAATGACCGCAATTGCTAAAGGTTGATGCATTTGTGCACCGGTACCAATGCCCAATGCAAGGGGGAAAAGTGCAACTATAGCGCCTAAAGCCGTCATCAGGTTAGGCCGTAAACGAGCTGAAACAGCGCGTATAAGTGCATTATTTCCTCCATTTTTCAATTCTGATAAATACTGCTGTATTGTGAAGATAGAGTTTTCACCAATAATTCCTATGATCATAATCAGTCCGGTGTAGCTTCCCACATTCAGAGGCGTATGGGTAAGATATAAGGCAATGACACTACCTGCAATTCCCATCACGCTTATAAATAGCACGATAAGAGAATATTTCAGTTTTTTGAACATAAATAAAACAACAGCAAAAACCAGTAAGCCGCCTGCAATAAGTATCTTCAGTAATTCGGCAAACGAATTTTGTTGCTCAGCATAAGAACCTCCATAAACGATCTGGTAAGATGGAGGCAAACTTATGCTTTTCATTTTATGTTGAATGTCTTTCATCACACCTCCCAGGTCCCTGTTATTTAACCTTGCAGTAATTACTCCCATGGACTGGAGGTTTTCGCGCTGAATTTCAGAAACGCCACTTAAAACTGTAAAATCAGCAAAATCGGATAATGGAACATAATTGCCTGAGGAAGTACATATCTCAACTTGTTTTACTGCATCAAGCGGAGTTTTATTATTGACCGGGAATATCATCCGGATGTTTGTTAACTGTTCTTTTTCCGGTACCGTTCCCACAACTAATCCGTCGAGATAAACACTGATTTGTTCCTGAAGCTGTGATGGGGTGAGCCCGAATTGTTTCAGTTTTCCTTCTCTGGGCAAAACTTTCATTACCGGGCCGACAACTACAATGCCATTAAATACATCGGCAGTGCCTGCGACAGTTCGTATGCTGTCTGCCGCTTGTTTTGACAATTTCAGTAATTCGTTATGGTCGCTGCCGAAAATTTTTATTTCTATGGGTTGCACACTACTCATCAAATCGCCCAGCATATCACCTATTACCTGACCAAAATCAACAGTTAGGGCAGGTAATGTACTTTCTATTTTCTTCCGTATTTCATCCGATACCTCAACTGTAGTCCGGTTTCTTTTTTTCTTTAACTCAATAAGGTAATCACCACGGTTTGGCTCGGTAATAAAGAAGCCCATCTGCGTTCCGGTGCGCCGCGAATAAGTTTTTACTTCAGGAATTGCTTCGATGATTTTATCTACTTCGTTCAGCATCCGGTCAGTTTCCTCCAGGGAGGTGCCTGCCGGACTATTGTAATCCAGCACAATTGAACCTTCGTCCATGTCGGGAAGGAAACCTGTCTGCAATCTCGGGAAAATGAATATAATACTGATAACCAATAGTATAATGAAAACGCCGATTAAATACGGTTTTTTATATAAAGTTTCAAGCCATTTGTATTCCGGAGCATGGAATGCACGATTTTTCCCGGAAAAATTTTTATCATTGGAAAATAGCAGGTATATAACCGGCAATCCTATCCAGGTAATAAAAAACGAACATAACAGGGTTACGATCATTGTTTCCGTGAGAATTTTAAAATAAGCACCGGCAATTCCTGTCATCAATTCAAATGGAATAAGGATAACAATGGTACTTAATGACGAGCTTACCATGGCAGGGAACAGGTACTGAACGGCTTTCCCGACCAGTTCATTTGATTTTTTCTGTGGATTTGCCTCGTGTGCACGGTGAATCTGTTCCAAAACAATGATGGCATCGTCATTTATCAAACCTATAGCTGCCGCGATAGCACCGATGGTCATAATGTTAAAATCTGACCCGATTGAATGCAACACAATAAAAGTGAGTGCCAACGTTAACGGAATGGTAACAAGAAGTACCAAACTTGCTTTATACGATCGCAAAAACACGATGACAACAACAATTGAGAGCAATAATCCGATCCAGAGCACATCAATAATACTTCTGATGCTGCTGTTAACAAATTCAGCCTGGTTATAATACTGTTTCAGAATAACACCTTTGGGAAGAAGATGATTTAGTTCAGCAGCTTTTTCAGAGACCTGAGTCACCACATCAATCAGGTTGCTGTTGGGTTGTTTCACTATAGCTACAAGAGGGAAATCGCGTCCATCGGCTTTGATTTTCACGTATTCGTTTTTTTCTGAAATTTCCACCCGGCCTATATCCGAGATTTTAATCTGACGATTGGCATCATTAAACAGGACCAGGTTTTCAAGCTGTTCTTTGCTGGAAATAGTGGCATCGGTTACCGTTAGGTAAAGCCGCTTGTAATCAATAGTATAGCCGTTCGATTTAATAAAACCGGTTTGCTGAATGGCCGAAGCAATATCCTGTGTACTGATTTTTAAAAGTTTAAGTTTTTGAATATCAGGAATAATCCTATATTCCTTTTCCCTCCCTCCAATCACCTGAACAGCAGCAACTCCATCCACACGTGATAAATACGGCTTTACAGTGTATTCGGCAATCAGTTTCAGCTCAATCTGGCTCTTGGTATCCGATTGAAGCGAATATCCTATCACTGGCAGGATGGAAGGGTTCATTTTCTCAACTGTAATCTGTACATCAGGTGGCAGAGAGTTTTTAATCTGGTTAATTCGTGATTCAACCTGTTGTTTATCAAGGTCAATGTCGGAGCCCCAATCCATGAAAGCTGAAATTTCGCAACTTCCCATGCTGGTTATACTGCGGATCAGTTTCAGGTTTTCAACTTGTTTGATAGCATTTTCGAGCGGTTTTGTAACCGTTACCATCATCTTGTCAACTGGCTGTTCGCCGTTTTCAGCAATAATCTTAATTTTTGGGAAAGTTACATTGGGGAGCAAGGACGTTTTCATCATTTTATATGATAACGCACCACCTGTTAAAATGATCAGCAGCATTACTGCTACCGGACTTTTGAATCTGACAAATATCTTCTCCATATTATTTTACGACTTTTACTATGGTGCTGTCGGGCAACCCGTAAGCGCCTTCGCTTATTAAAGTGTCATTTACCGAAATATCTGGGGAAAAGATTTCAACCATCCGATTGTTTTCAAATCCTTTTTTAACAGGTACATTGATGGCAAGGCTGTCGTGCAGAATTTTCATCACCCAAAACGCCTGCTGTGCTTCGTTGGTCAACAGAGCTTCCTTGGGAATCAACATGGCGTTAGAATGGCTTGACCGGACAAATTGAACGATGACATTCAAATTTTCAGGTACCTGTCGGTTATCCCGGACTTTTATCAGAACATCCTGCGTTTGCGTTACTGCATTGATTAAAGGCATTATTTTAACAATATTCCCATCGAGGAAGGTGCTGTCGGGCAATATAATCTTACATGCTTTATTAATTTTGATCCATTTGTTGTATTGATACGGAACATTTACCAGCACTGTTATTTCCTTATTGGCAACAATGGTGCAAAGTTGGGCGCCTTCGGCAACAAACATTCCCGTTGAATTGGCATTCAAGTCGCTTATGATGCCATCAGATGGGGCAAGGATACTTACTATTCCGCTTTTTAATGAGGCAAGTTCCTGAACAAGTCCTGAATTTTCCAACGCTCTGTTTTCTTTGGTCTGAATTTCGAAAAGAAGATCATTTTTATGCACCTCATCACCATACTGAACATTCACTTTTTTCACGTATCCGGTGATGGATGAAATAACAGCATCTTTTTTCAGAAATACTGTTTTGCCGTTTAAACTAACGATATCATCAATTTCACCATATATAACAGTTGTTGTTTTGACCGCTACCTTGGGTACATCGGTATTTATTGTCGTATCTATGGTTTTGCTTTTGCACGAAACAAAAAATCGGAGCAAAAAGGTTATTAAAATAAAATGTACTGCTGATTTCATAAAGTTCCTATTAGTAATTCCAATAATTGTATGAGATAATTAATGCCTTTTCTTCCAGGTCGAGCAGAGCCCGTT
>Ga0315298_1006607_pt1 | contig 15753 bp, 11 predicted proteins | sample WHS_1_MG_FD_203077 | JGI IMG/M metagenome (GOLD analysis project Ga0315298, IMG submission 203077) | Extremophilic microbial mat communities from Washburn Hot Springs, YNP, Wyoming, USA - WHS_1_MG | ecosystem: Environmental > Aquatic > Thermal springs > Hot (42-90C) | place: USA: Wyoming... | reverse complement strand
TTACTTTCATTTCGGGCTTACCTCCTTGCTCTGCTCTTAGTCTACTAAACAAAGAGTCTATCACAAGGTAGGTGAGCCCCTTACCTTTATCCTCTTAGAAAAGCCTGAGTAAAGTGAACGCTACTTCGTTCTCTCTCCCTGCGGGAGAGGGGAGAAAGTGTCCTCTCTCCCCTTGCGGGAGAGAGTTAGAGTGAGGGGTCTTGTCCTCTCTCCCCTTGCGGGAGAGAGTTAGAGTGAGGGGTCTTGTCCTCTCTCCCCCTGCGGGAGAGAGTTAGAGTGAGGGGTCTTCACTCTCACCCTCACCTTTATCCTCTCCCGTCGAGGGAGAGGAGAGAAGGAAAGACTCTCCCGTCAAGGGAGAGGAGAAGAAGTGTCCTCTCTCCCCTCCGCGGGAGAGAGTTAGAGTGAGGGGGCTTCACTCTCACCCTCACCTTTATCCTCTCCCGTCGAGGGAGAGGAGAGAAGGAAAGACTCTCCCGTCGAGGGAGAGGAGAAGAAGTGTCCTCTCTCCCCTTGCGGGAGAGAGTTAGAGTGAGGGGGCTTCACTCTCACCCTCACCTTAGTCCTCTCCCGTCAAGGGAGAGGAAAGAAGGTGTCCTCTCTCCCCTTGCGGGAGAGAGTTAGAGTGAGGGGGACCCACTCTCACCCTCACCCTCACCTTAGTCCTCTCCCGTCAAGGGAGAGGAGAGAAAGGAGAGACTCTCCCGTCAAGGGCGAGGAGAGAAAAGAAAGGTCTCCCGTCAAGGGAGAGGAAACAAGGTGTCCTCTCTCCCCTTGGGGGAGAGAGTTAGAGTGAGGGGTTTTGTCCTCTCTCCCCTTGCGGGAGAGAGTTAGAGTGAGGGGGAATCCCCCCAGCCGTCACGGCTCGATGGTGAAGCTCTTGACCTCAGACCACGGGCTGCGGATGTACTGTCCTGTGGCTGCCTGGCGCACCCGCACCCGCCAGTAATAGGTGTGACCTGCCTCCAGCCCCGCCCAGCCGGTGAGCGAGGATGGAGACGCTGCCAGCCCTGCGGCGGGGAAGTAAGCCGCCGGCGCCATAGAGGAGGCAGGAGCGAAAGTGCCGGTGTCCAGCACAATCAGGGTGAACTCCGGGTCTTTGGCTATCTGGAGCTGGTACTCGCTGGAATAACAGTACTGCTCCCAGCCGAAGTCCACCTGCTGGTTCCTTCCCGAGACCGGGTCTTTACCGATGGTCTGACCCCCTTCATCAACCACCTCGGACTCCACCGGTGCGGTGACAGCGGGTGCGCTGGCAGCAGCGCTATCAGGGCTTAGCGCTGGCGGCTGGGTGGTCGCCGCCGGTGCGCAGCCGGGGCTGACCATCACCAGTGCAGACAGCGCCAGCGCCACTAGTTTACAGGTATGCCGCTTCATCCGCTTTCCCCGAACAGTATAGCTCTGTAGCCTCACGGTGTCAAAGCCGTGTACGCGTCCAGTACATTAGTGACACATATTCCTGTTGTTTTCAGGATAGAAGACTGCCTAGACCCCTCACTTTCACCCTCACCTTAGTCCTCTCCCGTCAAGGGAGAGGAGAAGAAGTGTCCTCTCTCCCCTTGCGGGAGAGAGTTAGAGTGAGGGGTCTTGACTTTCGTCTTCACCCTCACCTTAGTCCTCTCCCGTCAAGGGAGAGGAAAGAAGTGTAGTACGGGGGTCTTGACAACCGTGGTAAAATAGTACCAGACGGGCAGAAAAAGCCCGCCTGCTGGAGTGTCTGTGAAAGGAGGTGATGCCATGGCAGAATGCCGGGGCAGATGAGTGCCGCGGCAACGCTAAAGATCGTCCTGGTTCCGGGACATAGGGTGTTAATTTGCGTGGGGAGCAGCCCGGGAGCGGGCTCTAAAAATACTCGAAAAAAGTGAAGACTTTTCCCGAAAGGGTTTTCTCCCAAAAACTGGAGGCGGAGTTTAAAAACAAAAATACACTTCTCTCCCTCAAAAGAGAAAGGTCGAGCTCCGCCGAAGGTCTCCGAAGAAGCTGGAGACCGCCTAACGGAAGTTGGCAAAGTCGAAGGTGATTTTCGGAGTTCACTAACACAGGAGGTAAAATGAAAAAATACCCTAGTATGTTTGGAGTCCTGGCGGCTCTGCTATTAGTCGCCAGCTTCATCGTACCCAGTCACCTCGTCACCCCGTCCTCCGTGGAAGCCGACCCGGCGGTGTGCGCCTGGGACACGCTGACGCCGCCAACCGCGCTGCACCCCATCTACAAGTACACCGACACCGTTGACATGTCGGTGAGCGGCAGCACCGTGGCGTTTGTGGTCAGGACTACTATCCCCTTTTCCGGCATCACCAGAGGCACCTTTGGCTACACGGGTGGCGTTCCAACAGGAGCCAATGCCAACGTCCTTGTCATCACCACCAACAGCGGCATCTCCACGAGCACCGGCGCCTGGACGAACTGGACGCTGGAGTGGGACCGGCTGTTCGGCACTGGCTCGTGGAACGGCCACAACATCTACCTGGTAGCGCTGGCGCCTGACAACCCCAACATCATCGCCATCGTCACCGACGCCCCCGGCGCTGCTGCGGGCAGTGGTCCCAGGGAGGTGTGGATCACCACCAACGGCGGCGGCAAGTGGGACGTGACCAACCTGAGGAGCCTGAGCGGCTTCGATGCCGCTGAGTACATCCGCTGGATTGACATCTCGGTGGACTACGGCGGCAGGCGCGATATCGCCGTGGGCACCGTTGACGGCTCTGGCGGAGGCGATGTCTATGTGCTCAAGTCCACCGGCTTCACCGGCTGGATAAAGCAGGGCTTTGACGCCGGACCGTATGGCGACTTCTTTGCCGGCAGGTTCTCGCCGAGCTATGCCAGCGATGCCGCCCTGGCGCTGGTGTTCGCCGATGGCAACGCCACTTACTACAACATCTCGCTGCGCGATATCGACCGCAACCAGCACCGCGATTGGGCGTTCCCCATGACCCTCCCCACCAAGGTGGTGGAGGTCAAAGACCCGACAGCAACCGGTGGCAGCTCACCGGAGACTGGCACGCTCAACCGCGCTGACCTGGAGCTGCCCTCCGACTTCTCCGGTCAGGCGGCGAGCCTGCGCCGCGCCTACATCAGCCTCGATGCCTACAACGCTGGTGCCGCTAAGCCAGCCACGGCAAAAGATGGCATCTTCCGCATCGATGACACCACGGTTTACGTGTTGATGGACACCAGCAACACGCCAGACAAGTCCATCTACAGCATCGCTTACTACGGCACCTTCGCCTCGGGCAAGCTGCTCGCCGGCGAGAGGATGGGCTATCCCTGCACGGCTACGGTACCCACCTGGTTCACCGACGCCCCCACCACCTGTCCCATCCCCTGCTGGTACCCGGCGCTCAAGCCCACCACCGGTGCGGCTAATGTGTCAGGCTGCCCCGCCACCAAGACTGGTCCCGGCGGCGCTTTAGTCGGCTGGAGGGGCGATGGTCAGCTCGGCTTCGCCGCCACCGGCTCGCTATTGCAGTTGCCGGCAGCCAGGTGGTATGCCAACTTGGTCAGCAGCGTAGTAGTGCGCGATGAGTCTGCCTTCGCCATCAGCCGCAACAACGGCGAGACCTGGAACCAGATAAACCTCATCGACACCCAAATCAACAACCTCACCGACATCGCACCGACGCCGGACTGCAAGACCATCTATCTGGCTTCGGTGAGTTCCAATGCCACAGAGGACCCACTTACCTGCAACGGCTTCGACAGCGTGTGGCGCACCAGCAGCAATGCCGATGTCAACGCACCGTTCCCCGGCGGACTGCCCGTGGGCACCTGGTGGGAGAGGGTGCTGACCCATGTCACCGCGGCAAGCTGCAATGCCACCCAGTCCAATATGGCGCTCCTGCGGCTGGTGCCCTACTGCCAGGACGAGACCGGGCAGATAGTCGCTTGGGGCGTCTATGCCAGAGACAGGTCTGGCACTGCGGTCACAGGTATGACCGGCGTTGCCATGTGGTCGCCGGACTACGGTGACTACTGGGCGGTGATTACGCCGCGCAACCCCATCCAGGACTTCTGCTTCGAGTCCAAGACGGTGATGTACTTCCTCAGCACCACCGGTCTGGTGCAGAAGATGCCTTACACCGGAACAGCCTGGGCGACCACGCTGTCCGATGTCAATAGCTGGATAACCGCACCACACACCATCGCCGCCTACCCCGAAGGGCAGGTGATAGTCGGCGCCGCTGCTGCCTACCACGCTGCTGCCTACGCCGCCTCTTTCAGCAGCAACTTCAACACCGATAACCCCAGCTTCACGCTGATGACCACCGGGCTGTACACCTTCGCCAGGGGCGATGTCCACGTCGCCTTCCATCCCAAATTCAAGGACAACAAGACGGTGTTCATCGCCGATACCGGGAGCGTGGGCTCGGTGTACCGCAACAACGTCGCCGCGCAGAAGCGCTGGGTGGAGCTTGACATGATGGCTGCCTCCAACGGCGCCGTGGGCTGCGACGCCCCGCACCCAGTTGGTCAGTACGGTCTTGTCCTCTCCTTCACCGGCGAGGCGCTGTACTCGGCACATACCTCCTCTGGTGATATAGGCTGTGCCGTTGACCGCACCATCGACGACGGCACCGGCAAGTTCGGTCCGCTGTCCGGCATACCCAAGCCGGGCGTTGCCTGGGACTGCCTCGACACCTTCATCAACCTGCCGGCTAACGGCGTCTGCTTCACCTGCGAGCCATCATCGCTGAAGATCTGCGGCTGCTGCACTGCTGACAGTGACAGCACGCTGTACGCCATCGACAACGACACCTACTTCTCCACCACCGCCAGGACTGGCTTGCCGTGGCGGTTCACCGACTGCATGGCGAAGAAGGGTCCCAAGCTGGTGACCGATGACAAGGCGCTCATCGGCTGCGACCCGGTCTCCGGACGCGCCGGCGAGGTCAACCTCTGCTGGGAGCAGCTCTGCGTGGCTGACGCCTACGACATCGAGATCGCCAAAGACAAGGACTTCACCCTGGTGGTGGTCAACATGTCCGGTGAGAACGTCTGCCACGGCGTGGTGCCGGCAGATGTCACCAAGCCGTGCGTCTTCTTCCCTGCTGGTGGGCAGACAGGTGGAGGCGTGCTTACAGTGACCTACGACCCGTTAAAGAAGTCGCTGGTGACCACACAGGCTGAGGGCTCAGCGATCGGGCTTTACGGCAACCTGGAGTGCGGCATGACCTACTACTGGCGGGTGAAGGTGCGCGAGTGCGCCACCGGTCAGTGGATCAGGAGCCCGTGGTCTGAGGTCAGGAGCTTCTCGGTGAAAGCCGGCGTGCCGGTATCCGCTCCGTATTCCGGCATCCAGGCTCTGGCACCGGCTAACGGCGCCAGCAACATCGCCATAAAGAACCCCGGCTTCTCCTGGGCGCCAATGGGCGACACCACGAAGTACGAGTTCATCCTGGCTGAGGACGCCGCCATGACCAAGGTGGTCAAGCAGGCTACCGTCTCCAGCACTGCTTTCCAGTATGATGGTTCGCTGAAGTACAGCACCAACTACTACTGGAAGGTGAGACCGGTGGAGCCGGCTCCTGGTGACTGGTCGCCGGTGTTCGTGTTCAGCACTGAAGCTCAACCGGCACCACCGCCGCCACCAGAGAAACCGGCACCCACACCGCTGTGGGTCTGGGTGGTCATCGCCATCGGTGCCATTCTGGTGATCGTCACCCTGGTGCTGATCTTCAAGACCCGCCGGGTGTAAGGCGACCTGCTTGAGATAAGCAAGAGGGCGGCTCTTTGAGCCGCCCTCTTTTTTTCTCCTCTCCGCCGACGGGAGAGTCTTTCCTTCTCCCCTCTCCCTTGACGGGAGAGGATTAAGGTGAGGGTGAAGGTAAAGGTGAGGGTGAAGATGAGTTTCCCCCTCACTCTAACTCTCTCCCGCGGAGGGGAGGGAGGGATAAAGACCCCTCACCTGACCTCTCCCGCAAGGGGAGAGGGACTTATTTTTTCCTCTCCCTCGACGGGAGAGTTCCCCGTTCTTTCCTCTCCCTTGACGGGAGAGGATTAAGGTGAGGGTGAAAGTGAAGGTGAGGGTGGATCCCCCTCACTCTAACTCTCTCCCGCGGAGGGGAGAGAGGGATAAAGACCCCTCACCTAACCTCTCCCGCAAGGGGAGAGGGACTTAATTTTCCCCTCTCCCTCGACGGGAGAGTTCCCCGTTCTTTCCTCTCCCTCGACGGGAGAGGATAAAGGTGAGGGTGAAAGTAAAGACCCCTCACTCTATCTCTCTCCCGCAAGGGGAGAGAGGACAAGACCCCTCACTCTAACTCTCTCCCGCAAGGGGAGAGAGGGATAAAGACCCCTCACCTGACCTCTCCCGCAAGGGGAGAGGGATATAAAATCTCTCCCGCAAGGGGAGAGGGACTTATTTTCTCCCCTCCCTCGACGGGAGAGTTCCCCTTCTTCTCCTCTCCCTTGACGGGAGAGGATTAAGGTGAGGGTGATTCCCTCACTGTAGAGCCTGCCTTATCTTTTCCACAACACCTTCTATATTCTGAAGGACCTCGTTATTCCAGAACCTGAGAAGGCGGTAGCCGCTGCTTGTGAGCGTCTGCTCTCTGGCATTGTCCCTCGCCTTTAGCCCATGCTCGCTGTGCTGTCCGCCATCGACCTCGATTATGAGCCTCTTATCGAAGCTGACGAAGTCTACAATGTATTCACCTATGGGCTGCTGTCTGCGGAACTTTATGCCGTCCAGCTGCCTGTTTCTCAGCTTAGACCACAGGAGTCTTTCAGCCGGGGTCGGCTGTTGGCGGAGGGTGCGGGCAAAGGTTTCAGGTCTGTGTTTTTCGTTAGGGTCCATTTTTATTGTTTCCCCCTCACTCTATCTCTCTCCCGCGGAGGGGAGAGGGATAAAGACCCCTCACCTGACCTCTCCCGCAAGGGGAGAGGGATAAAGACCCCTCACCTGACCTCTCCCGCAAGGGGAGAGAGGACACCTTTTTCTATCCTCTCCCTCGACGGGAGAGGACTAAGGTGAGGGTGAGATTACCTTAGATACTCGCTTAAGCGGCGGAAGAAGGCGCGGAGGGCGAGGATGAACAGGATGAGGAGGACGATGGCGACGATGACCAGCATCCAGCCGGAGAAGAAGCCGACATGGAAGGCATAGTATGTTGACTCCCAGTCGCTCATGTTGCCACAACCGTCCACCGCCCGCACCCGCCAGTAATAGGTGCCGGGCTTGAGCTTGACGCTCCAGGTGTTGCCGGTGATGCCCTCTTTAGCCACCACCGGCGGGAAGACGCGGGGGGTGGTGCCCACCTCTACAATGTAGCTGACGCCGCTGGGGTCCTCCACCGGCTCCCATTTGAAGGTGACGGTCTGGGTGCCGAACCAGCCGAAGCGCTGGTTGGTGGGGTGGAGCGGGGTGGGCGTTGGCGGAGGCTCGCCTTCGAGTGGGAGCTCGAAGGTGGCAGAGTTGCCCGCCCTGTCGGTGGCGATGACCTTGTGCCTGGGGTTCCTGGTCTCGGGCACCTGGAACTCGTGACTGAAGCTACCGTTGACGTCGGTCTTGGCGCCTTCGGTTATCAGGATGTCGTCGTACTTCACTGTGACCTGGCTGTTTGCCGCGAAGCCGGAGCCGGTGAGGGTCACCTTGTCGCCGATGCCGGGGCGCTCGGGGGCGAGGCTGATGCCGGGCACCACCTGAAGCGCAGCGACAAGCTCGCTGCCGTAAAGCATGGTCTCTGCTGAAGCTTTGAACTCGTGCCTGCCGGCGATGGTCGGCGGCAGGATGAAGTCGGTGATGAAGGTGCCCTTATCGTTGGTGCTGACATTTAAATCCAGCTCCTTACCATCGAAGGTCAGAGTGACCTTCCTGCTTGCCGGGAAGCCGGTGCCCTGAAGGGTCACCTTGCTGCCGGGCGAAATGGAAGCGGGCACCAGCTTGAAGTCGGGGAGGACGGCGAACAGTCCGGCGGAGCCGACGTAGGGCAGGTTCTTGTAGTATTCCGAGCCCTCGGGACGGCTGAAAAAGCGTATCTGCAGGTAATTGTTGCCCATGGGTGCTTCGGGTACGGTGAAGGTCACGGCAATCTGTTGCGTCCGCGGCGTCGTCCCCTTGAGGAGGACGGTGTAATCGGTGCTGTCAGTGCTGAGCGGCTTGCTGCTCCAGATGACTTCATAGTCGCCCCGGAAAAAGGTGGCAGTGGCAGTGACGGTGATGGTCACTGTAGAACCGACGCTACCCTTGGCATCTCCACTGACCGTGGAGCAGACATCGCCGGCTCAGCTGCCAGCCCGAGCTGTAGTCGGCAGCCACAGGAGCGCAGCGAGGAACAGCAGGACACAGCCAAGGTAACCGAATAGTGTTACGCTTTTCACGTCTACACACTTTACTTTTTTACCCTCTCTTTGTCAAGCCGTTGTACTCGTGCGGTAGAGCGGTGACAGCGGTGACACATGTTCTTGTCTTTGGGAGTGTCCCCCTCACTCTAAATCTCTCCTGCAAGGGGAGAGAGGTAAAGACCCCTCACCTAACCTCTCCCGCAAGGGGAGAGAGGACAAGACCCCTCACCTGACCTCTCCCGCAAGGGGAGAGGGATATAAAACCTCTCCCGCAAGGGGAGAGAGGACAAGACCCCTCACCTGACCTCTCCCGCAAGGGGAGAGAGGTAAAGACCCCTCACCTAACCTCTCCCGCAAGGGGAGAGGGACTTATTTTTTCCTCTCCCTCGACGGGAGAGTTCCCCGTTCTCTCCTCTCCCTCGACGGGAGAGGGACTTTCTGCTGTGCGCCAGCCGCCTGTGTGAACGGGCTCAGCCGCCAGAACCGCAGGCGACACCTTCCCCTTGCCAGAATAGCACAAATGTTCTATTATGGAAGGCATTATGGCGGTGGATTTCTGTTTAGAGGACATTGAGTGGCGGGATGGGGGCTGTGAGCTATATCCCAGGTGCCTGGAGTGTCCGCTGGAGAGGTGTGTGGAGGAGGAGCCGCGGGCGCGGCAGAGGGTGAGGCTGGAGAGGCGGGCGGAGCGGATGTGGGAGCTGAGAAGGCAGGGGAAGAGCACCGCCGAGATCGCCAGGATGTTTAAGGTCAGCCAGCGCACCGTGCAGCGGGCGCTGAAAAGGGCACCGGTGGCGTGAAATGATACAACCGACCGCAGCCGATACAAAGCGTTTTGCCAACTATAAGTCATACCTGGACTTCTATAATGGCGTCCAGTGGACGGAGCGGTCGCGCCACCGCCAGCTGGTGTTCAATTACGCCAGGGTTGCCATAGACAAGGTGACCAGCTATCTGATGCGCGGCTTCAATATGCAGTGCATCCCTGCGGAGGATACCGCGGAGGGCAGGGCTAGGGCACGCCGCGCTGAAGCGGTGCTCTACGAAGTCTATGACCGGAGCCACCTTGCGCAGCTTGACTATGAAACAGAGGTGGACTGCGCCATACTGGGCGATGGTTGCTATAAAGTCTTCTGGGACACGCAGGAGAAGCGGACCAGGGTTACCAGCCCGTCCCTGGAAGGCATCTACGCCTGGTGGCTGGGGGATGATACCTCCAGAGTGTGGAAGGTGGCGTCCCAGTACACCTTGACCCGGGACGAAATTCAGCTCCTCTACGGCATCAAGCTGGCAGGCAGGACAGCGAAGATAACCGAGGTGTGGACGGAGCGCTCCTTCGAGCTGTACCTCGGCAACCAGCCGCTCAAAAGGACCACAAACCCCTACGGCTTTATCCCGTTCGTCATCTTCCCCAACCTACGCCAGCCCAAGGAATTCTGGGGGGTGTCCGATATACCGCAGCTTATGCAGCCGCAGAGGGAGCTTAACCGAGCCCTGACCCAGCTATCACGGATCCTCGAGGTATCGGGCAACCCCATCGCCGTGCTTGAAGGCGTGGACCAGGCGGAGGATATCCAGGTACAGCCAGGAGCGGTGTGGACTTTGCCGCCGGATACCAAAGCCTATCTTCTGGACCTGCTTCAGGGTGGAGGCATCAGGCTGCACGTGGACTATATCGAGCTGGTCTACCGGTGCCTGCACGATATCTCGGAAGCGCCCAGGGCAGCCTACGGCGGCATCGACCGGGAGCTGTCAGGCATAGCGCTGGAGGTGGAACTGCAGAGTCTGCTCCAGAAAGTGGAAAGAAAGCGCCTTATCCGTAAGGCAGCCTACGAGAAGCGCTGCAGGCTGGTCTTGCAGCTACACAAACTTTACACCGGTGAGGACCTGACCGATGTTGCGGTGCAGGTCGGCTGGGGGAGCATCATCCCGCAGGACAGAGCTAGAGAGGCGCAGAACGAACAGCTACTGGTGCAGTCGGGTATCCACTCCCGAAGGACGGCGATGGACGGGCTGGGCATCAGGGACCCGGAGCGTGAGTTCCAGCGATGGCTGGAGGAAAGGGAACGCATTATGCAAATGAACCAGCAGCTAAGGGCTGGTCCCGGCGGAGGCGGGGCGAGGGAGAGAGCATTAGCCGAGCCGGAGCAGTGAGAATAACAGCGAAAGGAGTGAAAAACATTGCCCATAAAGCAAATCGAGCCCGAACCGCAGGAAGCCAATAGCAACCCCGATGAGGTGACCAGAGCTGATATCAGGGGGGAACTCGAAGCCGGAGCAGCCGGGATGGACGAGTCGGGAGCAGAGGCGATAGCGGAGCTTAAGGCAAGGATAGCAGAACTCGAGCAGGCTATCCTGCTCAAGGACGAGGACATCGGGGCGCTGAAGAAGAGCCTCGAACTTACCAGGCAGGAGCTGGAAGGGGCGAAGACAGCCTATGCCGGCGCTGTGGCGGACTTCAAGCGCCTGGCGATGAAGCAGCACCCTCTTATACCGGCAGAAATAGTCACCGGGAACACCATAGACGAGGTTAAAGCCTCTATCCAGCAAGCCAGCGACCTGGTGGCTAAGGTGAAGCAGGCTATACAGGAACAGGCGCAGGAGGTCCAGGTCCCGGCGGGGGCACCGCCAAGGACCGAGCCCGACCTGTCAGCCCTGAGCCCCAGGGAGAAGATCCAGCACGCCATCAGGAACAGACAAAAATAGACGGAGGAGCAAAGGAGCAGTCAAATGGCAACCACATTAGCCGAATACGCCAAGCTTTCAAACGATGTCCTGTACCAGGGCATCATCGAGACCATCATCAAGGAGTCCCCGGTGCTCCAGCAATTGCCGTTCATAGATATCGTGGGGAACGCCCTGACCTATAACCGGGAGAAGACCACCCCGCAGGCATCGTTCTATGCCGTAGGCGAGCAGATAGCGGCGCCCGGAGCCTTCGAGTTCGACCAGCTCACCGCCACCCTGAAGGTCATCGTTGAGGACGCCGACGTGGACAACTACGTCAAGCAGACCAGACAGAACATCATGGATATCGAGGCGGCTATGCTGGAGCTTGCCGCCAAAGCCGTGAGGCATAAGTTTGAGGACACCTTCCTTTACGGCACCACATCAAACTTTCTGGGCATGACCGGAGACCCGGACTCGTTCGACGGCTTAATCGGGCTTATCGATACCAGTCAAGCGGGGAGCCAGGTCATCACTATGGGAGGCACAGGGGCAGCGCTGACGCTGTCAAAGCTGGACGAGCTTGTCGATGCCGTTAAGCCGGGCAAGCCAGACCTGTTGCTCATGTCCAAGAGGAGCCGAAGGAAGCTGCAGGCGCTGGTGAGGGCATCGGGAGCTTATCTGGAGACCGAGAAGAACAGCTTCGGCGAGTACATCCAGCTTTACAATGGCATACCGGTAGCCGTCTCGGACTTTATCAAGGACACGCACGTGCTGACCTCGGGCTACGAGACTGCGGTCAGCGGCGGGCAGTGTTCCACCATCTACGCCCTGAAGTGCGGCGAGGGTGCAGTGTGCGGTATCCAGGGCGGTGGCGGGCTGCAAATAGAGCAGATAGGCAGCCTGGAGTCCTACGACGCCACCAGGACGCGCATCAAGTGGTACTGCGCCATCGCCGACTTCAACATCTACGCCAGAGCGGCACTAATCGGAGTCACGGACTAAAGGAGATATATCCAACCTTAACAACTGAAGGATGTCCCCTCTCGGTGGTTCGCCTCCTTGCCATCGAGCACCTCCATGGTAAAGGTGCCTTCGGGGGAGCAGCCGGAAAATCGAAGAAAAGGTAAGTCGGGCGGCGGAAGCCTCCTCCGAAGGCACGCCAAAATTCTGTGATGGCAATCGTATTTATAGGGGAGAGGAAAGTCCTCTCTCCCCTGTGCGGGAGAGAGTTAGAGTGAGGGGGATTCACCATCGTCTTCACCCTCACCTTAGTCCTCTCCCGTCAAGGGAGAGGAGAGAAAGAAAGACTCTCCCGTCGAGGGAGAGGAGAGAAGGGATTCAGCCGTCAAGGGAGAGGAAACATTCCCTCTCCCCTTGCGGGAGAGGTCAGGTGAGGGGTCTTTATCCCTCTCCCCTGTGCGGGAGAGAGTTAGAGTGAGGGGGATTCACCCTCACCTTTACCTTCACCCTCACCTTTATCCTCTCCCATCGAGGGAGAGGAGAGAAAGAAAGACTCTCCCGTCAAGGGAGAGGAGAGAAGGTGTCCTCTCTCCCCTTGCGGGAGAGAGTTAGAGTGAGGGGGATTCACCATCGTCTTCACCCTCACCTTAATCCTCTCCCGTCGAGGGAGAGGAGAGAAGGGGGAACTCTCCCGTCAAGGGAGAGGAGAGAAAGAAAGACTCTCCCGTCGAGGGAGAGGAGAAGAAGTGTCCTCTCTCCCCTGTGCGGGAGAGAGTTAGAGTGAGGGGGATTCACCATCGTCTTCACCCTCACCTTAATCCTCTCCCGTGGAGGGAGAGGAGAGAAGGGGGAACTCTCCCGTCGAGGGAGAGGAGAGAAGGAAAGACTCTCCCGTCGAGGGAGAGGAGAGAAGGGGGGAGAAGAAGGTGACAAAATGAATTTATCCGAAATGCGAACGCTTCTCAGACAAGACCTTAAGGACGAGGAGTCGAATAACTACCGCTGGACGGACGAGGAACTAGACCGAGCCATACAGCGGGCGCTAGCCGAACTGTCGAGGTACTGTCCCAGGGAGATAGCCACCGACATCGCCACCACCGACGGCAGCAGGGAGATAGATGTCGCAAGCCTATCACCGAGGATAAGGATTGACAGGGTGGAGTTCCCTATCGGACACCACCCCAGGAGCTTCCAGAGGTTCGCCGTATATCGGGACACTTTGACCTTGATAGGCGACGAGGAAGGCAACGGGAACGACGCCAGAATCTATTGGCTGGCACCTCATATCCTGGACGATGAGCAGTCTACCTTGAGCCCCGCTCTCGAAGGGCTCGTCTTGCTGGGAGCCGGAGGCTATGCCGTAATGTCGCTATCGCAGTATGTCACCCAGACCGCAGGTATCGGCGGCAACCAGGCAGATAGAGACCTCAGGGAGTGGGGGGTGGCTATGCTTGAACTCTTCAGAAAAACCCTGAGAGTCTACGCACGCAATAACAAAGTCAGAGCAGGAGTACTGTATACGGAAAGCGACTAACGAAAGATAACAAAGGAGAAAGAGAATGCCAGAGACTAAAGCAAGGGAGAAGATAGAAAAGGCAATGCCACCAACCAAAGAGGGCTTGCCCTGGCAGGCTTTTGCCATCGTTGGTGATAAGGACAACCCCGAAACCTGGAAGCTACCACACCACACCAGAGCCATCTATAGAGCCATCCGGGGCAAGCTGGGGCATTACAGGACTACCGACTGGGACAGGCTGCCTTTAGCCGTAGCCGCACTGTCGCCCGGCGGGTACCGGGGGAAACGCGTCGAAGCCACGGAGCAGCAGATACTCGACGCCGCCAAGCACCTAGCCAAACATTACCAGGAAAACGGTAAGACCGTCCCTGACACCCTCTTGGTGCTCCTAGAATAACGCGGGAAGAAGGAAGGGGGCTTCCCACCCATAAAGACGAAAACACCCGCCAAAAACAGCGTCCTAGAGCCCCGGCGAAGCTAAACAGCACCAGCAATGGGGCACCGGACATAACATTTTGCCTGAATATCCAGGCACTGAAACGAGAAATAAAGGAGAACGACAATGGGAGACATGATAAACAGGTTTCTATCGGGCAAGAAGAAGTACAGCGTATTTATCGCCACCTTTCTGACATCTGCAATCACAATGGCGGTGTCCGACCCGCAGCAAGCGCAGGAGCTACAGGAGTTTGTCCCCATGCTGGCTATGCTGATTTCAGGTGTAGCCTATCTCATAGTCGAGGGCTGGAACGACTCCAGGCGCACTCAGACAGAAGCAGCCTACTACAATATGCTTACCGCACAGCACCAGGCACAGGCAGGCGGGGGAGAGCGCGCCGGAAGAGGGAATACCACCACGACAACAGCCCCAGCCGAGCCATTCGATGAGGCGCGCTTCATAAACTCTATACACACCGGGGCGGTAGAGCTAGCCAGGACCGCCTTCCCAGACGCACCACAGGGGCTACAGAGCATCTACAGGGCAGCCGAAGCCATCGGACAGAAGACGCTATGCCACGATATCAGAGAGGCGCTGGCTTACTGGGACTATTTAAGCGGGCTTGCCGAGGACGCCTGGAAGCAGCTGGAGTTTGATAACAAGGACGAGAGGGGCTGTAAGCTTCACCCACCAGAGCTTTACGAGTTCAGGGCTACCGTCAACCGCGTCAATAGCTGCTATGAGAAGCTGCAGGCGCTGGTGAGGTCGGGCGGCGACTGGCGCAGGCTGAGCAGTCCGATATACGGGCTGACGGTGTATAGCGTAGGCGCCTTCGCCGGGGAGGGTGTAGGTGAGTAGTGGTACCCCCTCACTTAATCTCTCCCCCAAAGGGGAGAGAGAAGAGTTGGTTCTCCTGCGAGGGGAGAGAGAACTTTTCCTCTCCCTTGACGGGAGAGGATTAAGGTGAGGGTGAGAGCGCCCCCTCACTCTAGCTCTCTCCCGCGGAGGGGAGAGAAATAAAGAGGGGGAGAGGATGGAAGTCCCCCTCACTTAATCTCTCCCCCAGAGGGGGAGAGAAGAGTTGGTTCTCCTGCGAGGGGAGAGAAATAAAGAGAGGTGAGGTGAGGGAGAAAGGATGAGGACGCTACCATCAACATTGCTTGAGGCACAGAAGCGCCCGTTCAATAAGCCGGTCATCAAGCTGGAGGTACAGGAGTACGGTCACCCACAGACCCAGCCACAGGTCGTATGGGGAGGGGGGCTATTCGCCTGGGAGAAGCTATACGGCGGTACCGAGACCCGGTTTTGGCACGATAGCTGTATCTCAGGCGCAGGGACCTTGCACCGCATAAGGCTTCAGGGCACGACCATATACTATTCCAGAGTGCCCAACCCATCGCCGCAGTCGAACTTTAGCAGTTGGACAAGTCTAGGCACTACCACCAGCAACTCCAGAATAGCCATCAGGGCACAGGGGAATAATGTTATCGTGGTAGCTATGGATGCCAGCTATCTCTACCGGAGGGAGTCCACCGACGACGGTGCCACCTGGGGGAACTGGACTGCGATGACCAATGCCCGTCCCTGCGAAAAAGGCGTAGCCCTAGCCTTTAAGCCCAACGGCGATTGTGCCATCGTCCATGCTTCAGATGTCAATGACCCCCTGAGCCTGTATATCCAGAAACGCACCGGCGGGAGCTGGAGCACCGGGCTGGGGCAGAGGACGGGCGACTATTACGTCCAGGCGTTAGCTATGTACTACGATGGCGACTGGAACATCATCGCATTGGTCACCGAGGGGAGCTATCTCACGGTCCAGCGGATGGTCTATGGGGACGGGTACAGACAGACGGCAGGCGCCTGGGCAACCGACGTCAAAATCGGC